>WNFM01335597.1_pt3 | contig 24103 bp, 23 predicted proteins | sample 5400271 | NCBI WGS metagenome assembly WNFM01 (sample SAMN13153352, study PRJNA577476) | soil metagenome | isolation source: 60 cm saprolite on Douglas fir-dominated hillslope | place: USA:California | collected 2013-09-17 | reverse complement strand
CTCACGAAAGCGGTCGCCGCCGAGCTCGACGCGCTCGGCGACGCGTTCGCCGCCAAGGCGAAGACCTACGCGAGCGTCGTGAAGCCGGGGCGCACGCACCTCCAGGACGCGGTGCCGATCACGTTCGGCCAGGAGTTCGGCGGCTGGGCCGCGCGGATGAAGGGCGCGGCGGCCCGGCTCCGTGCGGGGCGCGGCGAGCTCTGCGAGGTCGGCATCGGCGGCACCGCCGCGGGCACCGGCCTCAACGCGGATCCCGAGTACCGCGCGCGCGTGTGCGAGCGCCTCGCGGAGTGGACCGGCGATCCGATCGTCCCGGCGGCCGACCTGTTCGCGTCGATGCAGTCGACCGCCGCGTTCGTCCGCATCTCGAGCGGCATGCGGACCGCGGCGATCGAGCTCTCGAGCATCGCGAACGATGTCCGGCTGATGGTCTCCGGTCCGCGCACCGGTTTCGGGGAGCTCATCATCCCGGCCGTGCAGCCCGGCTCGTCGATCATGCCGGGCAAGGTGAACCCCTCGATCGCGGAGATGGTCGACCAGGTCTGCTACCAGGTGATCGGGAACGACACCGCGGTCATGCTCGGCGCGCAGGCCGGCCAGCTCGAGCTCAACGTGATGATGCCCGGGATGAACTTCGCGCTCTGCTTCTCCGCGACGATCCTCGCGAACGCGACGCGCGTGTTCCGCACGAAGGCCATCGAGGGGATGAAGGTCGACGAGGCACGCGCGAAGGAGCACGTCGATTCGAGCCCGTCGCTCATCGTGACGGCGCTTGCGCCGCACGTCGGCTACGCGAAGGCGGCCGCGCTCGTGAAGCGCGCGCTCGCGGAGCGCCGGCCGCTCATCGACGTTGCGCTCGAGGAGAAGGTCCTGCCGCGAGCCGACCTCGAGCGGATCCTCGACCCGTTGCCGATGACGAAGGGCGGGGTCCAGAGCTGAGCCGGACCCTCGCGATCGCGGGCGAGATCGTCCTCGCGCTCGCCGGCCTCACGTTCACCGCGCAGGGCCTCGGCCTCACGCACAGCGTGCGGAGTGTGATGAATGATCGTCCGGAGTGGGTCGCGATCGGATCGGGCCTGGTCGTGCTCGCGATCGTGCTCCTTTGGGTGACCCTCGGAAATAGGATGCGCAGGCAGTAGCGGCCCGACGAGAGTCAACGCGTCGGGTGGAGGAAGCGGGCTGTCGTGACCGAAGGTGAGCTGCTCGACGCTCGGACCATAAGGGGCCTCTGGCTCTACCGTGCGTGGGGTCTCGGGCCGCGCGACCTGGCGTCGAAGGGCGGCAACGTGCGTGCCGGGATCGCTATCTCCATCTGGGTGGGGGCGCTCATCGGCCTATCGTTGATGTGGGCTGCGATCTTCGGCTTCCTCCCCGAGCTCATTGCGGGCGATCTCCCGAAGACGCTCTAGGACCGCTCGTGGCGTTGACATGGGCCATGGCGCTGCAGGTCTACTGGCCGGCCCTCGCGTTTCCCATTCCGTTTCTTGCGGCGCTCCCTGCCTATTCGGATAAGGAGGCGGTGCGGCTCATTGCCGCCGGCATCGTCCGGCGGCGACTGTTGGACCGCGTACCGCCGCTGCTCGGCGCGCTATTCGGCATCGCGATCGTGCTCGTCGCGTTCATTCGTAGTGGCGAGAGCGGAGCCGACCCGCTCGTTATCTCTACCTTTGGCCGCGAGTGGTTCGGTCAGTCTGCGGCGCCAAAACTCGCCCTGAGTGCGTTGTGGGCGGCGATCATGGGAGCGCTCCTGTTCACCGGGTGCTCGGCTCTGTTGGGGTTGTGGCAGCTCTTCATCCGCTTGTCCGAGGCGGATACGGTCGACGTTCCCGTGTTCGTGGTGCCTCGCGTTCGGCACATGGTTCTGCTTGGCGAAGTTGTCGGAGCGGTGTGGGCAGCGGACATTCTGATGGCGTACGTCGCGACTTTCAATCGGGCTGGCGTGCTTTCGATCGCGTTTTTCATTGGCGCGACGATCGTCGGCTTCGGAACGTTCCTGGTGCCACATCTGTCGATCCACCTCAGCCTGCGGCGAATGGAGCACCGCATCACCGCGCAGATGGCTGCGCACGCGAAGACCGTGCTTGAGAGCGGCTCGGCCGCAGAGGACCTGCGAGTACTTCGTGAGATCTCGTCCGGTCTTCCCTCCACGTGGCCCTACGACCTTGGCTTCGTGGCGCCGTTCGCGCTGGCCCAAGTCGCTGCCGCGGCCGTCGGGCTGTTGGGCCTGACCGTTAGGTAGGCGGCGCGGCCGAGCTCAGCGGGACCGTCTCTCATAGAGTGCGCACAAAGTCGCGATTTCGCCGACGTGCCCGAAGGCGCCCTGCAACACGCCCTTGTAGCGCTTCGACGCGGTGTCGTCGGCGGTGCGGAGTCTCGCAACGAGGTCGTCGCACACCGTACCGAGGTAGGTCAGGAGTTGGTCGCGCCGCAGCTTGGGGATCGCTTCGACCTCGGCGAACGTGTAGCCGCTGATCGCGCCGATCCCGTCGGTACCGAGGCCGCGCGGGTCGTAGCCGGTCCGCTCTGCCCATCCATCCGCGATCCAGCGCTGCCGCTCCGGCGCGGCGTTCTGGAGCCACATCGAGACGAGGTCCAGCCAACGCGCGACGTGCCACACCGTGTCGCCGATCGAATTCATCTCGCTTCCGGGCCGCCAGCGCAGCGCCTCGTCCGGTACGCGAGCCAGCTCGCGCTCGAGCGTTGCCCGAAGGTCGACCACCCACTCTCCGAGGAGTTCGCCGCGGATGCTCACGCCGCAGCCTCCGAAGGCACAGCCTCCGCCGCGCGCCGACGCGTGCGCTCCACGATTCGGCGGGTGAGGCCGTCCATCGCGGCGTAGGCGGCGCCGACCCCCGTTGGAGGATTGCCAGCCGGAAGTAGGAGGCCAGGGAGAACGGGTGCCCAGCGCCAGTTACCCCAGCTTGTGCCATAGAACTCGAGCGCCATGGTGAGCACGAAGCTCACGGAGTAAAGGAGCGGGAACCGGCCACGCATCACGAATCTGATGAAGATCGCCCAAGTCACGAGCCCCAACAAGTCCGGCAGTGGTGGCCTGAACAGGCCCGAGATCATGTAGGCGGTCGCGATCGTGGTCACGCCGATGACAATGGCGCGCGCGCGTCGGCGAAGGAATGGCAACGACGCGGTCCGCAACGCAGCGAGGTAGAAGAGGCCGTGACCCGCGGGCACGAAGAGCGGAAGGTTGTCGAGGCGATACCGGTAGGCACCCCAGACGATCGAGCCGACGATCTCCATGGCGGTCGCAACACAGACGAGAACGAGGACTTGAACGCGGACGGCAGACGTCTGAAGTGCCAGGGCAGTGCCAAGGAAGAGCCACGCAGAGCCTGATATCAGCACGAGCTGCTGATCGGCGCTGCTCACACTGTCGAGCGGCAGGGCGACGAGCCAGTACGCGGTGAACGCGCCGACGAACGCGAGCGACCCCCGGACGGTCACTGGACCTTGATCGTCTTGATGCGGTCGCCGATCTTGATCGCGTCCGCCACGTCCTGACCCTTCGCCACGATCCCGAAGTTCGTGTACTGGCCGTCGAGGTTGCGGCACTCGCCGATGCAGATGAAGAACTGGAAATCGTTGCTGATCTTGATGTCGGGACCGCGCGCGATGCCGACCGCGCCCTTGGTGAACTGGAGGTCGCTGAGCTCGGTGCACTGGGTCCCGCCGCCCTGACCGACCAGGCTGCCATTCGGGTTCCCGATGCTCGAGAACGGATCTCCGCCCTGGACGACGAAGTTCGCGACGACGCGGTGGAACGTGAGCCCGTCATAGAGGCCCTTGTTGGCGCGGAAAGCGAAGTTCGAGACCGTCTTGGGCGCCTTGTCCGGCTGGAGCAGGATGACGATGACCCCGCCGTTCTCCATCGTGATCGTGGCGAGGCTCGACGGCTGGCTCGGCGCGGCCGGGCAGAGCGGTGTTTGGGTGGGGTTCCCCGGTGCGGTGAACGAGGTCTGCGGCGGCCGCGGCGTCGTCCGCGCCGGTGCCGGTGCACTCGTCGTTGGCCCGCACGCGGTGGCGACGACCGCTACTGCGGCGAGCGCCGCGAAGAGTCTCAACTGACGGTGATCTTCTTGATCTTGTCGCCGATCCGGATGCCGTCGACGACATCCTGCCCGCTCGTGACCTGCCCGAAGTTCGTGTACTGGTTGTTGAGCCACGACGCGTCGGCCTTCACGACGAACCACTGACTGTCGTTGTTGACCTTGATGTCAGGCCCGCGGGCGATCCCGGCGGCGCCCTTGGCGAACGGCAGGTCGTTCAGCTCGCTCGGCATCTTGCCGCCGCCGCGGCCGGTGCCGTCGGGGTCACCGCCCTGGACGACCCAGTCCTCGACGCGATGGAACGTCTTCCCGTCGTAGAAGCCGGCCTTCGCCTTCGCGACGAAGTTCGCGACGGTCTTCGCGGCCTTGTCCGGCCGGAGCGCGATGGTGAAGCTCCCGCCGCGCTCGAGCTCGATGGTGGCGCTCTGCTGATCGGTCGTGGCGCACCTCCGATGACTGTGTGCTTCGACCATACTTGATGCCCCGATGCCAACGTATCAAGCGCCCCGCGGGATGCGGGACCTGCTCCCCGAGGAGGCGGCCGGCTTCGACCGGCTGTTCGCCGTCGTCATGGCGCGCGCGACGCGGTACGGCTACCCGCGGATCGTCACGCCGATCGCCGAGGATCGCGAGGTCTTCCTGCGGTCGGCCGGCGAGACGAGCGACACGGCGGGCAAGGAGATGTACGACGTCGTGCTCCACGGACAGACCGGCCTCGCGCTCCGGCCCGAGGGCACCGCGCCGGTCGTCCGGGCTTACCTCGAGCACGCGCAGCACCTCGTCCCGCAACCGGTCCGGCTCTTCTACTGGGAGCCGATGTTCCGCGGTCAGCGACCGCAGAAGCTGCGCTACCGCCAGTTCTGGCAGTGGGGGCTCGAGCTCTTCGGGGCGGGCGAGCCGGCGGCCGACGTCGAGATCATCGAGTTCACGAACGGCCTGCTCGCCGACGTCGGGCTGACGGATCAGGTCCTGAAGGTCAACACGATCGGCGACAGCGCGTCGCGCGCGAAGGTGAAGGCGGCCCTCGTGGAGTACTTCACCAAGTATCGCGACGAGCTCGATGACGACTGCAAGCAGCGCCTCGACGGCAGCGTGCTGCGGATCTTCGACTGCAAGAACCCGAAGGACCGGAAGATCGCCGAAGGCGCGCCGAAGATCCGCGAGCTCGTCTCCGACGAGGACCGCGCGCATTTCTCCGAGGTGACCGCCGGCCTGGAGCGGCTCGGCATCCGGTACGAGATCGACGACCGCAAGGTCCGCGGCTTCGACTACTACACGCGAACGGTCTTCGAGTTCATCCTCACGGACCCCGAGTTCACGCAGGGCGGTGACATCTCGGTGGCCGGCGGCGGTAGGTACGACGGCCTCGTCCGCACGATGGGCGGCCCCGACCGGCCCGGCACCGGCGTCGCCGGTGGGGTCGACGTGCTGTACTTCGCGCTGAAGCAACAGGGAGTGAAGATCGACGAATCGGTCAATGCCGACGTCTACGTCCTCTCGGGCGACCCCGATGACGGCGCGGACCGGATCCAGCTCGCGACGCCGCTGCGCGAGGCCGGGTTCCGGGTCGCGATCGACTACTCGAAGCGCTCGTTGGACAAGCAGCTCGAGAGCGCCGTGAAGCACGGGGCGAAGGTCGCGGTCATCCGCGGCACCGAGGAGTCGCGTGGTGGCAAGGTGATCGTGCGCGACCTCGTCGCGAAGGAGCAGCGCGTCACCCGTCTTGCCGCGGTCGTGGTCGAGGTCGGTCGTCACGTGCCGAAGCGACGGAAGCCCCGGCTCATCGATGAGCCCAGCTCAGCCGGCGCCGCCGGCGAGACGCCGTTCCTCACGGACCCACGGGACTAGAGACCGATGCTGCGCACGCACACCTGTGGCGAGCTGCTGCCTGCCGCGGCGGGGAAGACCGTGACCCTCGCGGGGTGGGTCCATCGCCGTCGCGACCTCGGCGGCCTGACGTTCATCGACCTCCGCGACCGCTACGGCATCACCCAGATCGTCGCGAAGTCAGGCGAGCCGGCGCACGATGCGCTCGGCGCCGTCCGGAGCGAGTGGGTGATCAGGGTCACCGGCACGGTGCGCGAGCGCTCGAAGGAGACGCTGAACCCGAAGCTACCGACGGGCGGGATCGAGGTCGCCGCGACGGCGATCGAGGTCCTGAACGAGGCGAAGACCCCTCCTTTCTATGTGAACGAGGAGACGCCGGTCGAGGAGACCCTCCGCTGGAAGTACCGGTACATCGACCTGCGGCGCGAGGGGCCGAAGGAGCTCATGCGACTCCGGCACGAGGTCGTGGCGTTCATCCGCCGGCACCTCATCGAGCGCGGCTTCTGGGAGATCGAGACCCCGACGATGATCCGCTCCGACCCGACCGGCGCGCGGGACTTCGTCGTCCCGTCCCGGTACTACCCGGGGAAGTTCTGGGCATTGCCGCAGTCGCCGCAGCAGTTCAAGCAGATCCTCATGGTCGCGGGCATCGACAAGTACTTCCAGATCGCGCACTGCTACCGCGACGAGGATCCGCGCGCGGACCGCGTCTACGAGCACACCCAGCTCGACCTCGAGATGAGCTTCGTCGAGCGCGAGGACGTCATGTCGACCATGGAGGCGCTCTACACCGACATCTTCAAGACGTTCGGGCGCAAGCCGCTGGCGCAGACGCCGGTCCCTCGGATGACCTATGCGGAAGCGATCCGGCGGTACGGCAGCGACCGGCCCGACGTGCGTTTCGGGATGGAGCTCGTCGACCTCACCGACGCGCTTCGCGCGACGGGCTTCAACGCGTTCCGCTCGGTCATCGATGCAGGCGGCGCGGTGCGGGGCTTCGTCCTGCCCGGCAAGGCCGAGGCCAGCCGGAAGGAGATCGACGGCTGGCAGGCGATCGCGAAGACGAAGGGCGCGAAGGGCCTTGCGACGTTCGCGTTCGCCGGCACCGAGACGCGATCGCCGGTCGCGAAGTTCCTGACGCCGTCGGAGCTCGCAGCCCTGCGCGCCGCGTCGGACGCGAAGGATGGCGACCTGCTGCTCGCGGTCGCCGACACCCATCACACGGCAAGCGTGTCGCTCGGCGTCGTCCGCGAGCGCCTCGGACCCGAGCTCGGCCTCGCCGATCGGACGAAGCACTACGCGATGTGGATCACCGACTTCCCGCTCGTCGAGCGGACCCCAGAGGGTGGCTGGACCTTCACCCACAATCCATTTTGTGCACCTCTCACGAAAACGGATCTTCAGCTCTTGGATACGGAGCCCGAGAAGTCGAATTCGATGCAGTACGACTTCACGGTCGACGGTAAGGAGATCTTCGGCGGCAGCGTGCGCATCCATCAGCGCGCCGTGCAGGAGCGCGTCTTCCAGCAGATGGGGGTGTCGAAGGAGGAGGCCGCGACCCGGTTCGGTGCGCTCCTCGACGCGCTCGAGTACGGCGCGCCGCCGAGCGGCGGCGTGGGCGCCGGGATCGACCGGCTCTGTATGAGCCTCGCGGGGACCGAGAACATCCGCGAGGTGCAGTCGTTCCCGAAGACCCAGACCGGCTACGACCCGCTCCTCGACGCACCTGCGGAGCTCGACGCGAAGCTCCTGGAGGAGCTCGGCCTCCGCGTCGTCGTCAAGCCACCGAAGCCGTGAGCGTCGAGACCATCGCGTCCGAGATCGAGCGCATCGCCGACGAGACCGGCGGCATCATCGGCGTCTCGGCCACGCAGCTCGCGACGGGCCGGCACCTGGGCTACCGCGAGGACCGGCTGTTCCCGACGGCCTCGGTCATCAAGCTGCCGCTCATCGTGACGCTGTACGAGGACGCGCTCGCGGGTCGGATCGACCTCGCGGAGCGCGTCGCCTACCGCGACGAGACGAAGGTCGCCGGGTCGGGCGTGCTGCAGTACCTGGAGGACGGACTGGACCCGACGCTCCGCGACCTCGCGGTGCTGATGATGTCGGTGAGCGACAACACCGCGACCGACCTGCTGTTCGATCGAGTGGGCAAGGCCCGGATCGAGGCGACGATGGACCGGCTCGGTCTCGAGAGCATCCGCGTGCCGTTCGACATCCGCGAGATGCTCATGGAGCTCGTCGACATGGACCACTCGAAGCCCGGTGGCTACGACGAGCTGCGCCGGCTCCTGCGGCTCTCCGCCGGGAGCGGCGGCCGCTCGATGATCCCGGAGCAGGCGGACCGCACGACCCCAGCGGACATGTGCCGGCTCCTCGAGCTCCTCGAGTCGCGCGCGATCCTCGACGACGAGGCGTGCACCGCGATCATCGAGCTGATGAAGCGGATCCAGTCCTCCACGCGGATCCCCGGACTCCTTCCGAAGGGCACCGTGGTCGCGCACAAGACCGGCTCGTACCGGCGGCTGCGTAACGACGTCGGCATCGTCTATGCGCCGAACGGCCCCTACGTGGTCGCGCTCTTCGCGCGCGAGCTGGCGCGCGACACAGTCGACGACGACGTTGCCCTCGCGCGGATCTCGCTTGCCATCTTCGAGGAGTTCGCCCGCTAGACCCGGCCCTGACAATATCGGCGTGCCGCACGGCGTGATCCGTTCGTATCTCTTCGCAGACCTCCGCGAATACACGGTGTTCGTCGAAACGCAGGGAGATGCGGCAGCGGTCCGGCTCCTCCGGGCGTACCGGGCGCTGTTCCGCGCCGAGATCGTGACGCGCAAAGGCGCCGAGATCAAGACGGAAGGGGACAGCTTCTACGTCGTCTTCCGGACGCCCGGCGATGCTGTGCGCTGCGCGATGGGCGTCGTCCGTCGCGCGCTCGCGCACAACAAGAGACACCCCGACCTGACCCTTCGCATCGGCATCGGGATCAATGCCGGAGAAGCCGTCGAGCTGGGCGGGGGGTACGTCGGGTCCGCGGTGATCCTCGCGGCAAGGCTGGCGCAACAGGCCGAAGGGGGCCGGATCCTGGTGACCGACACGGTGCGTGCGCTCCTCCGGACCGGCGCGGTCGCGCCGATGCGGGACCTCGGTCCGTGGAAGCTCAAAGGCGTGACCCATTCGGTCCACGTGTACGAGATCGAGACCGGCACCGCCAGCGTGCCCACGTCGCTCGGGCCGTCGCTGCGCGTCCCGCCCCTACTGCTCCCACCGCCGCTCCGTGGCGCGACCGGCCTCGTCGTCTGCCCGGAGCTCGTGCAGCGTGACGAGTCGCTCGCCGCGCTGTACGAACACCTCACGGCCGCGTCGCGCGGCGAAGGGCGCGTCGTCGCGCTTGCCGGTGAGGCGGGCGTCGGCAAGAGTCGAGTGGTCCGAGAGCTCGCGAGTCGCGCGGCGGACGAGAGCTTCTACGTCTTCGGCGGCCGAGCGCACGCGTCGGCCGCGAGGCCGTACGAGCCGTTCATCGACGCGCTGCGGCCGTACGTCGAGGCCCGCGGGACCGACATCCTGCGACGCTTGCTGGGAAAGCTCGCGAGCGAGCTACGAACGCTGCTCCCTGAGTTCGAGCTCACGCCGGCTGAGGATGAGCACGTGGCGGACGAGGAGCGCCGCGAGCGCTTCTTTCGCGCGGTGCACCTGCTGCTGGAGGACGCCGTCTCTCTGCGTCCGGTCCTGCTCGTTCTCGAGGATCTGCATGAGTCCGACGCCGCGACGCGCGACCTGCTCGCATTCCTCGCAGCGACACTTCATGGCGGCTTCTGCATCGTGTTCACGTACCGCGACGAAGAGGTCGGACCGACGCATCCCCTGCGGCTGATCATCGGCGACCTCGACCGCGAGCGCCGCCTCGCGCGTCTCACGTTGCCGCCGCTCGACATCAGAGGCGTGCGACAGATGACCCGCGCGCTCTTGGGTGAGCGCGCGACGGACGCCCTGGCCCAGGCCGTGTTCGAACGGAGCGAAGGGGTGCCCTTCTATGTGGAAGAGCTCTTGAAGACCGCCATCGACGACCCCGACACCCGCCCCGACCGGCTCGCCTTGCCGCGGACGGTACGCGACTCCGTGCAGATGCGCGTCGCGCGTCTGGCCGAGAGCCGGCACGGTGTCGCGGATCTGCTGGAGGTCGTTGCGATCGCGGCGATCCCCGTCGGATACGAGTTCTTGGTCGCGTTGTCGGGACGTCCCGAGCAGGAGGCGGCCGAGGACATCACTGCCTGCGTCGACGCGCAGCTGCTCGAGCGCCCTCCGACCCAGGAGGAGATCTATCAGTTCCGCCACACGCTCACTCGCGATGCGATCCAGAGCGCCATCCCGCTCTCGCGCCGCCGGAGGCTCCACGGTCGTGTGGCCGCCGCGCTCGAGGCCCTGGGCCCGAGCGACGAGCGGGCCGCGTCCCTCTCATTCCATTTCGCACAGACCGGAGACCTGGTCAAGGCGGTCGCGTACGCACGGGTCGGTGCGCGCGCGGCGATCGCCGTCGGCGCGTACAGCACGGCCATCGAGCTTCTCCGCGAGGCCGCGGAGCACGCCCGGGTCGCGGGAGGGGAGAAGGAGGTGCTCGACGAGCTCGGCGCCGCGTTGCACGCGGCCGGCAGAGCGGCCGAGGCGGAGGTGGCGCTCGCGCGCACGCGCGAGCTCACGACCGATCCCGGAGCGATCGCCCGGCTCGACGTCCGCCTGGCCGCGGTCCTCCGGATGCAGGGCCGGCGCGCCGAAGCGATCGCGTCCGTCCGTCAAGCGATCTCGATCCTCGAGGTCGGTGGGGGCGAAGCCCTCGCGGAGGCCCGCGTCACGTACGCCGACCTGGTCTGGGCGGAGAACGACATTTCGCGGGCCGCCGCCCTGGCAGCTGAGGCGCTGGCGAGCGCACGGGCCGAGGGTGCCGTGCGGATCGTCGTCCGAGCGCTCACCGTGCTCGGGGCGGCCCTGTCCCGAGGTGGCGACCCAGATGGGATGTCGCGCCTTCGCGAAGCCGTCAGTCTCGGACAGCGGTCGGGGCTCGGCGCCGAGCTCGTGGACGCGTACGTCGAGCTCGAGCGGGCCGAGCGGGCGCTCGGCGATTGGGAGGCCGCGATCGCCACCGCTCAGGCCGGGCTGACGCTGGCGCGCGATCGCGGTAACGAGTTCGCTCAAGCGCGCCTGCTCTCACAGCTGGCGTTCAACTACGTCTCGCGCGGCCGCTATGGCGACGCACGGGCCGCGGCCGAGCAGGCGGTCGCGCTCGCGCGGCCTGGCACGACGGCGGCGTCGACCGCGATGACCACGCTCGCCAGCGTTCTGACACGTCAAGGGGAGCCGGCGGCCGCGCTCTCCGCCCTCGAGCGGATCGCACCGGAAATGCAGCGCGCCGAGCCCGACCAGCTCGCGAACTATCTCGGTGAGCGCGCGAGCGCGCTCCTCGGGGTCGGTCGCCTCGATGAGGCCCAGCGGACCGTGCGAGAGGGCATCGAGCTCCATCGTGCGCGGACGGGTTCGGGCCTGACGACGTTCCTCGTCGCCCTCGATATCGCTGAGGCGCGCCGCGACGAAGCCGAGGTCGAACGGCTCATCGGTCTGTTCGACAAGCAGTTCGCTGGCCGGGATACGCGGACCGTCCGCGTCCTGCGGCAAGAGATGGAGTCGGTCCTTCTGCACCTGCGGACCATGGATGCCGTGCAGGCCTTCGAGCGCGTCGCCGATGAGTACGCGGAGCTCGGCGTGCCGATGCGCGCGGCATATCGCCGGGCGTGGGCGGCGATCGCCCTACGCGACCAGGGCGGCGCGGCGGTCATCGCTCGGCGCCGGCTTGCCGCCGCCCGCGCCGAGCTGCGGTCGATCGGGGCGCTCCGCTACGCCGCGATGGTGGAGGCCGCGGTCGCGACGACCCGACGCCCTGGCCGAACGCGACCCGCGGGCCTGCTGAGCGATCGCGAGCTCAAGATCGCGCTCTTGATCGCGCGGGGATACACCGATGCGCGCATCGCCCGCAGCCTCCGGCTCACGCCGGCGCGTACCGGCCGTTCCGTCGACGAGGTCAGGCGCAAGCTCGGCGCCACCTCCCGCAGCCAGATCGCGTCATGGGCGATCCAGCGCGGCATCGAGCGGCCGCGAGCCGCGGTCGCTCGCCGCTAGGAGTCCGGCATCATGCAGACGTTCGTCGACGTGCGTGCCACGTAGCAGCAATCGCACGTCGCGTCGTGCTCGTGCTCGTCTTTCGGTCGCGCCGTGCGGACCGCGTTCACCCAGTCTCCGATGAGTCGGGTCTCGCGGCCGCGTTCGCCGGCGTGGTTCCCTCCGGTGAGTCCGTCGGTCCACATCGCGTGCACGTCAGCGAGCATGTCGATCTCACCGAGCGAGACGTGGATCTTCTCCACGTGCAGGCCGGGGATCGGCGGGAGCGCCAAGAACGCGCGATACGCCTCCCAGATGTCCCGGCAGGGTTTGAGGTAGATCGCCACGTGCGCCGCGATGCCGGTGCTGTGTGACATCAACGGGTTGATGTCGGCGTGCCCGCAGGCCGCGTAGTGCCGGATGTGATCACCACCCTCGATCACGTCGCCAGGCTGGAGCTTGAGGATCGGATCGATCTTCGCTCCGTGCATCGCCATGGCTGGTCCCTCCCTCGCGCTTGGCACGCGTAGTACGTCGGGGCGATCGGAGTGTCAATAGATGTTGACTACACTTCCTCCATGCGGCGCGTCTATCTGGACCATGCCGCCACGACCCCGGTCGACCCGGAGGTCGCCGAGCTCATGGCGCAGGTCCTCCGTGAGGTCCCCGGGAACCCGTCGAGCATCTACGCCGAGGGGCGGCGGGCGCGCGCGCTCGTCGACCGCGCCCGCGACGAGGTCGCGCAGGCCATCGGCGCCGAACCGGCCGAGATCGTGTTCACCTCCGGCGGCACCGAGGCGGACAACTTCGCGCTCCGTGGGGTCCTCAAGGCCCGCGAAGGCGAGCGCGACGGCATCGTGACCACGGCGATCGAGCATCACGCGGTCCTCGACACCGCGCACGATCTCGAGCGCCACGGCCAGGCCCGCGTCACGGTCCTTCCGGTCGACCGCGACGGGCGCGTCTCGCTGGACGCGGTGCGCGACGCGATCGATGACCGGACCGCGATCGTCTCGGTCATGCACGGCAACAACGAGATCGGCACGCTCCAGCCGATCGCGCTCATCGGCGCGCTGTGCCGGGACCGGCGCGTCACGTTCCACAGCGACGCCGTCCAGACCGTCGGCGCCCTCGAGATCGATGTGCGCACACTTGCCGTCGACCTGCTCAGCGTGAACGCGCACAAGTTCTACGGACCGAAGGGCGTCGGCGCCCTGTACGTGCGGCGCGGTACGCGCATCGCGACCGTGCAGACCGGCGGGGGCCAGGAGCAGGGAAGGCGGACCGGGACGGAGAACGTCGCCGGCGTCGTCGGCCTTGGCGCCGCGATGCGTATCGCGACCGGGAAGCGTGCGGTCGAATCCGCGCGATTGATCGCGCTGCGGGACCGGCTCATCGCCGGCGTGCGCTCGCGGATCCCCGACGCGACGCTCAACGGTCATCCGACGGACCGGCTCCCGAACAACGCGTCGTTCTGCTTCAACGGCACGCAGGGCGAGGCGTTGATCGTGTCGCTCGATCTGGCCGGCTTCAGCGCCTCGAGCGGCTCCGCGTGCACGAGCGGCAGCACCGAGCCGTCGCACGTCCTGCTCGCCATCGGCCTCGAGCGCGACCTCGCCCAGGGCTCCCTCCGGCTCACTCTGGGGCGCGCGACGACGGACGCCGACGTCGACGCGCTCCTCGACGCGCTGCCGCCGATCGTCGCCCGGCTCCGCGCCGCGTCGGGCAGTGCGGTGCCCGCATGATCGAGGACCATTACACCGACGTTGCGCTCGATCACCTGACGCGCCCGCGCAACGCGGGCACGCTCGCCCAGCCGTGCGGCACCGGGTCCGACGCGAATCCGTCGTGCGGCGACCGCACCACGATCACCGTGCGCGTGACCGGCGGACGGGTGACCGATATCCGCTTCCGCACCTTCGGCTGCACCGCGGCGATCGCCGCGGCGTCCGTGGTCACGGAGCTCGCGAGCGGTAAGGCCGCCGACGACGCGGCGCGGCTCGAGCCGGCCGACATCTTGAACGCGCTCGGCGGGCTGCCCGTGCGCAAGGAGGCGTGCGCGCTCATGGCGATCGGCGCGCTCCGCGCCGCGCTGATCGACGTGCGCGTGCGCGCGACGTGAGCGACCGCGTGTTCGTCGCGATGAGCGGCGGCGTCGATTCGTCGCTCGCGGCCGCGCTTCTCGCGGACCGGGGTGAGGACGTCGTCGGTGTGTGGATGCGCCTGACGCCCGGCGGGACGTCGAGCGATGCGCCGCGGTGCTGTGGGACCGACGAGGCGGGCGAGCAGGCACGCCGCGCGGCCGCGCATCTCGGGATCCCGTTCTACGCGCTCGACTACGCGGAGGTCTTCGGGCGGGCGGTCGTCGATCCCTTTGTTCACGCGTATGCCCGGGGGGAGACGCCGAACCCGTGCGTCGCCTGCAACGGCTCGGTGAAGTTCGAGGCCCTGCTCGGCGACGTGAGCCGCAAGTTCGGCGCGACGCGCCTCGCGACCGGTCACTACGCCCGCGTCACGAGCGACGCGTCGGGTCGGCGGCACCTCCTTCGGGCCCGCGATCCGCGGAAGGACCAGTCGTACGCCCTGTACATGCTCGGCCAGCCCGAGCTCGAGCGGATCGAGCTCCCGATCGGCGAGCTCGCGGACAAAGATGAGACCCGGACCCTCGCGCGCCGCTTCGGGCTGCCGAACGCGGCACAAGCCGAGAGCATGGACATCTGCTTCATCGGCGGCGACTACCGCGACTTCGTGCGCGAGCGCGCGCCCGAGGCGTTCCGCCAGGGACCGATCGAGCGCGCCGACGGCACGGTCATCGGCACGCACGCCGGTGTCGGCGGCCTGACCGTCGGTCAGCGCGCGGGCGTCGGGGTCGCGACCGGGGAGCGTCTCTACGTCCTGCGCCTCGAGCTCGATCGGACCGCGGCGGTGGTCGGCACGAAGGACGAGATCGCCACCCGCGCTTACGCGCTTCGCGATGTCACGTTCACCTCGGGTACCGCGCCTGGGAGCGTCTTCTCCGCCGACGCGGTCCTGCGCTATCGGGGCACGCCACTTGCCGCCGAGATCCGCATGTCCCTCGACGGCGGCACGGCCGAGCTCCGTCTCGACGCGCCCGCGCTCGTAGCCCCGGGTCAGGCCGCGGTCCTCTATCGCGGCGACGAAGTGATCGGCGGAGGCGTGATCGACCGCCCGCTCGCGGCCTAGATCGTGCGCGCGCTCACCCGGCTCGTCGCGATCACGTTGGCGGGGGCCGTCCTTTATTACGCCGGGCTGGTGAATGCGATGGTCATCCAACGACCCAGCCCCGTCGGCGCTGTCCTCGTGGCCGGCGGCATCGCCGCGAGCATCGCCATGCTCATCGTCGCGCTCGCCGGCGACGGGAAGGGCGACGCGGGTTCGCCCATCGATCGCCGCTATGTGGGCATCCACCGGATCGGGTGGCTCGTCGTCTGCGTCATGGCCCTCGTCGGCGCCTCGTGGCTCTTCGCCGCGCCGCGCGAGCGCGGCACCGACGCGACGCCGTATCACAACGACGCCATCGCCCTGAACGACTGCGCCGCGCGGCTGACCCTCGACGGCCACGACCCGTACACCGATCTCGATCTGTACACGTGTTACGCGCGCCTCGGCATCGGCGCCGACCGCACGACCCCGCTGCGCCGCGGACTCTTCGCCGCGGACGGGAACTACCCGAGCGACAACGAGCTCGACACGGTGTGGGCCATCCGGAGCCACGACGGCTCGACGCAGGTCGAATTCGAGTCGAAGCCCTCATACCCGGCGCTTTCGTTCCTCCTCATCGCGCCGTGGGTCGCGCTCGGCTGGGACCCGAATGTCCTCTATGTCCTCTGTCTCGTCGCGGCGATGGGACTCGTGCTCCTGCGCGCGCCGGCCGGCCTGCGGCCGTTCGTGCTCACCGGTCTCCTCGGTGCGGCGAGCCTCGCGGGATTCACCGTCGGCGGGAGCGCCGACCTTCTGTATGCCTTGCCACTTGTGGCCGCCTGGCTCTGGCGCGAGAAGCGCTGGAGCGGCGTCCTGTTCGGGATCGCCTGCGCGACGAAGCAGGTCGCGTGGTTCTTCGCGGCCTTTTATTTACTCGCCACGGCTCAACGGCTCGGCTGGCGCATCGCGTTCCGCCGAGCCGTCGAAGCGGGAGCGGTCTTCGTCATCACGAATCTGTTCTTCGTCCTGCACGACCCCGGGTCGTGGCTCGCCGGCGTGGCGGCGCCCATCGCCGATCCGATGTTCCCGCGCGGCGCGGGCCTCATCTTCCTCGTGCTGAACGGCGTGCTGCCGCTCTGGCCACCGCTCGCATACACGGCGCTCGAGATGAGTGCGTTCGCGGTCTGCGTCGCGGTCGCATGGCGCACGCGGCGCACGAGCCCGGAGCTCGGCGCGGTGCTCGCGCTGGTCCCGCTGTACTTCGCGTACCGCAGCCTCTTCTCCTACTTCTTCCTGCTGCCGCTCTTCGCGTTCGCGGCGCTCGTTCGCATGCCGATGGGCGAGCTGTCACCGGAGCTCGCCCGAGCGTCGGGCGCGGTGACCGTGCTCGCGATGCCGGCCGTGCGACGCGGCAGCGCGCGGGTCGTGACCGCACCCGCGGCGGCGGACTGAGTGCCGCCGGCCCTCGTGCCCCTGGCACTCGTAGCGCTCGGTGTCCCGGCCGCGGTACGCGCCGCGCTCGGCCGTCCGAAGGGGATGCTTGCGGCGTGGGTGCTCTCCGCCGCGGCCGTCCTGGCCGCCCAGACCATCGGCGAGATCGCGGGCTGGCGGACGGGTACGCTCGGTGAGGCGCAGGTACTCTTCGCGTGCGCGGGCGCGGCGATCGCCTCGCTCGCGGTCGTGGTCCTAGAAGGCTCCAAATGATCTCTGGGGGGTAGCGACATGGGTTTCGTGTTCGGTCTCCTGCTCGGCGCCGTCGCGGCGCTGCTCTACGCACCCAAGCCCGGCGGCAACACGCGTGAGGAGCTCCGGCTCCGCGCCGACGAGCTGAAGAAGCGCGCCGACGATCTGCAGCGGATCGCGCAGAAGCTCGCCGACGACGCGTCGCTCAGGGGCAAGGAGCTCATCGCGGACGCGCGCCGCGAGTGGGACAGCGCCGGAAGCGGCCGATCGGGCGGCACCTCCGGAGGCACGGCCTCCAAGAGCTAGTCCTGGTCAGTCTCGCGGCTATGCCGCGAGACCGCTCACGGCTGGTGGTTGCGCGCTCGCGCGGCAAAGCCGCGCTCGCTCGCAGTCGTGTCCCGTATCCTTTCAAGCGGGGAACGCGGGAGCCGGTCGACCGACCGTGACCCGCGTTTTTCGTTAGATGAAGGGGCGGGCCCTCCGATAGACAGCCAGACGATCCGTGAGCGCTTCATCAAATTCTTCGAGGAGAAGGGGCATCACCGCCTGCCCAGCGCGCCGCTCGTCCTGAAGGACGACCCGAGCGTGCTGTTCACGAGCGCGGGCATGCAGCCGATCGTGCCCTACTTCCTCGGCAAGAAGCAGCCGCCGGCGAAACGGCTCGTCACGGTCCAGAAGTGCTTCCGCACGACCGACCTCGACGTCGTGGGCTTCGACACCTACCACAACACGTTCTTCGAGATGCTCGGCAACTTCGCGATCGGCGACTACTGGAAGAAGGAAGCGATCGGCTGGGGCTGGGAGCTTCTCACCACGCAGTTCGAGATCGACCCGAAGACCCTCGTCGCGACGATCTACTTCGACGACGACGAGGCGTTCGACATCTGGACGAAGGAGCTCGCGCTCCTCCCGCCGGAGAAGGTCTTCCGGCTCGGCAACCTCGCGAAGGGGGACGACACGAACTTCTGGTCCCCGGGTCCGACCGGCCTCTGCGGTCCGTGCAGCGAGGTCTTCGTCGACCGCGGGGCGCAGCCGGGCGTCAAGCCGCACGACTGCAACCCCGGCGAGGACTGCGGCCGCTACCTCGAGATCTGGAACTTCGTCTTCCAGCAGTACGACCGCAAGGAGGACGGCACGCTCGTGCCCCTCGCGAAGCGGAACATCGACACCGGCGCGGGATTGGAGCGGACCTCGCAGGTGCTCCAGGGCGTCACCGACACGTTCAGGACGGATCTCTTCCAGCCGCTCATGAAGCGGATCGAGACGCTGACCGGATCGAAGTACGGCGACGATGCCGCGCGGGACGTGTCGATGCGCGTCGTCGCCGAGCACGCGCGGGCCGCCGCCTTCCTCATCGCGGACGGCATCGCCCCATCCAATGAAGGACGCGGCTACGTGCTGCGGCGGCTCATCCGCCGCGCGGCGTTGCACGCGCGGCGCCTCGACCTCAAGACCGGCGCGATCACGCAGGTCGCCGGCGAGGTCGTGAAGTCGATGCAGAAGCACTACCACGAGCTCACGAGCGCGCGCGAGCGCGTGGCCGAAACGATCTCCGCCGAGGAGGAGAAGTTCGAGCGCACGCTCTCGAGCGGGATGGAGCAGCTCACCGCCGCGATCGCCGCGGCGAAAGAGCGCGGCCGTCGCTCGATCGACGGCGACACGGCGTTCAAGCTCTACGACACGTTCGGCTTCCCGATGGAGATGACGCGCGAGCTCGTGACCGCGGCGGGGCTCGGCGTCGACGAGGCCGGCTTCAAGACGCTCCTCGATGCGCAGCGCCAGCGCGGCCGCGCCGCGGCGAAGTTCTCGCAGGACGCCATGAAGTTCGGCCAGCTCTACGCCGACCTCCATGAGAAGGAGGGTCTCCGCAGCGAGTTCACCGGCTACACCGAGCTCGCATCGGACGCCGTCATCCGCTCGCTCGTCATCGGCGGTCAGCGGGTCGACGAGGCCCGCGAGGGCCAGGACGTCGAGATCGTGCTGGACCGCACTCCTTTCTATCCGGAGGGCGGGACGCGCCCTGGTCGCGGACACCCAGACCGCCGCGACGCACGTCATCGTCATGAGCGCGAAGATCGTCGACGGGGTGCTGCGGAACGGTGCTCCGGTCCGGGCGCAGGTCGACGCTGCCAGCCGGGGCCACACCATGCGCAACCACACCGCGACGCACCTCCTGCATGCGACATTGCGCCGGCTGTTCGGCGAGGACGTGCACCAGGCGGGGTCCCTGGTCCACGCGCCGAACCTCCGGTTCGACTTCACCTTCGGCCGTGCGCTCACGCCGGATGAGCTGCTCCGCGTCGAGGACGAGGTGAACGAGGCGATCCTGACGAATGCGAGCGTGCACGCGCAATCGATGTCGCTCCAGGACGCGCTCGCCTCCGGAGCGACGCACCTCTTCGATGAGAAGTACGGCGACCTGGTCCGCGTCGTCGAGGCCGGCCCGACCTCGCGGGAGCTCTGCGGCGGCACGCACTGCCACTGCACGGGCGACATCGGTCTGTTCCTCATCACGAAAGAGGAATCCATCGGCGCCGGCGTCCGACGCATCGAGGCGGTGACCGGCGAGGGCGCGCTCCGTGAGGTCCACGACGTGCGCGACCGCGTCGACCGCGCCTCGGCCGCGCTCAAGGTTCCCCCGGCCCGGCTGCCCGAGGCGGTGGCGCAGATGCAGGAGTCGCGCGAGCGCCTGGAGAAGCAGCTCGCGTCCTTGCAGAAGAGCGGCGTCGATCAGACCGCGCACGGCCTCGTCGCGGCCGCGGAGCTGCTCGACGGCGCGAAGCTCGTCGTGAAGGATGTCGGCGACTACGACCAACAGGTCCTGCGCGGTCTCGCCGATCGTGTCCGCGACGGACTCGGGACCGGCGTCGCGGTCCTCGGCTCCACGCACGCCGGGCGGCCGGGGCTCGCGGTGGCGGTGAGCAAAGACCTCACCGCGCGCGTTCACGCGGGGAACCTCGTGAAGGAGCTCGCGACGATCATCGACGGCAGTGGCGGCGGACCGGCCAATAGCGCCACCGGCGGTGGGAAGGATGCCGCGCGCCTCGGCGACGCGCTCGACGCGGGCGCGCGCACCGTGCGCGAAAAGCTCGGAGGTCGTGGCTAGTCCCATCGTCGCCGGGGTCGAGCTCGCCTCGGCCGCCGTGCGCGTCGTCGTCGGCCGTCGCGAAACGGGACGCTTCCGCGTCACCGGCGTCGGTCACGCGGCCCTGCCGGCGACCGCGCTGAGCGGTGGCTACATCGCGGATCGGAACGCGGTCGGCGCGGCGCTGGTCGCGGCCTTCGCGGCCGCCGAGCGTGCGGTGCGGGCCGAGAAGGTCGTCGTCGCGATCGACGGCGACGACATCCGCACGTACCACGAGATCACGACATTCGATCGCGAGGATCAGCGGGACGCGGTCTCCGCGAGCGAGGCGGCGAAGGCGATCCGGCTCGCGCGCGAGGCCGCGGCACACACGGCCCGGGATCTCGCCGGCGACGATCCGGCGCTCCGCGGGATCGCCACGGCCGAGCTTCGGGACGACGTCGGTGGGTTCGTGCTCGATGGGCGGCGGCTCGCCTCGCCGGTCGGCGATCGCGGGCAACGCCTCGAGGTGCGGACCGATATCGCCATCGCACCGCTCGTGCAGGCCGGCGGCGCGACCGCGACCCTCGAGTCCGCGCGGCGCCGCGGCACCACGACCTCGGGCGCCTACGCGCTCGGGCGTCTCGTCGCCGAGTCGGGGGTCGCCGAGGCGGGGATCGCGCGTCTCGGCGCCGACCAGACCACGGTCGCGATCGTGCGCGACGGTCGAGTGACCGGCACGCGGGTCTTCGCGGTGGGCCGTGACGCGTTGCTCGCTCGCGCGGCCGCTGCCGATGCCGACGTGTGGGCCGGTTGTGTGCTCGCGACCGTCCGTTCGCTCGGCCTCGAGCAACCCGGACGGTGGTACGTCGCGGGCGTCGGCGAAGAGCTCGCCGGGCTACCTACAGCCCTCACCGCCGCGGCCACCGCGGAGCGGGGGAGCGCGATCGCGGTGCTGCCGCTCCGGCCGAGCCTCGTGCCGCGCGTCGTGGCCGACGCCTCATTCACCGCCGACGACCTCGTCGCCGCGGGTGCCGCGGCGCTCGCCGCGGAGGCGTACTCGTGAGCCGCACCGTGATCGACCTCGACGCGCGCGCGACGATCCTCGATGCGTCGGAGCGCTTGGCCGCCGCGCCGCCGGATGGTCCGATCGTGTTCGTCGTCCCGGCGGGCGCACCGTTCGCGCGGAACGCGGTCTTCCTCGAGGTCGCACGGAGTCTCGCCGGCCAGCGCCGGCTCTCGGTCGTGTCCAGCGACCCGCGCGCCCGCTCCATCGCGACATCGGTGCACGTGCCGGCCTACGCCACGCTGGGCTCCCTCGAACGCGAGGAGCTCGATCCGACCGAGAAGCTCGGTGCGCCCCGCCGCGCCGCGCTCGCCGGTGTCAGCGCGCGGCGGTCGTCACCGTCGCTCGGCTCCCCGGCGCGCGCGCTCGGGATCATCTTCAGCGCGCTCGCCGCCGCGGCGCTGCTCCTGATCGTCACGATCCCCTCCGCAGCGGTGACCGTCTCGGCCTCCTCGATCCCGATGCCCGGCGCGACGTTCAGCGTGCGCGCCGGCCCCGGGGGCGACATCCCGGCCCAGCCACTCTCGACGACGATCACCACGAAGGTGACCGGGACCGCGACCGGATCGCGCGACGAGCAGGTGAAGGCGACCGGAACGGTGCATTTCACGAATCAGACGACCGACGACATCACGATCCCGCGGGGCACCGTGGTCCAGACGAGCACGTCATCCGATCGCATCCAGTTCGCGACCACGGAGCAGAAGTCGCTCCCACACAGCGTCATCGTGTTCGTGAACGTCGTGCCGGGCACCGTCGACATCGCGGTCGAGGCGGTCGTGGGCGGGGCGACGGGGAACGTGCCCGCGAACCGGATCACGGTGAGCAACAACGGCCGTTACGCGGTCACGAACCCGTCCCCGACGACCGGCGGGGAGACGAAGAAGATCCCGGTGGTGAAGGCCGAGGACTACAGCACCGCGACGCTGAAGGCGAACGTCGATCGTGCGCTCGCTGACGCGGCGAACGACCAGAAGCTCCGCTGGAAGGCGCAGCTCACCGGCGACGCCGTCATCTACGTCGGGACCCCGGCCCTGGCATCGCAGGGGAGCCTGACCGACGTCGTGGGCAAGGAGGTCGCGACCTTCGACGTGCCGATCAGCGCGACGGTGCAGGGCTTCGCGGTCGCTGGCGATCAGCCGACGAAGGCCGCGGCCGAGCGCTACCGGTCGACGGCGTCGCCGGGCAACGTCCTCGACGAGCGGACGGCCCAGTACGGCGCCGTCGCGACCGTCGCCGACAACGGCGTGACCTGGCGGATCACCGCATCCGGATCGCAGTCGGTGCAGCTCGATCCGGCGCGCGTGCAGGCCGCGATCGCCGGACGCTCGGTGCCTGACGCGGTCACGTTCCTGCGCAGCCAGGGACTGCAGGTGACCGACCTCCGGGTCTCGCCCTCGTGGTGGCCGCGGCTACCGCTGCTCGGCGCGCGGATCGCGGTGAACTGAGTGCGCTATCTTGCGCTCGACGTCGGCGATCGCCGGATCGGGCTCGCGGTCGGGGATGACGCGTTCGGCATCAGTCGAGCGCTACCGACCCTTCGCCGATCGCGCCGGCTCGCCGCCGACATCGAACGGATCGCACAGGTCGCGCGTGGCGAGGAGGTGGGCGCTCTCGTGGTCGGACTTCCGCTCACCCTTCGCGGCGAAGACGGTCCGCAAGCGGATCGCGTGCGCCGCTTCGCCGCCTCCCTCGGTCCGGTCGGTCTGCCAGTCGAGCTGTACGACGAGCGCAACACGACCGTCGAGGCCGCGCGGCGTGGCGAGCCCGATCCCGACGCCGGCGCGGCGCGCGTGCTCCTCGAGGACTTCCTGAGCGCGAAGCGGTGAGGCCGTGACCGAACCCGTCTATCGCGGTCCGGTGCGCGCGCCTTCGCGCGGCCGGAGACCGCCGCCGCGCAAGCGGTCGAGCACCGGGCCTGCCGTCTTCGCGCTGCTGGTCGTCGTCGCCGTCATCGGCGCGTTCGTCCTCGGCCGGCCGCTCATCACCGACGCGGTCGTGCGCGCGGCCGACGATCACGACACGCTCCTCCGCCAGTCTGCCGTCCGGGCGATCATCGCCCCGACGGTCGCGCCGCTCGTCGACGCTCCCGCCGATCCGAACGCGAAGCCCGTCGACTTCGTCGTGCGCCGCGGCGCGAACGCCGCGCAGATCGCCGCCGACCTGCTGAGCGCGAAGCTCATCTCCTCCGCGCTCGCGTTCAAGTTCGTCCTCTACGAGACCGGCACCGAGAACGGGCTGCAGTCGGGCACCTACAAGGTCTCGGCCGCGCTCAGCCCACGGGACATGGCGACGCTGTTCCAGAAAGCGCCCGGCGACCAGGTCGCGCTCCGCCTCATCGAGGGCTGGCGGCTCACCGAGATCGCCGCGGCGGTCAACCGCGCATTACCCCAGATCAGCGCGAAGGACTTCCTCGCCCTGGCCGTCGTGGGATCCCGGAACAACATCGTCCTCAGGGGGCTCGACCCGAAAGCTCCGCTCGAGGGCTTCCTGTTCCCCGACACGTACTTCTTGCGACCCGACGCCACCGCGGATCAGATCGTCACGACGCTCCTCGACAACTTCGAGACGAAGGCCGGCCCGACGCTCCGCGCTGCCGCCGCCGACCGGAAGGTGACCATCTACGACATGGTGAAGCTCGCTTCGATCGTCGAGCGTGAGGCGCGCGACCGCAAGGAGAGCCCGACGATCGCGGGCGTGTACCAGCACCGCCTCGACATCGGCATGAAGCTCGACGCGGACCCGACGATCCAGTACGCGAAGGGGGACTGGGGCGAGCTGCTGCTCGCGGACCTCAAGCTCGACTCGCCGTACAACACGTACCTCGTGGCCGGGTTGCCGCCGACGCCGATCTCGAACCCAGGGCTCGCGGCGCTCCAGGCGGCCGCGAAGCCGGAGGTCACCGACTACCTGTTCTTCGTCGCCAAGGCTGACGGGACCGGTGACCACGCGTTCGCCAAGACCATCGAGGAGCAAGAGGCGAACCGCGTGAAGTACGGGAACAGATGAACGACGAGCGACGAGCGGCTTTGCCGCGAGGAGCGAGCTCCACCAGCCCTGAGCGGTCTGCGGCCGCAGGCCGGAGATCGGGCA
>WNFM01192309.1_pt3 | contig 24106 bp, 19 predicted proteins | sample 5400271 | NCBI WGS metagenome assembly WNFM01 (sample SAMN13153352, study PRJNA577476) | soil metagenome | isolation source: 60 cm saprolite on Douglas fir-dominated hillslope | place: USA:California | collected 2013-09-17 | reverse complement strand
CACCGCGAGCTCGAGGCCAATCTCTTCGTCTGCCATGCCTGCGGCTTCCACATGCGGCTGGACCCGCAGCGCCGCCTCGCCATGCTGTTCGACGACGGCGAATTCAACCGCATCGAGCTGCCCAAGACGGTGGTCGATCCGCTCAAGTTCCGCGACCGCAAGCGCTATGTCGACCGGCTGAAGGAGAGCCACGCCAAAGCCGGGCCGGGCAGCGACGCCATCGTCGTCGCCCACGGCAAGATCGGCGGCGTCGCCACCGTCGTCGCCGCCTTCGATTTCGCCTTCATGGGCGGCTCGATGGGCATCGCGGTTGGCGAGGGGCTGCTCGCCGCCGCGCGTCTCGCCGTGCTGCAGGAGGCGGCGCTCGTCGCCATCCCCGCCTCGGGCGGCGCGCGCATGCAGGAGGGCATCCTCTCGCTCATGCAGATGCCGCGCAGCGTCATCGCCGTCGAGGAGGTCAAGGCCGCCGGGCTGCCCTATATCGTCCTCCTCACCGATCCGACGACCGGCGGCGTCTCGGCCTCCTTCGCCATGCTCGGCGACATCACCCTGGCCGAGCCCGAGGCGGTGATCGGCTTCGCCGGCGCCCGCGTCATCGAGGAGACCATCCGCGAGAAGCTGCCCGAGGGGTTTCAGCGCGCCGAGTATCTCCTCGAGCACGGCATGGTCGACATGGTGGTGCCGCGCAAGGAATTGCGCGAGACGCTCGCCCGCATCATCTCGCTGTTGCGCCACAAGACGCCGCCGGCCGAGATCATCCCGCTGCTGCCGGAGGTCGCTGCAACCTAGCGAGGAGGCGCATAGGCGGAGACGCCCCGCCGGTTCTCGTCGAATTCGAGCTTGTGATGCAGCGAGGGCATCGCGCGGTCGACGCAGTCGAGCCGCTCGCAGACGCTGCAGCTGACGCCGATCGGCGTCACCAGCAACGGGTCGTCGAGGACGAGGCCGTCGGCATAGGCGAGCTCGCCGGCATAAGAGACGCGGCGGGTCAGCGCGCTCCGCCCGCCGGCCCGCCCGACCGCGTCGAGGGTGCGGGCGATGCAGAAGAACGCCGCGCCGTCGGGCATGCGCGAGACCTGGACGCGCAGCATGCCGGGCGTCGCGAAGGCGTCGTAGACGTTCCAGCGCGGGCAGGCGCCGCCGAAACGGGCGATGCGGATGCCCGAGGCGCTGAAGCGCTTCGAGATGTTGCCCGCGATGTCGACGCGCAGGAGATGGAAGGGGACGCCCTCGGCGCCGGCGCGCCGCAGAGTGGTAAGGCGGTGGCAGACCTGCTCGAAGCTCGCGCGGAAGCGCAGCTGCAGGATCTCGACGTCGTAGCGCGTCCGCCGCGCCGCCTCGAGGAAGCGCTCATAGGGCATCAGCACGGCGGCGGCGAAATAATTGGCGAGGGCGGAGCGGGCGAGCTTGTCGGCCGCCTGGCTGGTGAACTTGCCGGGCGAGGCGAGGAGGTCGATCTCGCGCCGCCAGCCGAGATTGCCGATCTGATAGGCGAGCTGGAAATTGCGGCTGCTCGGCGGCAGGAGCTCGGAGAGGAAGAGCTGCCTTGTGATCGGATTATACTCGCGCAACGTCGCGTCCATCTGACCCGCCGGGCGGATGATCACCTCGACGGCGAAACGCTGCGCCAGGATGTCGACGAGCTGGCGCGACAGATTGTCGATGTCGAGCGCGTGCTCGTGCCACAGCGCCTCGGCGGCGCTCTCGAGCTCCTTGAAATGGTTGCGGCGCTGCTGGATGAAATCGGAGACCTCCTCGGAAGGCAGCGCCGCCTGCACCGCGTCGGCCTCGCCCTCGGACGGCGTCGGCTCGTGCGTCGGCGGCGCGGTGCTCCGCCCGCCGCGATAGGCGCGGTAGAGGGTGAGCAGGGCCTGGCCGAGATTGGGCGAGGCGGCGACGAGGTCGGTGAGGTCGTTGACCTTGACGTCGTCGGCGTCGAAGAGCGGGTCGGCGAAGGCCTCCATCAGCTCGGAGACCAGCCGGCTGTCATCCTCGGCGGTCAGGCTCTGCACGTCGACGCTGAAGCGCTGCGCGAGCTTGAGCAGCACCGGCACCGTCACCGGCCGCTGGTTGTGCTCGAGCAGATTGAGATAGCTCGCGCTGATCCCGAGCTGCTCGGCCATCGTCGCCTGGCTGAGTTTCCGCTCGCGGCGCAGCCGGCGCAGTTTGCCGCCGAGGCGCGCTTCCTTGTTCATCGCAAACCTTGTCGTTATTCGCACATATTTACAATTGTAAATAGTAAACTTGTCAATTGTTTTCTAATTTTATCAGTTATATCAGAAAGTTATTGAGATAATAAGAGATGTAAAGCGTTATGAGGCCAGGATCAATCCTGGAGTCCGTAGCATGTCCCAACCTCTCGATCATGCCGTTCCCGCCCGCTTCGTCGGCATACGCCGCGACTATTCGCCTAGCGATGTCGAGCGCCTGCGCGGCTCGGTCCGCATCCGCTATACTCTGGCCGAGCGCGGCGCCGCGCGGCTGTGGCAGGCGCTCCACAGCGGCTCCTATGTCAAGTCGCTCGGCGCGATGACCGGCAATCAGGCGGTCCAGATGGTACGGGCCGGGCTGGACGCGATCTATGTCAGCGGCTGGCAGATCGCCGCCGACGCCAATAATGCCGGCGAGACCTATCCCGATCAGAGTCTCTACCCGTCCTCGAGCGGCCCGGAGCTGGTGCGACGGATCAATCGGGCGCTGCAGCGCGCCGATCAGATCGACGTCGCCGAGGACAAGTCCGGGACCGACTGGTTCGTCCCGATGATCGCCGATGCCGAGGCCGGATTCGGCGGCCCGCTCAACGCCTTCGAGCTGATGAAAGCGATGATCGAGGCAGGCGTCGCCGGAGTCCATTTCGAGGACCAGCTCGCCTCCGAGAAGAAATGCGGCCATCTCGGCGGCAAGGTGCTGGTGCCGACGCAGCAATTCATCCGCACCCTCAACGCCGCCCGGCTGGCGACCGACGTGCTCGGCGTCGAAACCCTGGTGGTGGCGCGCACCGATGCCCATTCGGCCCAGCTGCTGACCAGCGACATCGATCCGCGCGATCGTGAATTCGTCGCCGGCGAGCGGACGCCGGAGGGTTTCTTCCGGCTGCGCCCGGGCACCGGCATCGCGCATGCGATCGCCCGTGGCCTCGCCTACGCGCCCTATGCCGATATGCTGTGGTGGGAGACGTCGGAGCCCAATCTCGACGAGGCGAAGGAATTCGCCGAGGCGATCCACGCGCACTATCCCGGCAAGCTGCTCGCCTATAACTGCTCGCCCTCGTTCAACTGGCGAGCCAAGCTCGATAGCGCAACCATCGCGCGCTTCCAGGACGAGCTCGGCGCCATGGGCTACAAGTTCCAATTCGTCACTCTCGCCGGCTACCACAGCCTCAACTTCTCGGCGTTCGAGCTGGCGCGCGGCTATCGCGAGCGCGGCATGGCGGCCTATTCGGAGCTGCAGGAGCGGGAGTTCGCCGCCGAGCGGCACGGCTACACCGCGACGCGCCATCAGCGCGAGGCCGGGACCGGCTATTTCGATGCTGTCGCCTTGGCGATTTCCGGCGGCCAGTCGAGCACGACGGCGATGAAGGGCTCGACCGAGGCGGCGCAATTCGGCGCCGGGCTGGAGCCCACGCACCCCATCAACGAAGCAGCGGAGTAACGACGATGACGGACACGACGCGGCAATTCTGGGTGATCGGCGGAGAGTTCCGCGACACCAGCTTCAGCGAGATCGTCGACGGCGAGGTCGAGGCGTTCGGCCCGTTCACGAGCTACGATCGCGCGCTGCAGCTCTGGAAGGAGCGCTCGCAGGCGACACGGCCGTTGGCGCATGTGCGCTATACGATCGCCGTCAACAATCTCGGCTGAGGCGAGCGCCGGTGATAAAAAACCCCCGCCTTCGGGCGGGGGTTTTGCTTGCGGGGATGCTCCCGTCAGATGACCGATTCGACCCATTCATGCAGCTTGGCCTTGGGCAGCGAGCCGATCTTGGTCGCTGCGACCTGGCCGTTCTTGAACAGGATGAGCGTCGGAATGCCGCGCACGCCGTATTTCATCGGCGTCTCGGGATTCTCGTCGATATTGATCTTGGCGATCGTCACCTTGCCGGTCATCGTGGCGGCAATCTCGTCGAGCGCCGGTGCGATCGCCTTGCAGGGGTTGCACCATTCGGCCCAGAAATCCACCAGGACCGGGCCGGGCGCGCGCAACACATCGGCGTCGAACGAGCTGTCGGTGACCTTCGTCGGCTTCATCGAGTTCTCCCACACGGGCATATTGCAAAGCGTCGCCGTCGTTTCGGCCGGACCAGCCGGCTCGACTGCGACCGCTGGCGAGGGCATAGCAGAGATTAGGTGACCGGTGAAAGCCACGTCAAGGTGCCCACCGCTCGAGCAGCGCAGGGCTGACCGGCATCAATTGCGGGCCATCCGTCCACAGCAGCGCGCATTTCACCGGGCGCCCCGGGTAGATCTGGGCGATTGCCGCGCGATAGGCGGCGAGCTGCCGCAGATAGGCCGGCGGCACTTCGCTGTCACGCGCCGGCTTCGGCCTTAACGTCTTGTAATCGACGATCAAAATCTCGTCGATGCCGACCACCAGACGATCGATCTGCCCGGCGATCGCGTAATCACCGACGAGGCCGACGATTGGCACCTCGGCTTGCGAGTCGGGCCCGAACAGCGCAGCGAAGCTCGGCTCGTCGAGAATGGCCAGGATCTCGTCGGCAATCGCCGCCTGCTCGGCGGCGGCGAGGCCATGGACCGGGCGGGCGAGGAACTGCTCGGCCGCCGGCCGCCGCCGTGCCGGGCTCAACTCGGGCAGGATCTGCAACAGGCGATGGACGATGAGGCCGCGCTTGAAGCCGCCGCCCTCGCGCTCGCCGGCGAGAAGGCCGAGAGGGGAGCGCGCCGCCGGCTCGGCGAGGGTCGGGCGCGAGGGCGCCAACGGGCGCGGCGGCGCCGGCTCGGCCGGCGGCGGCGAGCCTGCCCAGGACGGCAATTCGGTAGCGGCCGCCGCGCGGCCGGATTCCTGTGCATCGGGCTTCGCCGCGACCTCCTGTCGGCGGTCGTGAACCTGCCCGACGCCGACCCAGCCATCCTCGCCGATGAGCGGCGCAAAGTCGAATTCCCGCGCTTCGGCGATGGCGGCGAGCCCCGCGGCCACGAGGTCGTACCAACACTGCGCCGGCGCCGGCCGCCGGGTGCGCCAGCCGCAGAGATAAAGGCGGTCCTCCGCGCGCGTCATCGCGACATAGAGCAGCCGCCGATATTCCTCGTCGCGCCGCTGCACCGCCGCGTGGCGCGCGGCTTGCGCCGCCGGCGCGTCGAGATCCTTGCGCGCCGACCACAGCGGCAGCCCGTCCGCCGTCCACAGCAGGCGCGGCATCTGCGCCGGTGTCTGCAGCGTATCAGGAAGGAAGACGATCGGCGCTTGCAGCCCTTTGGCGCCATGCACGGTCAGGACCCGCACCTCGTCGCGGTCGCGCTGGTCGAGATCGCGCTTGACCTCGACCGCGCCGGTGGTGAGCCAGTGCAGGAAACCCTGCAGCGACGGGATATGCGCTCGATCATAGGCAAGGGCGAGGGCGAGGAATTCGTCGAGCGGGTCGGCGGCCTCGGGGCCGAGCCGGCTGAGCGCCGCGCGCCGTCCACCGCGTGCCGAGAGGATATCGGCGAAGAGCTCGTAAGGGGCGACGAAATCGGCGCGGGCGAGCAGCGCCGAGAGTTCGTCGGCGGCATGGCGCAGATGCGGCCCGTCCGCCGCGCGTCGCCGCAGCTCGTCCCAGAGCGGCCGCATTCCGCGCCCCGCGGCGAGCGCGAAGAGGTCATCCTCTTTGATGCCGTAGAGCGGGCTCTTGAGCACCGTGGCGAGGATCAGATCGTCGTCGGGCAGCAGGAGAAACTGGCCGAGCGCGACGAGATCCTCGACCGCGAGCTGCTCGCTCAGCACCATGCGGTCGATGCCGGCGACCGGCACGCCGCGATTCTTGAGGGCGCGCACCAGCGCGTCGACGAAGCGGCCGCGCCGCCGCACCAGCACCATGATATCGCCCGGTCGGATCGGACGGTCGCGCGCAGCGAGCCGCTCGCCGCTGTCGAGCCAGTGGCGGATCTGCGCCGCGATCGCGGCGGCGAGCCGGGAGGACGGATCGCGGATGCGATGCTGCGCATCCGGCGCCTGCCAGGGCGCCGGCAGCTCGACCGGATCGGGCTCGACCGCCGGCCACAGCTCGACGCGGCCGGCATGGCCGCGCCGTTGCGCGACGTGACGGATCGCGGCGCCGTCGAGCGCGACGCCAGCGCTCGCCTCGTCGCGTGCGGAGACAGCGTCGACCGCCGCCAGCACCGCCTCGGTCGAGCGGAACGAGATGTCGAGCGCGACCTCGCGCCAGCGCCATTCGCCGGGATGCTCGGTGGCCGCCGCGACGCGAGCGCGGAAATGCTCGCGCATGCGCTGGAACTGGTGCGGGTCGGCGCGCTGGAAGCTGTAGATCGATTGCTTGGCGTCGCCGACCGCGAAGATCGTCCGCTCGGTGTCGCGCGCGCCGCGGCCGCTGAAGAACTCCTCGGCGAGCGCGGCGACGACCTGCCACTGCTCCGGATTGGTGTCCTGCGCCTCGTCGACGAGGATGTGGTCGAGCCCACCATCGAGCTTGAACAGCACCCAGGCGGCGACGCCGGGCCGGTTGAGCAGATCGAAGGTCTTGAGGATGAGATCGTCGTAGTCGAGCTGCGCATGCAGCGTCTTGTAGCGCTCGTATGCGGTCAGCAACGCCGCGGCCAGGCAGACCATCGCCATCGTCGCGTGCAGCAGGGCGCAGGCGCCGCGTGCCGCCACCAGGCGCTCGATACGTGCCGCCTCGGCGATGAGTGCCGTCAGCGCCGCGGGATCCGTCACTGCCGCCGACTTGGTGACGAGCGTCTTGCGGATGCCGCCCTCGACGGTGAGGTAGGCGGCGACATAGTCGTCGAGCCGGGCGAGACGTTCGGCCGGGGCGGCAAGCCAGGCCGCCAGGCACTCGCCGCGCTGGCGATCCGTCGTCGCCGGGCTTGCCAGCAAGCAATCGACGGCACGCCGCAACCCGGCGCCGTCGAAGGCGGCCTCCTCGCAGGCGTCGGCCAGGATCGTCGCCACGGTCGCGCCCGGTGGAACCTCAAGCGCTTCGTGCAGCCGCGCGCGGCAACCCGCCAGACCGCCATCGTCGAGCAGCTTTCGCAGCCGCGACCGCTCGAGCGCGAGAGTGACGAGAAGCTCGGAGAAGCTCTCCTCGCCGAGATAGCGGGTGATCTCGCCGAGCGCCTCCGCCAGGGCGGGGTCGCGACCGCTGCGCGCCGCGGCGAGGACGGCCTCGCGCGCCTCGCCGAGCACCTCCGCGGCGCTGCGCTCGTCCATCACCTCGAAATGCGGCGCGATCTCGGCCTCGATGGGAAAGCGCCGCAGCAGCGACTGGCAGAAGGCGTGAATAGTCAGGATCTTCATGCCGCCCGGCGTGTCGAGGACATGGGCGAAGAGCCGCCTCGCGTGCTCCATTAGGGCTCGGTCGGGCAGCGTGCCGGTCAACCCGACGAGCTCCTGCGCCAGCGCGCCGTCGGCGAGCGTCGTCCACGCGCTCAGCCGCTCGTTGATGCGGTTGGCCATCTCGGCGGCCGCTGCCTTGGTGAAGGTCAGGCAGAGAATGCGGCCGGGCGGGCTGCCGCGCAGCATGAGGTTGAGCACGCGGTCGGTCAGCACCTTGGTCTTCCCGGTGCCCGCTGAGGCGGCGACCCAGACGGAGCTCCGCCCATCGGTGGCATGTTGCTGCAGCGTCGCGGCGCCGCTGGCGAGGTCGGTTGTCATTCGCTCTCGTCCGCGAGGGACCATTCCTTGACGCGCGCCAGCTGTGCGTAGTCGGTGAAGCGCGGCGCATGCTCGGGCCATGGCGAGGAGCGATAGGGCGTCGCGGGATTGTCGAACTTTGCGATCAGCGTCTGCAGCCCGGCAAGCGCGGCATCGACCAAAGCGCTGACCGCGGCGTCGTCTTCGGCGAGCGGCTTGATCTCGCCGGCTACCTCGCCGCCGGACAGCCGCCAATAGGCGAGCTCGGCGACCTGCGCGGCGGCAATTCCGGTGAGGCCGCCTGCCTCGGCGATCGCTGCCTCGAGAGGGAGTTGCGGGGCGAAGCCGAGATCGACGTCGCCGCGCCGCGGCAGCGCGCCGGTCTTGTAGTCGATGACGATCAGCCCGCCATCGCGGCGCCGGTCGATGCGGTCGGCCTTGCAGACCAGCTCGAACGGCCCGGCCGGACCGGCGAGGGCGAGGCTGCCGGACACCTCCCCGTGACTCGCGGCAAGCTCGCCGCGGCGCATCGTCTCGAGCGCGGTGAACCAACGTGCGATACGCCGGAAGCGTGGCCACCAGAAGGCCCAGACGCCCGGTCGCGACAGCGCCGCGCCGAAGACCTCCTCGCCAGCCGCGACGAGAAGCGCTTCGGCATCGTCGGGCAGCGCACCGGGACATCGCTTGACGAAGAGATCGAGGGCGCGGTGGACGAGCAGGCCGCGCTCGGCGGCGCCGGGATCGGCGTCGAGCGGATCGAGTGCCCTGAGGCGCAGGACATGGCGCGCGTAGATCGCGTAGGGATCGCGCATCCAGGTCTCGATCTCGGTGACCGACAAGCGGCGCGGTCGCGAGGCCACGGGCGGGCGCGGCGCCGGCGGCGCGATGGCGCCGACGGGATGCGGCGGCTGGTCGAGCAGCGCCTGCCATGCGAGCCAGCTCTGCGTCTGCGGCGCGACGAAGGCCTCCTCGAGTCCGCTGGCGCGCAGCACGGTGTCGAGCCGGAGTAGCCAGCGTGACGGGACCGTCGGTGCGCCCTCGACGCGGCTCGCCCGCGTCAGCACTACCTCGCGCGCGCCGAGGCCTTGCGAGAAATCATGCGCGGCAACGCCGATGCGGCGCTCCGGCGGCGACAGGCCGAAGGCACGGCGCATCGGCCGCGACAGCCAGGGATCGCTTGCCGCATCGCCCGGCCAGGTGCCCTCGTTGAGCCCGCCGAGGATGATCAGATCGGCTTGCTGCAGCCGCGCCTCGAGCAAGCCCCAGATGGCGAGCCGCGGATGCCGGCCGTAATTCGGGCGCACCACCGGCCCGGTGATCAGCGCCTCGAAGAGGGCGGGATAATCGGCGCCGCGCAGCGCCGGAAAATCGCCCGCCGCTTCGATGAGCTCGGCAATGAAGCGGGCGGCGACCTCGCCCGCCTCCTCGCGCCACAGGCGAACGGCACCGCTTTCATGGGCATCAGCGGCGAGCGCTTCCGCGGCACGGACATGTGCGGCGATCAAGGCGGTGATCGGCGTCGCCTCGGCGGCAAGCGCCGCGAGGAGCGGTGCCAGCGCGGCCTCGAGATGCGCGAGCAGCGCGTGCAGCGCACCTTCATGCGGATCGATGGCGGCAGCGAGGCCGGCGAAGCCCGGTGCCGGACGCGGCCCGCGCAGCGTCTCGGTCTCCAGCCGGCGGACCGTTTCGCGCAGCGTCTCGGGAGCGCCCCCGCAAGCGGCCAGCGGATGCTTCAGCGCGGCGAGCAGCGGCACCGGCGCCAGTCCGGAGGCGGCGAGGTCGAGGACGAGGCGCAGGAAAATGCCGGGCGGCGTCTGGTTGAGCGGCAGGCCGGCGGAATCGTCGATCTCGATCTGCCAGCGCCGCAGCTCGCTGGCGACGCGGCGGGCGAGGTCGCGGTCCGGCGTCACCAGCGCCGCCGTCTCGCCCGGACGCTGAAGCCGTTCGCGCAAGAGCAGGGCGATGACGCCAGCCTCCTCTTGAGGACCGGCACAATCGAGCCGGTAGATGCCGGTCAGCGCCGCTTTATCGAGTCTCGCGCGACCCGCCCCGGCGAGGCCGCGCCATTCATGCGTCGCGGCGGCCGGACGGAGGATTTCGGCGATCAGCGCGGCACGCGCATTTGGACCGCCGCCGCCGGTCGGTGCCGGCCAGTCGCGGACGTCATCCGGCGTGAGCTCGAGACGGCGGAGGAATTGCGCCATGACGTGCTGCGGGTGAGTTGGGTCCTCTTCCACCGCCGCCCAGGTCGTCGGGTCGGCGTTACGATCCAGCCCCGGCAGCACGACGGCGCCGCACGGCAGCGCGGCAATGACGGCAAGAAGATCGGCGATCGCCGGCTGCGCGCCGGTCAGTCCGGCGGCGATGATGCGATCCGACGGCGGATCGCGCCGCCACGCTGCTGCCTGGGCGGCGAGCACGGCATTGCGCCGCGCCGCCGGATCGAGACCGCCTTCCGCGGCGACGATGTGCGGCCAATGCTCGGTAAGCACGGCGAGGAATTTGAGCACGAGCTGCCAGTGCTCGGCGTATTCCGCCGGGGCGAGCGCGGCAAGGTTGGTGAAATCGCCGGCCTCGCCATGCACCTCGTCGAGGAAGCGGGCGAGCTCGCGTGCCAAGGCGGCGGCCTGGCCGGGCAATAGCGGTTCGGTGCCGCGCCGGCTGCCCCATTCGAGGACGAGCCGCGTCAGCAGCAGCCGGCGCCGCAGCTCGGGGAGGGCGGGCGGGATATCGACGCCGCCGGCTTCGCTCGCCGCATCGGCCGGGCCGAGCGCGAGCTCATCGTCGTCGAGATCGCCGAGCGGCCGCATGCGCGGCAGCAGCAGGGCCCGTCCTTCGCTGGCGCGTAGAAATGCCTCGCGCAAGGCGCGGCAGGCGCGGCGCGTCGGCAGGAAGATGGTGATGCGCGACAGGGCGAGCGCATCGTCGCCGATCTCGGCGTGCAATCCGGCGACCAGATTGTCGAGGAAGGGCAGATGGATCGGAATGGTGAAGATGGCCGGGCGCGCGGATCCAGCACCCATCGGGCCGGCACCCATCAAGATGGTCAGCGTTCCACCCGGGGGATCGCCAGCCGCTCCTCGGCGGCGGCGAACCCCGCCGGTGTGCCGATGTGATACCATTCGCCGTCATGGACAATGGCGCGCAGGCGTCCCTGCTCCTGCGCGCGGTCATAGAGCCGGTTGAGCGAGAATTTCGCCGGCATCTCGCCCAGCCCGGCGAAGAGCCGCCGATGCAGGAGCTGGACGCCGGCGAAGAGCAGCGGCGCGATCTGGCCCTCGCCGCGCCGCTGCGGTATGCCGAGCGGATCGAGAAAATAGTCGCCGTGCCCGTCATAGCCGCTGGCCGTCGTCGTCCGCTGCAGCAGCAGCAAGGCGTCCATCTCGGCATCGTCCCAGGCGCGCACCAGGCGCTCGAGTGCCGCTACCTTGCCGTCGAGCCAGAAGACGTCGGCGTTGACGACATAGAAATACTCGCCGAGCAGCGGCAGGGCCTTGCCGACGCCGCCGCCGGTCTCGAGCAGATCGCTCTCCGCGGAGATGACGATGCGCGGGGCTTTGCGCGCGGCGATGGTCTCGACCCCGGCGGCGGCAAGCCGGTCGATCGCATGATCGAGCAGGGTGCGGCCGCGGATGCGGACGAGCGGCTTGGGCAGGCCGTCGGTGATCGGCCGCAACCGCGTGCCGAGACCGGCAGCGAGCACCATGGCGGTCGTCGGGGCGGGAATTGGCACGGTCATGCGGTCTTTCGTTCAATCGGCAGGAGGCGGTTCGCAGGCGGGGCGTGGCGGGCGAGCCACGCGGCGACCGGGGCGAGGGCTGGGTGGCGCAAATCCTGCTCGATGAGGCGCCAGACGCGTGGGATATGCGCCAGATATTGCGGCTTGCCGTCGCGCTTCCACAGCCGGGTGAAGATGCCGACGATCTTGCAGCTGCGCTGCGCGCCAAGCACGGCATAGGACGCCATGAACCGCGCGCGATCGATGCCGGGGAAGCCGGCAAGATAGCGCGCGATCATCGTCGCCGCGAGCTCGGACGGGACGTCGCGCCGCGCATCCTCGAGCAGCGAGACGAGATCGTAGCTCGCCGGTCCCACTACGGCGTCCTGGAAATCGAGCAGGCCGCAGGCGGCGACCCCGCTGCGCTCCGGCAGGAGGAGAAGGTTGTCGATGTGAAAGTCACGCAGGACCAGCGTTGGCGCGGCGGTGGCGGCGAGCGGCAGGACCTGGCGCCAGGCATCGAGATAGCTCGCCCGCCACTCGACCGGGAGCGACGCGCCGATGGCGGCCGGCAGGAACCAATCGACGAGCAGCGCGGCTTCGGCGAGAAGGCGGTCGTCGTCATAGGCCGGGAGTGTGGCGGGGAGCGGATCGAAGCGCCGTTGCAGGTGGATTAGCACGTCGACGGCGAGGGCGTAGAGCGCCGCCTCGTCGGCGTCCTCGGCAAGGAGACGCGTATAGGTGCCGTCGCCGAGATCCTCGAGCAGCAGCAGCCCGTTCGTCTCGTCCTGCGCCAAGATGGCGGGCGCGCTGAGGCCGAGCCGCCGGAGCAACGCGGCGACGGCGAGGAAGGGGCGGACATCCTCCTGCGGCGGCGGCGCATCCATGAGAATGGCGCGCCGCCCGTCCAGCACCAGGCGCTCGTAGCGGCGGAACGAGGCGTCGCCGGCGAGCTTGCGCCGCTCGCCCTGGTGCCACCCGGCGACGGCAAGAAACGCGGCGATGGTGGCGGCGCGCTCAGCCATCGGCCGACATCTCCGTGAGCGGCACCTGCCAGCGCGCCGTGCCGTGCAGGGTCGCCTGCCTGCTATCCACGCCGGCGCCGGGCTGGAGAACGACATCGAGTCGTTCGCGCGGCAGCAGCGGGCCAAGGCGCTCCGGCCATTCGATCAGCACGATGCCGTCGATCAGCGCCTCGTCGAGGCCGAGCTCGTGGACCTCGTCGGGGCCGGTCAGCCGATAGAGATCGAAGTGCCACACCGTCGCGACCGCCGTCTCATAGGTCTGCACCAGAGTGAAGGTCGGGCTCGGCACCTCGTCGCGCACGCCGAGCGCGGCGATGAAGGCGCGGGCGAAGCTCGTCTTGCCGGCGCCGAGCGGGCCGGACAGGGTCAGCACGTCGCCCGACCTCGCCTGGCGCGCCAAGACGGCGGCGAGCGCCGCGGTCGCCGCCTCGTCGGCGAGTATGATCGAGCGATGGGCGGTCGCGCCCTCGGAGGTTGCCGGCATGCGTCCTTTTAGCCTGTTCGCGCCGCTCCCGGAAGCGAGCGATGGTCTCGACCGCGTCTGCCGCGGCGGCCGGCGACCCCCTCGCTCAGCCGGACCCCGCGGCGCGTCCGCCGAGCGCCCGCCGGACATGCTCGGCGAGCTCGGCCTGGCGGTAGGGCTTGCCGATGATGGTGAACTCCTTCTCGGCGCCATAGTCGGCCGAGAGCGTCTGCATCGTGTAACCCGAGGTGAGCAGGATCTTGATGTCCTGGCGCAGCTTGCGCGCCTGCCGCGCCAATTGAATGCCGCTGATGCCATAGGGCATGACGATGTCGGTGAAGAGCAGGTCGATCGGCTCGTCGCGCTCGAGGATCGCCATCGCCTCGACGCCGTCATAGGCGACGAGGATGCGATAGCCGAGATCGCTCAGCGTCGCCACCGCGATATCGAGCACGTCGGGATCGTCCTCGACGACCAGCACGGTTTCCGATCCTTTCGGCTTCACCGGCGGCCTGGCGGGCTCGATCTGCGGTGTCGTCCGTGCCGCCATCGGCAGATAGATCGTGACCGTCGTGCCGCTGCCGACCTTGCTGGCGATCTTGACGGTACCGCCGCTCTGGCGCACGAACCCATAGAGCTGGCTAAGGCCAAGCCCGCTGCCTTTGCCGACCTCCTTGGTCGTGTAGAACGGCTCGAAGGCGCGTTCGAGGATTTCCGGCGTCATGCCGGTGCCGGTATCGGCCACGGTGACCATGACGTAGGGGCCGGGGGCGATATCGTCGTCGGTGGCCACGTCGCCGGCGGCGAGCGTGACATTCTGCGTCGCGACGCTGAGCGTGCCGCCGGCCGGCATCGCGTCGCGCGCGTTGACGATCAGGTTGAGGATGGCGGCTTCGAATTGCGCCGGATCGACATTGCACGGCCACAGCCCGGGATGGAGGCTGCTGCGCACGGCGATGGTCTCGCCGAGCGCCCGCTTGATGAGGGCGTCGAAATCGATGATCAGCGCGTTGAGATTGCAGGTCTCCGGCCGCAGCGGCTGGCGTCGCGAGAAGGCGAGGAGCTGCGTCGTCAGGCGCGCCCCGCGCTCGGCCGAGCGGCGAATCGTCGCCGTCAGCTTGCGCAGCCGCGGATTGTTGCCGGCCTCGCCCTCGAGGAAATCGATATTGCCGATGATGACCGTCAGCAGGTTGTTGAAATCGTGGGCGACGCCGCCGGTCAGCTGGCCGACCGCCTCCATCTTCTGCGCTTGACGGAGGGCGGCCTGCGAGGATGCCAGCTCCTCGTTGGCGATGCGTAGCCGGTCGTTCGCCTCCTGCAGCTGCTGGGCGCGCCGATAGATCTCGGCGCCCATCTGCTCGGCACGAGTGAGCAGCTCCTCGGTGACGCGCTTCTGCTCGTCGCCCTCGCTTTCGAGCCGGAGGAAATCGGTGACGTCGTCGACGCGGTGGATGATATAGGCGACCTTGCCGTCGGCGCCGAGGACCGGCAGGTTGAGCGGGCTCCACCGGCGCTCGACGAAGCCGCCGCCTTCGGGCCGCGGAATGTCGTAGCGCTGCACCGCCATGGCTTCGGGCTGACCGCTGCGCAGCACGCGCTGCAGCGAGGCGCGCAGATTGCGCGCGCCGGTCGCGGCGGGATCGGCGGGATTGTCGGGAAAGACGTCGAAGATGCCGCGGCCGATGATGCCGTCGCGGCTCGTCATCGTCGCCCGCAGATAGGCGTCGCTGGCCGCCACGATGATGAAAGAGGGGTCGAGGACGAGGTAGAGGCCGGGCGCCGCTTCGAACAACGCCCGATAATCGGGATAGGGCGAGGGCAACGGCGTCACCATCGGTCATCTCCGCAGCGCCTGCCGACATGACAGGCGGGCCGCCCCGGTGGGAGCGGGACGGCCAACGTTATCCCGCGCCCCCCGCAGTTGCCAAGTACCGGCGCGCCGGTCATCTTACCGCCGGTCGTCAGCCCCGTGCAGGATGGATGAAGCATGACGGATCATAGCACGGATGTCGCCGTCATCGGCGCCGGACCGGTCGGGCTGTTCGCCGTCTTCGAGTGCGGCATGCTCAAGATGCGCTGCCACGTCTTCGACGCCCTCGACATGGCGGGCGGGCAATGCGCCGCGCTCTACCCGGAAAAGCCGATCTACGACATCCCGGGCTATCCCCAGATCGGCGCCGCCGATCTGATCGACAGGCTGGCCGAGCAGGCGGCGCCGTTCAAGCCGGTCTTCCATCTCGGCCACGCCGTCGAGACGATCGCGCCGAGCGGCGATGGCGACTTCCTTCTCGTCACCGCTTCGGGCACCCGGGTCACGGCGCGCGCGGTGATCATCGCCGCCGGGGTCGGCGCCTTCGGCCCCAACCGGCCGCCGCTCGCCGATCTCGCCGATTACGAGGGTCGGAGCGTCTTCTATCTCGTGCGGCGGCGCGAGGATTTCCGCGGCAAGCGCGTCGTCATCGCCGGCGGCGGCGATTCGGCAGTCGATTGGGTGCTCTCGCTCGCCGAGGTGGCGGCGCGCGTCATCGTCGTCCACCGGCGGGCGAAGTTCCGCGCCGCGCCCGATTCGGCGGCGCGGCTGCAGCGCCTCGCCGATGACGGGCGGATCGACCTCGTCATCCCCTATCAACTGCACGCGCTCGAAGGCGCCGGCGGGCAGCTCAGCCATGTCGTCGTCGCCGATCTCGACGGTGCCACCAGGCGCCTCGAAGCCGACGCCTTGCTCGCCTTCTTCGGCCTGGCGATGAATCTCGGGCCGATCGGGCAATGGGGGCTGGCGCTCGAGCGCAACCACATCGTCGTCGATCCGGCGACCGCCGAGACCTCGCAGTCCGGCATCTTCGCGATCGGCGACATCGCGACCTACAGGAACAAGCTGAAGCTCATCCTCACGGGCTTCGCCGAGGCGGCGATGGCGGCGCATGCCATCTATCCGCGCGTCCATCCCGGCGAGGCGCTGCATTTCGAGTACTCGACGACCAAGGGAGTACCGGGGGGCGTCCCAGGCGCCTGAGCGCCGCCGCGAGGCGCGATTGAAAGGATCATTTCGATGCGAGCGTTGTCGACCCTGCCGATCGTCCTCGTCGTGCTCGCCGCGCTGGCGGTGACGGGGTGCCAGAACATCGTTTTCCGGCCACCGGGCGACGCCGCCGGCTACTACGCCAACGGTCGGGATACACGCTGAGCCGCCTCACGAGGCGCGGATCGCCCAGGAGGGCTGGCCCGGCGGACTCTCGCTCGCCGCCGGATCGGCCGGCAGATAGAGCGTGATCGTCGTCCCCTTATTGGCCTGCGAGACGATCTCGACGCGGCCGCCATGCAACTCGACGAAACTCTTGACCAGCGACAGGCCGAGCCCGGCGCCCGACTGGCGGGCCTGCGGATTGCCGCGCTCGAACTTCTCGAAGACGCGCGCCTGATCCTCGGTCGGAATGCCGACGCCGTTATCGGCGACGGTCAGCGTGACGCCGCCGGCATCGCGGCGCGCGGCGAGGCGGATGGTGCCGCCGGCCGGGGTGAATTTGATCGCGTTCGAGATCAGGTTGAAGAGCGCCTGCTTGAGGCGGCGCTCGTCGGCGGTCAGCGCGCCGAGATCGGGCGGGCAGTCGAATTCGAGATTGATGTTCTGCTTGCGCGCGCGCTCGCGGGTCAGCGCCAGGACGCTCGCCATCAACGTGTGGATGTCGATATTCTCGGTCTCCAACATCATGTAGCCGGCCTCGATCGTCGCCAGGTCGAGGATGTCGTTGATCAGCGTCAGCAGGCGGTGCGAGCTGTCGAGGATGCCGCGGCTATAGTCGAGCTGGCGCGGGTTGAGCTCGCCGAAATACTGGTTGGTGAGGATCTCGGCGAAGCCGATGATGGCGTTCAAGGGCGTGCGCAGCTCGTAGGAGACGTTGGCGATGAACTCGCTCTTCAGCCGTCCGGCGGTCTCCAGCGCCTCGTTGCGCTCGCGCAGGGCGCGCTGCACGCGCGTCGAATCGGTGACGTCGAGATAGCTCAAGAGGACGTTGCCGTCGGGCAGCGGCACCGAGGCGACCTGCAGGGTCGAGCCGTCGCGCCGCTCGAGCTGCCCGCTCGACAGCTCCTGCCCGGTGACGCGCGTCATGATGCGGCTCTTGAGCGCCGGCCAGTCGCCGCCATCGTCGAAGAAGCCGCGCGTCTTCTCGACGATGTCGCCGATATGCGGCTCGCCCTGAAGATCCTCCGGGCTGAGCTCCCAGATCTTGCCATAGGCCGGGTTGGACAGCTTGAGACGGCCGTCGCTGCCGTAGACGGCGATCGCCTCGTAGAGATTGTCGAGCGTCTCGCGCTGCACCTCGATCAGCGTGTTGTAGAGGCGCTCGAGCGCCAGCTTGTCGGTGACGTCCTCGTAGATGAAGGTGAGGCCGCCGAACGGGTGGGTCGACACGAAGTGCCGCAAGGTGCGCTCGTCGGGTAGATGGAGCAGCCCCTCATCTGGCTCGATGAGCGAGGTGAACATGGCGAGTTGCTGTTTCTTGAAGGCGCGGAAATCGGCGTATTCCGGAATGCGCCGGCGCTCGCGCAGGCGCTCGAGGACCTCGCCGAGCGTGGGCTCGGTGTCGAGCCACTCCTCCTCCAGCCGCCACAGCGTGCTGAAGGCGGTGTTGTAGAATTTGAGCCGCGTGTCCGGCCCGTAGATGGCGATCGCGGTGGCGACGTTCTCGAGCACGTCGGCTGGACGTTCTCGAGATCGGTGAAGTCGCGCGCATAGCCGATGAGGCCGCCATCGTCGGCGAGCGGCAGCTCGGTGAACTCGACGAGCCGGCGCGAGCCGTTGATGACGATGTGCTGGCTCTCCGACTGGGCGATCTTCGTGGTGCGCGCCCGCTCGGCGAGGGCGCGGCCGCGGGCCGGCAGCACGCTGGCGGCGATCTCGCGCCCCTCGGCGATGGCGAGCGCCGGCGTCGCGTCGACGGCGGCGGCATAGGCGGCGTTGCAGTCGATGAGCGCGAGATCGTCGCCGTCGCGCCGCCAGATCGGCAGCGGCAAGGCGTTGAGCGCGGCGCGCAGCCGCGCCTGCTCGGCGGCGAGCCCGGCGGCATCGGCGAGCGCCGCGGCGCGCCGTCCGGCGTCGCCGATCCACACCACGTCGGCGACCGCCCGCCCGTCGACGTGAATGCGCCGCCCGATGGCGTCGACGGTGCCGTCGCCCTTGAGGCCGAGGGTCAGGGCGAAGGGGGTGCCGCTGGCGCGCAGCGCCTCGGTCGCGGCGGCGAGGAAGGTGGTGTCCTCGGGCACCAGCTGCTCGAGGAGATCGGCGAAGCGCGGCGGCCCGGCGAAGCGCAGCGTGGCGATGAGGCCGGGCGAGAAGGATTCGCTGCCATCGGCGAGGTGCCAGCGGAAGGCGGCCGCCGGCGCGGCGGCGAGGAGCGCGGCGAGCTCGGCGAGGATGGCGGCCTGGCTCGCCAGCTCGCGGCCGCGCCGCGCCGCCTCCTCGCGGGCGGCGGTAAGGCGGCGGGCGATCACGGCGACGGCGATGAGGGCGATGAGGGCGACGGCGAAACCGGCGCCCGAGACGGCCGGCCCGAAGGCGCCGTCAAGGGCGAGCGCCGGGACGGGGAGCAGCGTCGTGCCGGCCGCCACCATGATCGCGACCGCCGCCTCCAGCCGCGCCGGCCGATTGGCAGCGTTGCCGCCGCAAGCCCTTGCGTGCACCGATGGCCCCCTCATGACCGTCCCCCCGGAGCGGGACCGGTCACGATACGCCAAGCCGGGCCGCGCCGCCAGCCGCACGCGGCGGTGGCGGCGCCGCCCGGTACGGCTAGTACCGGTAGTGGTCGGGCTTGAACGGGCCGCTCGCATCGAGGCCGAGATAGGCCGCCTGCTTGGGCGTCAGCTTGGTCTGCTTGGCGCCGAGCTTCTCGAGATGGAGCGCCGCCACCTTCTCGTCGAGATGCTTGGGCAGGACATAGACATTGTTCTCGTACTTGCCGGTGTTGGTCCACAATTCGAGCTGCGCCAGCACCTGGTTGGTGAAGGACGCGCTCATCACGAAGGAGGGATGGCCGGTGCCGCAGCCGAGATTGACCAGCCGCCCCTTGGCGAGGACGATGAGGCGCTTGCCGTCGGGGAAGATGACCTCGTCGACCTGCGGCTTGACCTCTTCCCACTGGTAGTTGCGCAGCGAGTCGATCTGAATCTCGCTGTCGAAATGGCCGATGTTGCAGACGATGGCGCGGTCCTTCATCTGCCGCATATGGTCGAGGGTGATGACGTCGACATTGCCGGTGGCGGTGACGAAGATGTCGCCGAGCGCGGCGGCGTCGTCCATCGTCGTCACCTGATAGCCTTCCATCGCCGCCTGCAGGATGCAGATCGGGTCGATCTCGGTGACCATGACGCGGGCGCCCTGGCTGCGGAGGCTCGCCGCCGAGCCCTTGCCGACATCGCCGAAGCCGGCGACCACCGCGACCTTGCCGGCCATCATCACGTCGGTGGCGCGCTTGATGCCGTCGACCAGGCTCTCGCGGCAGCCATAGAGATTGTCGAATTTCGACTTGGTGACGCTGTCATTGACGTTGATCGCCGGGATCTTGAGCTTGCCCGCCTTCATCATGTCGTAGAGCCGGTGGACGCCGGTCGTCGTCTCCTCCGAGACGCCTTTGACGTCCTTGAGGAGCTCGGGATATTTGTTGTGCATGAGGAGGGTGGCGTCGCCGCCATCGTCGAGGATGAGGTTGGGCAGCCAGCCATCCGGCCCGCGCACCGTCTGCTCGATGCACCACTCGTACTCCGCCTCGCTCTCGCCCTTCCAGGCGAAGACCGGGACGCCGCGCGCGGCGATCGCCGCCGCCGCGTGATCTTGGGTCGAGAAGATGTTGCACGACGACCAGCGCACCGTGGCGCCGAGCTCGACCAGCGTCTCGATCAACACGGCGGTCTGGATCGTCATGTGCAGGCAGCCGACGATGCGCGCGCCCTTGAGCGGCTTCTGCCGGCCGTACTCGCGGCGCAGCGCCATGAGCCCTGGCATCTCGGTCTCGGCGATGGCGATCTCCTTGCGGCCCCAATCGGCGAGAGAGATATCGGCGACCTTGTAGTCGGTGAAAGCGGGCATCACGAGTTCCTATGACGGGAGAAGGGGTGGCGCGGAAAATCGGAAGAGGCGGCGCCGCGCGCCGCATATAGCAGCGTCGACGGCATCGGGCAAGATCGCGGGGCGCCGGCGGGCGGGGTCGGGGTAGTCCGCCTGTTAATTACAGGCAAAGAACAGGCGGACGGTTGTGTCGTGTTGGGACGATACACCAAAATGGTGTGGAGCAGCGGGCGTGTCCGAATCGGCCCGTTATTGCCGCTCTTTGCCTCGTCGAAATTAGCTTTCACAGTCATTGTGCAATCCGTATATAGTCCGTAACGGATAATATCGTGTCCGAAAAAGATGGGCAAGCAATTTTGCGGATTGCCGGCGACGATTTTTTCGCTCAGGCACGTGTCTACCGCCCCCGGCGCTGGGCGAAAGGCGGCGCAGCTTGGCGGACGGAAAAGCGGTCGATCGGGCGCAAGCTGAAGAGGTGCCCTTCATTGCATATGCGCGTGTCCCGACGCCGCACCCGGCGCGAGCGGCCGCTTGGCGAGCTGGTCGATGAGATTGACCAGGCTCCCGACATCTTTCCACGCGATGGTCTCCTCGGGTAGCCAAAGGGCCCGCACATAGCCGTTGCCATCGATGAGGAATTCGAGGTGGCTCGCCGGCTTCGGCGGCGCGTAGCCCGGGAACGCCGCGAGCACGCGGTACGTCGCCGCGACGCTCGCATCGGCCTTGGCGACGAAATGCGGATCCGGCGCCGACGTCGTGCCGCTCTCGTCGGCGAGCGGGAGCGCCAGGATGCCGAGCCCGGCATTGGCCAGCGTCCTCTCCGCAGCCGCCAGACGCTGCAATCGCGGCCCCGCGGAGGAGGGGGTGAACAGAACGAGGAGGAGCGGGCCGCTTCTCAGCCGATCTTGCAACGACCCTTCCGCGCCGTCCGCCGCCTCAAAGGTGAAGTCGGGCGCACGGGGTGCGGGTCCCTCGCCAACCTCCGTCACCAGCCCCTCGTCGAGACCGCCGATGGGGAGCGTCCGCACCCAATTGACGAGATCCCAGCGCTCATCCTCGCTCAGGATCTCGGCAAAGCCCGGCATGCCGGTTTCCGGCATGCCGGCGGTCAACCGCCAGAACGTGTCGCCTTCGCTGTGGGCAAGGACATGGGCCGCGGTGAGATCCGCGGGCGGCACCTTGAGGGTCGCCGCGGCCGGACCGTTTCCCTTGCCGCGCGCGCCATGGCACACGGCGCAACTCTCTGCGTAGAGGCGACCGCCGCGCGCGATCGATTGCGTCGTGTAGGCCACTGGCGAAATGGCGAAGCTCGTCGGGTACGCGGCCACTGTGAGCAGGCCGAGGGAGGGGGTAAAGCATGCGATCAGCCCAAGTCCCACCGGGATCGCGAGGAGGCGGTGGCGACGCCGCAGGATGCCGACGATGATGAGCGCGATGCCGACCACGACCATCGCCAGGGCGATGACGATCTCGGTGCGCAGCGAAGGCGACTTCATCGCCTCGGCGCTGGGACGCCAGGAGAATGGCCACCATGGCTGGTCGTGAAGCCCGGGTGGGACGGCAGCAAGTCCGCTGACGATGCCAAGGATGAGAAGGCCCAGCATGGCCTCGGCGGCAGCGTTCCGGTGCAGCAACCGGGCTGCGGCGCGCGCTGTGGCGGGCGAGCGGTTTCGCTCCGGCTCGCCGAGCCGCGGCATGAGGTGGAAGCGATTGACCGCGGCCAGCCCGACCATGAGCCCGAACAGAGCGAGCTTGATGATGAGGAGATGGCCGTACGGGGTACCGACCAAGGCGGGGATCGTGCCGACAAGGAACCAGCCGCTGACCGTTCCTGTGACGGTCAGGGTGCCGACGCAAGCGAGGCCGATTAGCGAGAATCGCCGTGTCGTTGCACCGAGAAGAATGAGCCAGGCGCCGTCCGCCGGACGCCGTGCGGCGGCGAACAGCACGACGAGCACGGCAAGCCCCCCAAGCCACAAGCCGGCGGCAAGCAGGTGGATCGCATCGGCGAGGAGATGGAGATTGCCGGGCGTCGTTACGGCGTGCCCAGCCCAGGCCAGCGCCGCGAGGCCGGAACCGGCGATGGCGGCGGCGATAGAGAGCACGGCGACCCGCATCTGCGGATGTCGCGCTAGCGGAAGCAAGGCGAGGCAAAGGGCAAAGACGAGCGCAAGAGCGAAGCGGAGGAGCAGGACATGGCCGAAACGGGTCCGCATCAGCACCGGCGCAACGACTTGCGCGCTTGCCGCTTCGGCGGCGCCGCCGCCGCTGATCGATGCCGCCTGGAGCAGCAGCCATAGCACGCCGGAGACGAGCTCGGCGCCGATCGCGATCCAGGCGAGCCAGATCAAATGCCGCACCACGCGCGCGAGGGGCTCGTCGGCCGCCCTCTCGCGGCCGACCGTCGGCACGACGGCGAGCGCGAGCAGGGCGGCGATGCCGAGCGCCAACGCGCCGCAGGCGAGGTTGAGCGCATGGACGATAATCAGTCCAGCCAACGAGCTCTCCCGAGAGCCCTATTCGACGGTCGACCGGGTCACGGCGCCACGCTGAAGGTGAAGGTGCCCGTGGTGACGTGCGTGTCGATGGATAGGACTCGCCAGACGACCTTGTATGTTCCGGGCGGGAGCGTCTTCAGCGTAGTGCGGAGCACGGTCGGCTCCTTGCCGTCGAGCCGCGATGGTCCGTCGTCGAAGCGCTCGCCGCCGGGGCCGGTGACCTGCACCGTGCTGACATCAGGCTCGATGCTCTCGGTGAAGCGCAGCGCGATCTCCGCCGGCGCCGACCGAACCGTGCTCCCGGCGGCTGGCGACGCACGCGTGAGAAGCGCGTGCGCCAGCGCCGACGGGGCGGCGATCAGTAGGGTCGACAGGACGAGAAACACGCTACCGAGGTGGTGACGCATCGGATCAGTTCCCGGACGCCGCGCCGCGGTCGGGCTCGCCAACGCCTTGGCCGCAGCGGGGAGTGGCGCGCATGATTGAGACTCAATCCTAGTGGTGCGAATCCAACACTTGGTGCCCTCGTCTGATAGTTTAGAACTGGCCTCTTGACGCTTCGCTTACCTTCGTGCTGGCTTTTCAGTTCAGCATATTGGAGGCGATGTCAACATGAAGGCAGGCTCACTTGCTTTGGTTGTAGTGGCCGCGTCAGCTCTTCTCGTCACACAGGCGAACTCTGCTGAGATCAGGGTGCTTAGCACACCCACGTTGAAGACCACGCTCGACGAACTCGGTCCAAGATTCGAACGCGCGACAGGCCACAAGCTCGTGACGAAGTTCGACGCCGTGGCGGTGTTGAAACGGCAAATTGAAGCAGGTGAAACGTTCGACATGACCATCCTCTTGCCGGTCGCGATCGACGATCTGATCAAACAGGGCAAGGTCATCGGGCGAACCGACATTTCTCGATCCGGCGTAGGGGTTGCGGTGAGAGCGGGGGCCTCGAAGCCGGATGTTGGCTCGGTCGACGCGCTCAAGCGTGCATTGCTCAGCGCAAACTCGATCTCCTACTCACCCGACAGCGCCAGCAGCACATTCTTTCTCAGCTTGGTAGACCGTCTTGGAATTGGGGGCGAAGTGAAGCCTAAATTGAAGGCGGCGCCGGGTGGGCGCGTTATGGAACCCATCGCGAGCGGCGATGCAGATCTCACGGTGATTACGATCCCCAATATCGTCGGCGTGCCCGGTGTTGCCGTGGCGGGACTTCTGCCGGCTGAACTCCAGAGCTATACGGTGTTTTCGGCGGGTGTTGGTGCCTATGCAAAAGAAGTCGACGGTGCCAAAGAACTGATCCGATACCTAATCGCTCCGGAGGCCACAGCGATCTTCGAAGCGAAAGGTATGGAGCGCGTGCCGCAATAGGATCGCTACCTATGCGGCTGAAGCGGCCTTAGCGGGTCGCATCTAACACTTGATGCCCGCGTCTGACGGCCTGAATGATTTTGTCTGGATCAGCGGTCCATGTGAAGGGTTTCGGCGTGGCGTTGTGCTCGACGACGAAGCGATTGATTGCGGTTTGCAAGTCGACGAC
>WNFM01072249.1_pt1 | contig 24109 bp, 21 predicted proteins | sample 5400271 | NCBI WGS metagenome assembly WNFM01 (sample SAMN13153352, study PRJNA577476) | soil metagenome | isolation source: 60 cm saprolite on Douglas fir-dominated hillslope | place: USA:California | collected 2013-09-17 | reverse complement strand
CCCGGCGGCATCTCGACCTTGGTGGTCGAGGGCGACACCCCCGGGCTCTCGTTCGGCGCCAATGAACGCAAGATGGGCTGGAACGCCCAGCCGACCCGCGCGGTGATTTTTGAGAATGCGCGCGTTCCCGTCGCCAATCGTCTGGGCGAGGAGGGCATCGGCTTCAAGATCGCGATGGCCGGCCTCGACGGTGGCCGCATCAATATCGCGGCCTGTTCGCTCGGCGGCGCGCAATCCGCGCTCGACAAGTCGCTGGCCTATATGAAAGAGCGAAAAGCCTTCGGAAAGCGCCTCGACGAATTTCAGGCGCTGCAGTTTCGTCTGGCCGACATGGCGACGGAATTGGAGGCAGCGCGGACATTTGTCTGGCGCGCAGCCGCCGCGCTCGACCGCAAGGATGCGGATGCGACCATGTTGTGCGCGATGGCAAAACGTTTTGGCACCGATGTCGGGTTTGAGGTCGCCAACCAGGCGCTGCAATTGCACGGCGGCTATGGTTATTTGAGCGAATACGGCATCGAAAAGATCGTGCGCGACCTGCGCGTGCATCAGATCCTCGAAGGCACCAACGAAATCATGCGGCTGATCGTTTCGCGCAAATTGATCGAGGGCGCGCGATGAACGCGCCGCTCAGCGAACCCGACCTGATCGCGCGGCGCGAAGGGGCGGCGGGCGTCATCCGCCTCAATCGGCCGAAGGCGATCAATGCGGTGACGCTGGAGATGTTTCGCGACATCGAGAAAGCACTCGACGAATTCGAGGCTGATCCTGCGGTCGGCCTGATCCTGCTCGAGGGCGCCGGCGAGCGCGGCCTGTGCGCCGGCGGTGATATTCGGGCGCTCTATGAAAGTTCCAAGGTCAAAGGCGATCTCGGCAAAATCCTGTGGCGCGAGGAGTACATTCTCAACGCCCGCATCGCCAAATTCGCAAAACCCTATGTGGCCTTCATGGACGGCATCGTGATGGGCGGCGGCGTTGGGCTTTCCGCGCATGGTCGCCATCGCGTGGTGACGGAAAAGACAAGGCTCGCGATGCCTGAGGTCGGGCTCGGCTTTTTTCCGGATGTCGGCGGCACCTGGCTGTTGTCGCGCACGCCGGGCGAGATCGGCACCTATTTTGGGTTGACCGGCCAGACCATGAACGGCTCCGACGCGATCTATGCGCGCTTTGCGGATGCGGTCGTACCCTCCGGCAAATTAGCCGCGCTTCGTGACGCGCTCGTCAACTTGCGCGCCGGTGTGAGTTCCGCAGACGTGCAAGCCACGATCGACGCATTCGCGACCGGCGAGACATCGGGACCTGTGGCCGCGAGCCAGGCGCAGATCGACCGCTGGTTTGCCCATGACCGGATGCAGGATATCGTCGCGGCGCTGCAGCGCGATGGCTCCGAGCCTGCGCAAGCAACGCTGAAGACATTGGGTGAAAAATCGCCGCGCGGCATGGTGGTTACCCTGAAACTGCTGCGGCTGGCGCGTGGGTCGTCCTCGCTGGAGGAATGCCTGGTGCGGGAGTATCGCGCGGCACTCGAAGTTTTCAGAAGCGACGATTTTCGCGAGGGCGTGCGCGCCGCGGTGGTCGACAAGGATCGCAATCCCCGGTGGTCGCCGCCGCGAATCGAGGACGTGACGCCCGAGATGCTGGCGCCGTACTTTGCGGAGCTCGGCGGCGACGAACTAACGTTCGACAAAACAAAATAGAAACGCCTCAGGCGGAGGGAAACATGGCAAACATCGCATTCATCGGGCTCGGCAACATGGGCGGGCCGATGGCGGCCAATCTTGTCAGAGCCGGCCACAAGGTGATCGCGTTCGATCTGGTGGCGGCTTCCCGCGATCAGGCCAAGGCCGACGGGGCTGCCATCGCCGACAGCGCGGTCGGCTCGGTCAAAGGCGCTGATGCCGTCGTCACCATGCTGCCCGCCGGCAAACATGTGCTGTCGGTGTGGACCGAGATCATTCCGTCGATGACCAAGGGGACGCTGGTCATCGATTGCTCGACCATCGACGTCGAAAGCGCGAAAGCGGCGCACGCGTTGGCGGCCAAGCACGGGGTCAACTCGATCGATGCGCCGGTGTCCGGCGGCACCGGCGGCGCCAAGGGCGCGACCCTGACGTTTATGTGCGGCGGCGAGGAGAAAGCGTTCGCGGCGGCAAAACCCGTACTGGAAAACATGGGCAAGAAGATCGTGCATTGCGGCGGCGGCGGCGCGGGGCAGGCCGCAAAGATCTGCAACAACATGATCTTGGGCGTGTCCATGATCGCGGTCAGCGAGGCCTTTGCGCTCGCCGAAAAGCTCGGGCTGTCGCACAAGGCATTGTTCGACGTCGCCTCGACTTCGTCCGGCCAATGCTGGTCGCTGACATCTTATTGTCCAGTGCCGGGCCCGGTGCCGACCTCGCCGGCGAATAATGATTACAAACCCGGCTTTGCGTCGGCGCTGATGGTCAAGGACCTCACGCTGGCGCAGGATGCGGCGAAGGCCGCCGGCGCGGCAACGCCGCTGGGCAAGCACGCGCAGGAGATTTACAAGGCGTTCGACGCGGCAGGAAATGGCGGGGTGGATTTTTCCGGCATCATCCGGCACGTCCGCGGCCTCGCCGGAAAATGACAGGCGATCGATGACCACATTCCAGGAAGCCCGCGCGTTCCTGCTCCAGCATCGCAGTGATTACGATGCGGCGGTGAAGGGTTTCCGCTGGCCGGATCCCGTGCCGTTCAACTGGGCGCTGGACTGGTTCGACGCAGAACTCGCGCTCAATCCCGAAAGCAAGGACCGCCCGGCGCTATGGATCGTCGATGCCGGCAGCAACAAAGAGACCAAACTTTCGTTCGAGGCGCTGTCGCGCCGTTCCAATCAAGTAGCAAATTTCCTGCGCGCGCGGGGGCTCAAGCGCGGCGATCATCTGTTGCTTTTGCTCGGCAACGTCGTTCCCTTGTGGGAGACCATGCTGGCGGCGATGAAGCTCGGTGTGGTCGTGATCCCCGCGACCACCTTGTTGACACCGGACGAGCTGCGCGACCGGCTTGAGCGCGGCCGCGCCAAAGTCGTGGTGGCGACGCAGGACCAGGTCGCGAAATTTGCCGGCCTCGGCGGAGACAATCTTATTCGCATCGTTGCCGGTGCGACGTCTAAGCAAGGGGGCTGGCTACCCTACGAGCAGGCCGCGGATTTTCCGGACACTTTTAAGCCGGACGGGCCGACCAACGCCGATGAGCCGATGCTGCTCTATTTCACCTCGGGCACCACGGCAAAACCAAAACTGGTGCGGCATAGCCAGCGCAGCTATCCCGTCGGCGGATTGTCGACGATGTACTGGCTCGGGCTGCTGCCCGGCGATATCCATCTGAACATCTCCTCGCCGGGCTGGGCCAAGCACGCCTGGAGCTGCTTCTTCGCGCCCTGGAACGCCGGCGCCACCGTGTTCGTGGTCAATCAGCCGCGTTTCGATGCCAAGGGATTGTTGGCAACCATCGGCCGTTGCGGCGTCACGACGTTGTGCGCGCCGCCGACGGTGTGGCGGCTGTTCATCCAGGAAAAGCTTGCGGACTTCAAGGTTAGCCTGCGCGAAGTCTGCGGCGCCGGGGAACCGCTCAATCCCGAAGTGATCGATCAGGTCCGCGCCGCCTGGGGACTGACGATCCGCGATGGCTACGGCCAGACCGAGACCACGGCGCTGGCCGGCAATTCGCCGGGGCAAAAGGTAAAAGTCGGATCGATGGGCCGGCCGCTGCCCGGCTACCGCGTGCAGATCACCGATGTTGATGGGCACGTGACCAAGAAAGGCGAGGTGACGCTGGTGCTCGGCGTTGATCGGCCTGCGGGCCTGATGCAGGGCTATCAGGGCGACGACGGCAAACTCAGCGGGGCGGACGGCGATCTCTATCGCAGCGGCGATGTGGTATTTGCCGATGACGAGGGTTTTCTCACTTTTGTCGGCCGCTCCGATGACGTCTTCAAATCATCCGACTACCGGATCAGCCCGTTCGAACTCGAGAGCATTTTGCTCGAACATGAACTGGTGGCGGAGGCGGCGGTGGTTCCCAGCCCCGATCCGATCCGGCTTGCGATCCCCAAGGCGTATGTGCTGTTGGTGACAGGCGCGGAGCGCTCGGGCGAGACCGCGCTGTCGATCTTCCGGCATCTGCACACGCGCCTTGCGCCGTTCAAGCGCATCCGCAGGATCGAGCTGGTGAGCGAATTGCCCAAGACGATTTCCGGAAAAATCCGCCGCGTGCAGTTGCGCCGTCTCGAACATGCCAATGATCGCAGCGACGCGCTGCGCGGTCAAGAGTTCCGCGAAGAGGAATTTCCGGAGTTGCAGAAGGTGCGGCCGGCCGGTTCGGTGGAGAATTGATAAAATGAATGAAGTCTGGAAGAAGCCGCCGATTTCGCTTGAGGCCTATCAGAGCATGGTCGGGCACGAGGTCGGCGTGTCGTTATGGCATCTGGTCGACCAGGACCGCATTAACGTCTATGCCGACGTGATCGAGGATCATCAATTTATCCATGTCGATCCCGAGCGGGCCAAGCGCGAGACCGCGTTCGGCACCACGGTGGCGCACGGTTTCCTGACGATGTCGTTGATGAGCATCATGTCGTATGAGGTGATGCCGGTGATCCAGGGCACCACCATGGGGGTCAATTACGGCTTTGACAAATTGCGCTTCATCTCGCCGGTGCGATCGGGCTCGCGCGTCCGCGGCCGCTTTACGCTTGCGGAGGCCAAATTGCGCAAGCCGACCGAGCTGCTGTCGCGCACCAACGTGACCGTCGAGATCGAGGGCGAGGAAAAGCCCGCGCTGGTGGCCGACTGGATCGGCTTGATCTATTTCGCTTGAAATTCAGGAACTGTACTCATGACAATCAGGTTTGACGGACGCGTCGCTATCGTTACCGGCGCGGGCAATGGTCTTGGACGGGCGCATGCGTTGGGGCTGGCGGCCCGTGGCGCCAAGGTCGTGGTCAATGATTTCGGCGGCGCCCGCGACGGCACCGGCGGATCGCTGACGCCCGCCGAAACCGTGGTCGAGGAAATCCATAAATTGGGCGGCGTCGCGATGGCCGACGGCGCTGATGTCTCGAATTTCGAGCAGGTCAGGGTGATGGTGGAGCGGGCCACCAGGGAATGGGGCAGCGTCGACCTGCTCGTAGCGAATGCCGGCATCTTGCGCGATAAATCGTTCGGCAAGATGGAGGTCGCCGATTTTGCAAAGGTGCTGGATGTGCATCTCACCGGTACCTTTTATTGCTGCAAGGCGGCGTGGGACGGCATGCGGGAGCGCAATTACGGCCGCATCGTCATCACGACTTCATCGTCAGGCCTGTTCGGCAACTTCGGCCAGGCCAATTACGGCGCGGCGAAAAGCGGGATGGTCGGGTTGATGAATGTGCTGGCGGAAGAGGGCCGCAAGAACGACATCCGCGTCAACACCATCTCGCCGACAGCCGCGACGCGAATGACGGAAGAATTGCTGCCGCCGCAGGCGCTGGCGCTGATGAGGCCGGAAGCGATCACGCCGGCCGTGCTCTATCTGCTTGGCGAAGACGCGCCGACCCGCACCATCATGGGCGCTGGCGCAGGGTCCTTTGCCGTGATAAAAATCATGGAAGCCGAAGGCATCAACCTAACGCAATCCGACTGGACGCCGGACGCGATCGCGGCGCATTTCGCCGAGATCAGCGACATGTCAAAAGCGAGGGCGCTGGAAGGCGCGTTCCAGCAGACGCAAAAATATGTCGCCCAGGCCGCGGCGCGCGCCGGGATTAAGCTCTAAGGCCGGTTCTCGGTCTCATCGAACTCATCCGTAATGGTTGGGGTGTCCGTCGCCGGACGGACATCGCGCACGCGCGCGCCTATGTTCTTTCGACAGCAGGCAACCGGAAAGCGATCGGCGCACGCACGGCAAAGTGAACAAAATGTTATATTAACGATATATTATCATGTTATAACATTAAGAGTTAACATAAATTATTTCTGGAGGCGAACATGACCGACGTCACTGAAAAGGCAATGCAACCAAGAACGGCTACCCGCCGCACGTTTTTGACGAGAGATCTCAAAGCAATTTGTGTGCTGGCGGCGGTGCCCGTCACGATGCAGATAATGGCGCCGAAGCCGGCATTTGCCCGTCATGAAGGCGATGAGGAAGGCGACGATGGCGGACGTCACGGACGTGGTGGCGACGATTGGGGTTGGGGACATCATGAGCGTGGCGGTGACGATGGGGGTTGGGGACATCATGAACGTGGCGGTGACGATTGGGGACATCGTGTAGATGGCGGCGACGCGGGCGGACCGGACGGCGGTCGTGGTTCCCATGCTGGCAACTGTTTCCTGAGGGGAACCAGGATTTCGACGGTTGCGGGTGAGCGCAGGGTTGAAGATCTTGCCATCGGCGACCTGGTGCCAACCGTCTTCGGAGGAACACGCCCGATTCAGTGGATCGGACGGTTCCGTCGGGTCAGGAGCGACCCGGCCAAGCCTTGGGCGAAGATGGCGCGTCCGGTCAGGATTGCCCGCTCGGCTCTCGCCCCCAACGTTCCGAGCTCCGACCTCTATGTGACGCAAGGTCACGCCTTGCTGTTCGACGACCTTCTGATTCCGGCCGCAAGCCTGATCAACGGTACGACGATTTCGCTCTACGCGGCTGAAGAGCATGACGAACTCGAATTCTTTCACATCAAGCTCGAAACCCATGATGTGATTTACGCCGAGGGAGCTCCGTGCGAGACCCTGCTGCGGGTTGACGAGACAATGAGCAACTTCGCGGACTATGTTCGCGAACACGGCGCGAGCGAAGCACAGGAGGCTTATTGCGCGGCGATTATCTGCAACGGTCGGCGTAGCGAATTGAGTACCAGGGTCCGGAGCTTGATGTCGCCATGGCTGGGTCCGCAAAAATTCGACAATATCCGCGCCCGCCTGGAACACCGTGCGACGGAGTTGGTGTGAAGCCAGCGAAGTTGGTTTAGTTGCGACCAGCCGAGTTCGTGCTGATTAACAATGGTGGCGCCGCGACTGCGGCGCCCACCAGTCGCGCTACATTTTTGTTGTGTGACGGGTCACGCCCACGGTAATCCGCCGTACGCGAGTCTCTCGCGAGGCGGTGATCGTGGCAGATATCTCGAAAACAGGCGTCGCGGTCATCGGCGCCGGTCCCGCGGGCCTGATGGCGGCTGATGTGCTGGGCAAAGGCGGAGCGCGTGTCACGGTTTATGACGCGATGGCATCGGCGGGCCGCAAGCTTCTGATGGCGGGGCGTGGCGGGCTCAACCTGACCCACAGCGAGCCGCTGCCCGAATTTCTCAGGCGCTATGGCGCAGCGATGCCGCAGCTTGAAGCTGCGATCACGGCATTCCCGCCGGATGCCTTGCGTGCCTGGAGCGAGGCCCTGGGGCAGCCGACCTTCGTCGGCTCCAGCGGGCGCGTTTTTCCGGAAGCCTTCAAGGCATCTCCGTTGCTGCGCGCGTGGCTCCGTGGGCTCGATTCGATGGGCGTGCAACTTAAGCTGCGCCATCGCTGGACCGGCTGGACAGACGACGGACGGCTGTCATTTCAAACCCCGGACGGACAATTTCTTGTCGAAGCAGATGCGGTCGTGCTGGCGCTCGGTGGCGCGAGCTGGCCGCGGCTCGGCTCCGATGGCGCCTGGGTGAAAACGCTTGGCTCGAAAGGGATAGCGATCTCGCAGCTCCGGCCGGCCAATTGCGGATTCACCGTCGCCTGGTCGGACGTCTTCCGCGATCGCTTCGAGGGGCATCCGCTCAAAGGCGTGGCATTGTCAACCGGTTCGCACACGGCGCGGGGCGAAGCCGTTATCACGCGTGCTGGCCTGGAAGGCGGCGCGATCTATGCACTCTCAGCCGATTTGCGCGAGGCGATCGCCGTCTCGGGGCCGGCAACTCTGCACATCGCATTGCGGCCCGATCTCGAAATCTCTGATCTGATCGCGCGGCTGTCCCTGCCAAAAGGCAAGCAATCCGTTTCGAACTGGCTGCGCAAGGCCGCTCATCTTTCGCCGGTTGCAATCGGCCTCTTGCAGGAGGCGGCAATGGCGTCGGGCCCGTCGTTGTCCTTATTGTCGCCAGAAAATCTCGCCGAATTGATCAACGCCGTGCCGATACAACTCAATGGCATCGCCCCGATCGCGCGCGCGATCTCAAGTGCGGGCGGAATATCATTCGACGAACTCGATTCCGATTTCATGATCCGCCGCTTGCCCGGTACCTTCGCCGCCGGCGAGATGCTCGACTGGGAAGCCCCGACCGGCGGCTATCTGCTGCAGGCCTCGTTTACGACGGGCGCGGCGGCGGGGAGGGGGGCGCTGAAGTGGCTTTCGCGTTAGATCGTAGGGTGGGCAAAGCCAACGGGTCGGCGCGAAGCGCCGCCCGATGACAGGCTCCACGTACCCACCATCTCAATTGATGATTTAGCGCTAGATGGTGGGCACGGCGCAAGAGCGCCTTTGCCCACCCTACTATCGGCTACGCTCCTCGCAATGATGACAGAAACCCTAACGCAACTTCCCCCGCGCCGCCACCGGCAGCGTGCCGATGATCTCCTCGCCGCGCACCATCACCACCTCGTCCATCATGTTGACGACGACGCAGACATGGTTCGGCACGATCCGCACGACGTCGCCGACATGGGGGCGGGTGTTGCTGCGCGCCAGATCGAGAAAGCCGTGCTCCTCGGCGAAGCGCGCGATCTTGGCTTCGGGATGTTCGAGGATCAGCCCGTGGCCGTCGAGCCCGCCGCCGGTATCCGACGTCAGCGTTTTCGAGCCGGCGTCCAGAATGCCGCGATCGGGGCCGGCACGGCTGACCACGGTCGAATAGATGTTTAAGGCACAATCGTCCCAGGACGCGACGCCGGCCGCGACCTGCATCCGGTCATTGTAGATGTAGGTTCCGGGCCGGTGCTCGGTGGCGCCCTTGAGTTTTCCGACGTTTTTCAAGTTCGGCGTGCCGCCCGTGGAAACCATCGCCGCGTCTAGCCCGTGCGCGCGGATTCCGGCCAACGCTTCGTCGTAGAATTTTTGCGCCTCGGTCCAGCCGGTCTCGGTCGGGTAGAGCATGAAGCCGGCGAACGTCAGCCCCTTCGACGCCGCGATCTCGCGCGCGAGCGCAATCGCTTCCGCAGGTGTTTCGACGCCAGCGCGTTTGCGGCCGGTGTCGCACTCGACCACGACCGACAGCGGACGTCCGGAAACGCTAGCTGCCTGCGGCAGGCCTGCGATCACGGTCGAATTGTCGGCGGCGACCGTCATGTTGGCTTTTGTCTGCAGCGCGCCGAGCCGGGCCATCTTTTCCTCACCGATCAGATTATAGCTGATCAGGATGTCGTCGATCCCGGCCTCCGCCATCACCTCGGCTTCGCCGAGCTTTTGGCAGGTGATGCCGTGAGCGCCGGCGGCGACCTGCAGCTTTGCAAGCCACGGGCTCTTGTGGGTTTTGATGTGCGGACGGTTGGCGACGCCGGCGGCATCGCAGGCCGCCTGAACGCGTGCGATGTTGCGCTCGACGCGATCCATGTCGATGACGGCAACCGGCGTGCCGTATTCGCGGGCGATTTTGGCGGCGAGGGGGGTTGTCATGGTCAGGCCTGCTCTATCTCTTCACGTAACACTTCAAGTTCCAGCCATTTATCTTCAGCCTCCTGCAATTCCTTTTGCGCTTTTGTCAGTGCATCAGAGGCCTGATCGAACTTCTTGCGATCCTTCTTGAATAGGTCCGGGTCGTCAAGATGCCGCTGCTGCTTTGCAATCTCTGCCTGCAGTTTTGCAATTGTCTTCGGCAGGGTCTCGAGTGCGTGCTTCTCGTTGAAATTGAGCCGGCGTTTTGTCGCGTCCGAAGGCGTGCTGCTGGCCGCGTTCTTCTCGCGTTCCACCGCGGCGGCCTTCACCGCCTCGCGCTTCAAATCCGCGCCGCGCTGCGCCAGCATGTCGGTATAGCCGCCGGCATATTCGATCCAGCGGCCGTCGCCTTCCGGCGCGATCACCGAGGTCACCACCCGATCGAGGAAATCGCGGTCATGGCTGATCAGGATCACCGTGCCCTCGTAGTCGCCGAGCATTTCTTCCAGCACGTCGAGGGTCTCTAGATCGAGATCGTTGGTCGGCTCGTCCAGCACCAAGAGGTTCGAGGGTTTTGCCAGCGCACGGGCCAGCATCAGCCGGCCGCGCTCGCCGCCGGAGAGTACTTCCAGCGGCGTGCGCATCTGCTCCTGTCCGAACAGAAAATCCTTCATGTAGCTGACCACGTGTTTTGGTTTGCCGCCGACCATCACATGGTCGCCGCGGCCGCCGGTCAAAGCTTCGGCCAGCGTCGATTTGGGGTCGAGGCTTTCGCGATGCTGGTCCAGCGTCGCCATTTCGATATTGGCGCCAAGCCGGATGGTGCCGGTATCGGGCGGGCTCGCGCCGGTCAGCATCTCGATCAAGGTGGTCTTGCCAATGCCATTCGGCCCGACGATGCCGATGCGGTCGCCGCGCTGGATGCGAATGGAAAAACCGTCGACGATTTTACGATCGCCATAAGTCCGGCCGATGTTCTTGGCTTCGATGACGAGCTTGCCGGATTTATCCGCCTCCGCGGCGGCGAGATTGGCATTCCCCGCGGCGCCGCGATAATCGCGCCGTTGCTGGCGCAGCTCGTAGAGATTGCCGAGCCGCTTCACATTGCGCTTGCGGCGGCCGGAGACGCCGTAGCGCAGCCAGTGTTCCTCGTTGACGATTTTGCGGTCGAGCTTGTGCTGCTCGCGCTCTTCCTCCGCCAGCACCTCGTCGCGCCACGCTTCGAACGCGGAAAATCCGCGGTCGATCTGCCTGATCTGGCCGCGGTCGAGCCAGGCGGTCGCGCGTGAGAGATCTGAGAGAAAACGGCGGTCATGGCTGATGATGACCAGCGCCGAGCGGCGGCTGTCGAGTTCGCCCTCCAGCCATTCGATGGTGGTGAGATCGAGATGGTTGGTCGGCTCGTCGAGCAACAGGATATCGGGCGAGGGCGCCAGCACCCGCGCGAGCGCCGCGCGGCGGCCTTCGCCGCCCGATAAATGCGCGGGGTCTTCATCGCCGTGCAGCCCGAGCTGCTCCAGCACATAGCGCGCCTGATAATGATCGTCGCCGGGGCCGAGACCCGCCTCGACATAGGCGAGCGTGGTGGCAAAATTGGCAAAATCCGGCTCCTGCGGCAGATAGCGGACAGTCGCGCCCGGCTGGACAAAACGGCTGCCGCTGTCGGGCTCGACCAGGCCGGCCGCGATTTTCAAAAGCGTCGATTTGCCGGAGCCGTTGCGGCCGATCAGGCATACGCGTTCGGATTGCGACACCGACAATTCAACGCCCGCAAATAGCGGCGTGCCGCCGAAGGTCAGCGCGATGTCTTTCAACTGGATCAGCGGAGGCGCCATGATTCGTTTCAACTCTGGTTTGGCGCGGCTTGCGTGACGCGCTGGCGCTGGATGCGGCGGATGGTCTGGTCGAGCACTGAGAGAAACGCCGAGCGGTCGCGCGGCGCGAAGGATTTCGGACCGCCGGTGACTTCGCCCGAGGAGCGCAGATCGGTCATCAAATTGCGAACCGCGAGCGTCATCCCGATCGATTGTTCGGTGAACGGCTTGCCGTTCGGCGCGATCACCTCGCAGCCTGCTTTGACGCAGCGGCTTGCGAGCGGAATGTCCGATGTAATGACGATATCGCCCTTGCCCGCGCGTTCCGCGATCCAGTCGTCGGCGGCATCCATTCCGGAACCGGCCGCGATGCGCTCGATCAGCGGATCCTGCGGCACGCGAATGAATTGGCCTGCGACCACGCTGACGGGCAGGCCGTGGCGGGCGGCGACGCGATAGATCTCGTCTTTGACCGGGCAGGCGTCGGCGTCGACATAGATGCGGGTGGGGTTCAAGTCAGGCGTCATCGGTTGAGGAATTTTGTCGGTCTGCGCAAGCGGGCGCGCTCAAGGGCGCGTGGTACCGCATCGGATGAGGAATTGCGAGGGAAACAGCGATCGGAACACGCTTGCCCCGGGCTATTCTTGGCTTACGATCATCGGAAGCAAAAGCTGCCAAAAATCGGGGAAATTGGGCATGACCAGCCGGCTCGAAGCCTACCGCGTATCGGCCTACAACACCGCCAAACTGTCCGAAAACAAGATGCACGACGACACCGTCGCAAAACGGTTCGGGTTTTCCGGCGGCCTCGTCCCTGGCGTCGACGTGATGGCCTATATGATGCACCTGCCGGTCAAAAAGTGGGGCCGCGCGTTTCTCGAGCGCGGGCTGATCGAGGCGCGTTTTATAAAGCCGGTTTATGACGGCGAGATCGCCAATGTCAGCGGCGAGGAGAGCGACGGCATCCTCTCGATCGAAGTCGAAAGCCGCGGCCAGCTTTGCACGACCGGCAGTGCATCGCTGCCCGCCGAAGCAGCGTCATTCTCGATTTTGCATTTTCCCGAAACTGCTGCGGTGACCGAGCGAGGGCCAGTCAATGCGGCGTCGTATGAACTGGACAAGTGGCTCGGCACGGTACCGCGCGCCTGGGTGGGCGAAGCCGCAACAGAATATCTGACCGACGTCCGCGAGCGCGATCCGATTTACGCGCGCGAAGGCCTTGGCCATCCCGGCCTGCTGCAGCGGGTCATGAACAAGGTGCTGGTCGACAACGCCATTTTGGGACCGTGGATTCATGTCGGCAGCCGGATGCAGCTTCTCGCCGCCGGGAAGAGCGGCGATGAGCTGACGGCGCGGGCGAAGGTGACCGGCAATTACGAAAAGAAGGGCCACCGCTTTGTCGAGCTCGACGCTTTGGTGGTCGCCAACGGCCGCACGCCGCTGGCACATTGCCAGCACATCGCGATCTACCAGCCGCGCGAACAGGCGGCGGCGTAGGGGTCTCTTACCTCGCCCCGCTTGCGGGGAGAGGTCGAAATTCTCGCACAGCGAGAATTTCGGGTGAGGGGGACTCACCGCGGGGACTTTCGTCTGCCGAATTTGCGGCGGCAGCCCCTCACCCCAAGCCTCTCCCCGCGAAGAGCGGGGCGAGGGAGAAGAACTCACGCCACCTTCTTCTGGATCGCCCGCCACACTCGCTCCGGGGTCAGCGGCATGTCGATATGCGTGATGCCGTACTCCGAGAGCGCATCCACCACCGCGTTGACGATGGTGGAAAGGCTGCCGGCGCAGCCGGCTTCGCCGCAGCCTTTGGTGCCCAGCGGATTGGTTTTTGCGGGCACTGGATGATCGCCGACTTTCATCAGCGGAATGTCCTCGGCACGCGGCAACGCGTAGTCCATGAACGAGCCAGTGATGGGCTGGCCGCTACTGTCATAGCTGACGCATTCCATCAGCGCTTGGCCGATGCCTTGGGCTACGCCGCCATGCAGTTGGCCGGCGACCAACATCGGATTGACGATCGTGCCAAAATCATTGACGCCTGTATAGCGCACGATCTGCACGATCCCGGTGTCGGGATCGATCTCGACTTCAGCCACATGGCAGCCATTGGGGAAAGCCGATGGTACGGGCTCGGAGGTATGGTCGACGTCGAGCGAGGCCGGCACGCCCTCCGGCACCTTGCCTTCACGCAGCCGCTGCGCGAGCTCCATGATGTCGATGGAGCGGTCGGTGCCGGCGATGATAAAGCGGCCATTTGCAAATTCGATATCGGCCTCGGACGCCTCCATCAGATGCGCGGCCGCGCGCTTGCCCTTTTCGATCACGATTTTCGAGGCTTCGACGATCGCCATGCCGCTGGCGGTAATCGAGCGTGAGCCGCCGGTGCCGTTGCCGGTATGCACGATATCGCTGTCGCCCTGTTCGAGTTTTACGCTCTCGAAGGGCACACCGAGCTGCGCACACAGCACTTGCGCAAACGGCGTCGCGTGGCCCTGGCCATAATCGAGCGTGCCGGTGATCAGCCGCACCACACCGTCATCCTCGAACACGATCTTGCCAAGCTCGACGCCGGGAGGCGCGGTGACCTCCAGATAAGAGCCGACGGCAACGCCGCGCAGCTTGCCGCACTTGCGGCTCTCTTTCTTGCGTTTGGCAAAGTTGGCGTGATCGGACATTGCCAATGCCTTCTCGAACACGCCCTGGAAATCGCCGCTGTCATAGGTGACGCCGGAAGACGCCGCGAAGGGCATCTGTTCAGACTTGATGAAATTGCGCTTGCGCAGCGTCAATCGGTTGATACCCATCTCGTCGGCGGCGCGGTCGATCAGCCGCTCCATGAAATAGTTGGCCTCTGGCCGTCCGGCGCCGCGATAAGCGCCCATCAGCGTCGTGTTGGTCAAGACCGTCTTGATATCGACGCTCATCAAGGGCGTACGATAGACGCTGGCGAGGTTTTTCCCGACGTTCAGAGATAACGGAATCGGCGCAACGCCGGTGATATAGGCGCCGAGATTGCCGTAGCCCGAAACTTTTACCGCCAAAAACTTGCCGTCGGCATCGAGCGCAAGCTCGCAATGAATCTTCTGCGCCCGGCCGTGGCTGTCGGACAAAAAGCTGGTCGAGCGTTCGTCGGTCCATTTTACGGGCCGGCCGAGCGCCTTCGCGGCGTGCAGGATGCAAACATATTCGGGATAGTTGATGTTCTTCATGCCAAACGAGCCGCCGACATTGGCGGTCAGCAAATGAACCTTCTCGTTCGGCACTTTCAGGATGTTTTTCGCGAGATTCTGCCGGTTGCCGGCGACGCCCTGCGTCGGCACCTGGATGGTGTAGCGCTGGTTCGCCTTGTCGTAGGAGGCAAGCGCCGCGCGCGGCTCCATCGCCACCACCGCGACGCGGGTGTTGACGATATCGAGTTTTGTCACATGGGCTGCGCCGGCAAACGCAGCCTCGACCTTTTCGGCGTCGCCGTAATGATAGTCCAGCGCGACGTTGTTCGGGATGTGATCGTAGAGTTGCGGCGCGCCGGGTTTTGCCGCTTCCTCTGGGTCGGTGACGGCGGGCAGGGGATCGATGTCGATCACCACGGCTTCGCCGGCATCGCGCGCCTGCGCCAGCGTCTCGGCGACCACGAAGGCGACGGGATCGCCGACATAGCGCACCTTGTCGGTCATCAGCGCGGTACGGTTGGTCTGCAACAGCGGCGAGCCGTCGCGGCTCTTTAACGGAAGTCCGCAGCTGAAGGGGCCATAGCCGGCGGCGACGAGGTCGGTTCCGGTCCAGACTCCGAGCACGCCCGGCATGGCCTTGGCGGCCGAAACGTCGATACCGCGGAGGATGCCGTGGGCGTGGCTGGAGCGCACGATCCAGGCATAGGCCTGTCCGGCCAAGTTGAAATCGTCGGTATATCTGCCCTTGCCGCGCACCAGGGTGTCGTCCTCCTTGCGGTGGACCGGCTGGCCGATACCATATTTTTGCAGTGCGATAGCGTTCTCCAGAGAAGACGGAGATGTATGGTCTTGCATCGAAAAATCCCTGAAATGCCCGGCTTTTGCGCGATTTCGCGCTTCCCCTGCAGATAACGCGCCGATTACCCCACGACAACGCCTGATTAGGCATGGTCCCATGTGAAGGGCAGTTGCGCCGCACCGGCGCGCTGCTAAAGTTTCCGTGAACGGAACTTAATTCCAAGTCGGCCGGGTACTGGCTGCGGAAAGACATTTTGAATGAGCCATGACACGCGGCTTCGCGATGGCCTTGAGCCGTGCGGCGGTCCGGAAGCGTCGGTCGCGGCAGGGGGCACCGATCTGCGGGGAACGGACAGTTCGCCGGCTGGAACCGGCGTCTACGCGGCGCTCGATCTGGGTACCAATAATTGCCGGCTCTTGATCGCCTGCCCGACCGGGGACGGATTTCGCGTGGTCGATTCGTTCTCGCGGATCATCCGGCTCGGCGAAGGCGTTTCGGCAACGGGGTGCATCAGCGACGCCGCGATCGAGCGCGCCATCGCCGCGCTGAGCATCTGCCGGGACAAGATCCATTTCAGGAAAGCAAAACGCCTGCGGCTGATCGCCACCGAAGCCTGCCGGGCGGCCTCGAACGCGGAAGGATTTCGCGACCGGGTTGCGGCCGAGACCGGCATCCGGCTCGAGGTGATCGATCGCGAGACCGAGGCGGCGCTCGCCGTGATCGGCTGCTCGCCGCTGCTCGACCCGGAAGGCCGCGGCGCCATTCTGTTCGATATCGGCGGTGGCTCGACCGAACTGGTCCGGATCGAGCGCAATCCGGACGAGCAGGACGCAACCCCTCGCATAAAGGCCTGGATGTCGATCCCGCTCGGCGTCGTTACCTTGGCGGAGCATTTCGGCGGCAGGGATGTCACCGCGCAATCCTATGCGAAGATGGTCGAGGAAGTAGCCCAACACGTCGCCCCGTTCGCTACCGAGCACGGTGACGATCTGGAAAAGATGCACCTGCTTGGCACCTCAGGCACGGTGACGACGCTGGCCGGCGTCCATCTCAATCTGCTGCGCTACGATCGCCGCCGGATCGACGGCATCTGGATGAGCAACGCGGACCTGACCACGACCATCGCGCGATTGCTCCGTATGAGCTACACCGAGCGCGCCGGCAATAATTGCATCAGCGTTGAACGCGCCGATCTGGTGCTGGCGGGCTGTGCCATCCTCGATGCCATCCGCAACGCGTTTCCGCTGCCGCGGTTGCGCGTCGCCGATCGGGGTCTGCGCGAGGGCATGCTGGTCGAGATGATGCGCGAAGACGGCGCCATCAGCGTATGCCGATAGGCGCACGCTAGCGTTATCCTTTCGTTTGAGCATGATCTCTGTGCAAACGCCCTTGGCGTTTGTCGCGCGGGAAAACCGGTTTCCACTTTTCCGGATCATGCTGTAGCGCGATGTGCTAGAGCCTGACCTATGGCAAAAGATACCACTGGACGGTTGCACGTCACGGTCAAAACCGGCGGCAAACGAAAACTGTCTTCAAAGCTCTGGCTGGAGCGGCAGCTCAACGACCCCTATGTCGCGCAGGCCAAGCGCGACGGTTTTCGCTCGCGCGCGGCTTATAAATTGCTCGAGATCGACGACAAGCATCATTTCCTCAAACCAGGCATCACGGTGGTCGATCTCGGCGCTGCGCCCGGCGGCTGGAGCCAGATCGCCGCCAAACGCGTCGGCGCCGCCGACGGCAAGGGCAGGGTCGTCGCGATCGACCTTCTGGCGATGCCGGAGATCCCGGGCGTGACGTTCGCGCAGCTCGATTTTCTCAAAGAGGACGTGCCGGAAAAGTTGCTTGCGATGATGGGCGGCCGCGCGGACGTCGTGTTGTCCGACATGGCCGCCAACACCACCGGCCACCGCAAGACCGATCAGCTCCGCATTTTGGGACTCGTCGAAGGCGCCGCCGCGTTCGCCGCCGACGTCTTGAATCGCGGCGGCACCTTTGTCGCAAAAGTGTTTCAGAGCGGCGCCGATGCCGAATTGCTGGCGCAGCTCAAACGCGATTTTGCCACCGTCAAGCACGTCAAGCCGGCATCGAGCCGGCAGGATTCTTCCGAGCGCTACGTGCTGGCGATGGGATTTCGGGGGCAGGCGAACGATCGACCAGAAGCATGATGGTGCTCTCGGTCAGTAGAACACCACAACGCAATCGCGCATCTTTGCGCCTCACCATCGGCGGACCACGCCATACTGTTTTACGCGGTATGCACGAGACTTCGCTCCTCCGCTGAAGCTCCGTCATGATTGGGTCACATCGCGATGTCAGCACAGCGATAGGTGCTGCAGGAAATCCGCGCGCAACCATCTATCGTCGGTAGTTGCTCTTAACCGCGCGTCTTGGGCTGAGTTAAAAATGTAAATGACACCGTAAGGCATTTTTTCTGGATCGCGATTAGCGTTGATGTCTTCGATGGCAGATCAAACCAGAAGAGACAACATGCCCGACAATACAGTTGATTTCAGGCGGATCCTCTTAGCCGCTTTATGCATTTGTCTCCCGCCTTCCACTTCTTTTGGCAACGCGGCCTCCGCCGTCACACCTGATCCAGCCTCGACGGTCATCGTCGATGCGTCGACGACGGTCAGAATGAGCGACAGCGGTAATGATCTCGAAACCCTGCAGAACATTTTCCAGGATGCGAATGCGCCCCAGGACGGCACAATTGCCCCGATGCAATGAGCTCGATATCGCCGACCCCGTGCCGGAGAACTTTGACCCAAACGACCCGGATCATTCCCGATGGAAGCCTTTGCCGCTTGGGCCATGGGGTCGCTATCTGTGGTGGATCGATCCCGCCACTTATAATATTCAACAATTTCCACCACCCGCAGACGCCGATGCATATCCTTATGGCAACGACCTGCGGCGCGTCGAGCGCGGGATTGCCCCGATGCAGAAGATCTTTGGGGACGTCATACAGTCCATCAAGAACGATCCGGCTTTCCACGCCCACTATCCTGGCAAAAAGATTGAAATCGCCGGCCCCGCCTTCTCAGGGGCAAGCTTCGCACTTGTCAATTATTTCGGGAAAGAACTCCCCACTTTGGAGGAGCACTTCCTGGACTACCCGAAACCTCCCGCCAATGTCTTCAAGATGTTCGCCATGATGACAGGGATGCGCAGAGCGGTCACCGTTCCCACCGGAAAGCCAAATCTGCGCGCATTCGCCGCAAGCGATGCGAACTCCGCGGGCGTCGTGATTTTCAATTACAACAGCGCGTTCACCGACAAGCCCGAGCTTTTTTCCGTTGAATTGAACAACTTGCCGCTGAACGGTGTGGTGTCGGTCGAGCGCTATCTGGTTGACGCCAATACCAGCGACCTGCACGCCTACCTCACGCAGCCTCACCGGCCGGATCCTGATTTGCACAAGGTCGAGCAGTTCAACGCGCAAGTCCACAACGGACAGTTGATGCTGCCATCGCGCAGTCTGGGGCTGGGCGTAACCTTCTGGCGGGTACACGTCTGAAGGCGCAGTAAGGCAGTGCCAGCGAAATTCGGTCGCGATCACTTCTACTGCCGTGATGGCGATGGTTTTGTGCCTCACCCCAGCCGCTGATCCCGCGCGTCCTCGGTGGTTTCGCTCGCCGCTTTCGCCACGGCCTTGGCCGCTTCCTTGCGGCTGGAAATCTCGACCGCCTGGCGGCCGGAGATTTCGTGGCCGGCATCGTCGGGCATCTGCCAGAAGAAATAGGCCGAAATCGCCGAGATGATCGAGACTACCAGGAAGGCCGGGGCGAATGCATCGGCGCTCAGCTCGGTCGCATGATGCAGCAGCAGCGTGGTCTCGACCGAGAACGCGCCGACCGCCACGCCAGCCGAAATCGCCAGTTGCTGGTTGACGCTGACGAGCGTCGTGGCCCGGCTCATCTGCGCCGGGTCGATCTCGGCATAGGCGACGGTGTTGATCGCGGTGAACTCCAGCGAGCGGAAGAAGCCGCCGACCACCAGAATGATCATGATCAACAGCAACGGCGTCGTCACCGTAAACAGCGCACAGGCGGCGAGGAACAGCGAACTGACGATCGCGTTGATGGTCATCATGTTGCGAAAGCCGAAGGTGCGGATGATGCGCGCGGCCAGCGTCTTCATGCCCATGGCGCCGACCGCGGAGGCAAACGTGACGAGTCCCGATCGAAACGGCGACAGGCCGAATCCGACCTGCATCAAGAGCGGCAGCAAAAACGGCAGCGCGCCGATGCCGAGGCGAAATAGAAAACCGCCGATGATGGCGGCGCGCATGGTCGGCAACCGTAGCAGCGAGAAATCCAGCACCGGTGAAGCGGTTCGTCTGGCGTGGATCACGTAGAGCGTCATGGAAATGGTACCGATCGTGACCAGCGCGGCGACGATGGTCCACGGCAGCAGATTGAGGCCCGCAACCGAGAGCCCGAAGGCGATGCCGGCAAGGCCGATGCCTGCGAGCACGAGGCCATAGAGATCGAACCGCTCGGGGTTCTCGCTCTTGATCGGGTCGATGTAGCGCATCGCCATGAAGATGCCGAGCAGCCCGATCGGGATGTTGATCAGGAAGATCCAGTGCCAGGAGAAATAGGTGGTGATGAATCCGCCAAGCGGCGGGCCGATCACCGGCCCGACCAGCGCCGGCACTGTGACCCAGGCCATCGCATTGACCAGCGCGCTCTTGTCGATCGAGCGCAGCAGCACCAGCCGTCCGACCGGCGTCATCATCGCGCCGCCGAGGCCTTGCAGGATGCGCGCGATGACAAAATCGGTGACCGAGGAAGACAGCGCGCAGCCGATCGAGCCCGCCATGAAAACCGCGATGGCGATCGAGAACACCATGCGGGCGCCAAAACGATCGGCGGTCCAGCCGCTCGCCGGAATGAAGACCGCAAGCGACAACAGATACGAGGTGATCGCAAGCTTCAATGTCAGCGGGCTGGTGCCGATATCGGCGGCGATCGCCGGCAGCGAGGTCGCGATCACGGTCGAATCCATGTTCTCCATGAACAGGGCAGTGGCCACGATGAGCGGGATCAGGCGTTGTTTGTTCATGAAGATTCGGGGGAGGAAACGAGCGGGAGGGGGCGCTGTAGCACCCCGTCGCCGCAGTGGCTATTGCGGAACCCCGGAAACCACCTAAATCTCCGTGACAATATCGCTGTGCGGAATACCGCCGGAGATCGGCCGATGATCTATATCCTTGCTGCTTTAGTGCCGCCGCTCGGGCTGCTCCTGAACGGGCAGCCTTTTTCGGCGATTTTCAACCTGGTCCTGATCGTGGTTTGCGTGATTTTGGGCCTATTTTTTCACGTCCTATTACTGGTGCCTTCGGCGCACGCATTGATCGTTGTTCATATGAAGCGCGAGGAGCGCATGCATCGGGAGGTCGTCGACGCAATCCGTCGCCATGGCCCGCCGCCGGGGTATCCGCGCTGAAGTTGGATTCGAGTGGCTAGCCCCTTTGATTCGCCTCTTTGATTCCTCATGGGGCCATGCTATCGACCACCGCCAACCCTACCGATGGGCTCGATTCGCCGGCGATGCCATCTGCGTCGCCGAGGGAGACGTTCATCCCTTAGGTTCTAGCGCGGCGGACGGGCCGCAAGGAGTTGGTAATGACGCAGGTGCACGGACTTCAGGGGATTCGCGAAGCCTTTACGTTCGACGACGTGCTTCTCAAACCCGGCCTCTCGGATGTGCTGCCTTCAGAGGTCGATATCCGCTCCCGCGTCACGCGCGCCATTGCGCTCAACATTCCGATCATTGCCTCCGCGATGGATACGGTCACCGAAGCGCGGATGGCGATCGCCATGGCGCAGGCCGGCGGCGTCGGTGTCATCCATCGCAATTTTGACCCGGAGGGCCAGGCCGCCCAGGTGCGGCAGGTCAAGAAGTACGAATCCGGAATGGTGGTCAATCCCTTGACCATAGGTCCCGACGCAAAATTGTCGGATGCGATGGCGCTGATGAGGGACCATGGTTTTTCGGGAATTCCTGTGGTCACCGGCGGGGCTAAGGGCGTGCCAGGAAAACTCGTCGGCATTCTCACCAACCGCGACGTGCGTTTTGCCACCGATCCGGACCAAAGAGTCTCCGAGTTGATGACGCACGAAAACCTCGTCACGGTGCGTGAAGGCGTCAGCCAGGACGAAGCCAAGCGGATGCTGCACAAGTACCGGATCGAGAAACTGTTGGTGGTCGACGACCAATATCGCTGCGTCGGCTTGATCACAGTAAAGGACATGGAGAAGGCGGTCGCGCATCCGCTGGCGTGCAAGGATGCGCAGGGCCGCCTGCGCGTCGCGGCCGCGACCACGGTCGGCGAGGGCGGCTACGAGCGCACCGAGCGCTTGATCGACGCCGGGGTCGACCTGGTCGTGGTCGATACCGCGCATGGCCATTCCTCGCGGGTGCTGGAGGCCGTCAACCGCATCAAGCGGCTCTCCAACGCCGTGCAGGTGATCGCCGGCAATATCGCAACCCAAGAGGGCGCGCAGGCGCTGATCGACGCCGGCGCGGACGCGATCAAGGTCGGCATTGGTCCGGGTTCGATCTGCACGACGCGGATCGTAGCCGGCGTCGGCGTGCCGCAACTGACCGCGATCATGGATGCGGTGGAAGCTGCAAAGAAGGCCGGCGTGTCCGTGATCGCCGATGGCGGCATCAAATATTCCGGCGATCTGGCAAAGGCTCTCGCCGCCGGTGCCGACATCGCCATGGTCGGCTCGCTGCTGGCCGGCACCGACGAGACGCCGGGCGAAGTGTTTTTGTGGCAGGGCCGTTCCTACAAGGCCTATCGCGGGATGGGCTCGGTGGGTGCGATGGCGCGCGGTTCGGCCGACCGTTATTTTCAGCAGGACATCAAGGACACGCTAAAACTGGTGCCGGAGGGCATCGAGGGTCAGGTGCCGTACAAGGGCCCGGTCGGCAACGTCATGCATCAGCTCGCCGGTGGCCTGCGCGCCGCGATGGGATATGTCGGCGCCAGGAATCTCGCCGAGTTTCACGAGAAGGCGCAGTTCGTGCGCATCACCGGATCGGGCTTGCGCGAAAGCCATGTCCATGACGTCACCATCACGCGGGAAGCGCCGAATTATCCCGGTGGGGTGTGATCATGGTCGATTGGTCGGACGAGCGGATAGCTGCACTCACAGATCAGGATCTGAAGAATCTGCTTGTCAACGCCGAGCGCAAATCGGTTGCCGCGGTCGTCGCGCAATGCAAGGCCGAGATGGAAAAGCGCGATGCGTTGAAACCGCGCAAGACGGCAAAACCTCGGACCGAATTGAAGGAATTCGAGCACGAGATGTCCGGGCAACTCGCCGCGGTCGGCAAGGAAATGGCTGAAAAATACGATCTCTCCGAGGAGACCGCGAAGGCAAAGTCCGCCGACGTGAAGGGATTTCGATCGCACAAGCTGCTCGATGCCAAGGGATTTGCAAAACTCGGCGGGCATCAGCGCGACGGCACGGTCGCGGTCGATCGCTATATCTCCTACCGGCGCGGCAACGGCACCGTGACGCTCGGCGTTTGGCTATTGAAAGACGCGCCGATCGAGGACCATGAATTCCATGTCAGCGCACCCGCTACAATGATCGAGGGCGGCAAGAGTTTTGCCGAGGTCCGGCCGGGTATTTCGGAAAAGGACGCGCAGGAGACGCGGCACATCCGCGCGTTCAAGGATTTGCCGAGTGCTGCGGCCGCGTTCGACGCGGCGCTGGCGAAGATTACGGCTTAAACGTCATTGCGAGCCAACGGGTCGCGCGAACGCGCGCCCGATGATAAACTCCGCGAAGCAATCCAGCTTTCTTGTTTCTGCGGCAAAAATGGATTGCTCCGCGGAGCCTGTCATCGGGCGGCGCTTCGCGCCGACCCGTTGGCCCGCAATGACGAAAAAGGAGGAAACAACCATGTCCCAGGCAAAACGCGTCGTTCTCGTCTCCCGCCCCGTCGGCGAACCGAAACCGTCGAATTTTCGCATCGAGGAATATGAGGTGCCGACGCCGGGCGAAGGCCAGGTTCTCCTGCGCACCATATGGCTGTCGCTCGATCCCTATATGCGCGGGCGGATGAGCGACGGTCCGTCCTATGCGGCGCCGGTGCCGGTCGGCGGCGTCATGGAAGGCGGCACGGTGTGCGAGGTGATCGCCTCGAACAATCCCGCTTTTGCCAAGGGTGACATTGTGCTTTCGCGCGCGGGCTGGCAGACGCACGCGCTGTCGGACGGCAAGGGGTTGGCAAAAATCGATCCAAAACTCGGACCTATATCGACCGCGGTCGGTGTGCTCGGTATGCCCGGCATGACTGCCTATGCCGGGCTGCTTGAGATCGGCAAGCCGCGGCTAAGCGAAACCGTGGTGGTTGCGGCGGCGTCCGGAGCGGTCGGGTCGGCAGTCGGGCAAATCGCAAAGCTCAAGGGCGCGCGGACGGTCGGCATTGCCGGCGGCAAGGACAAATGCGATTACGTCAAACAGGAACTGGGCTTCGACGACTGCCTCGATCATCGTGACCCCGATCTCGCGGCCAAGTTGAAAGACGCTTGTCCCAAGGGTATCGACGTCTATTTTGAGAATGTCGGCGGCGCGGTGTTCGAGGCGGTGTTCCCATTACTTAACGCGTTCGCGCGTGTCCCCGTGTGCGGCCTGATCGCGCAGTATAACGACACCCAGCCGACGATGCCGAAATGGGCACCGTCGATGATGCGCGCGGTCCTGACAAAACGCCTGACC
>WNFM01319203.1_pt1 | contig 24116 bp, 21 predicted proteins | sample 5400271 | NCBI WGS metagenome assembly WNFM01 (sample SAMN13153352, study PRJNA577476) | soil metagenome | isolation source: 60 cm saprolite on Douglas fir-dominated hillslope | place: USA:California | collected 2013-09-17 | reverse complement strand
TCGCGCCCCCGCACGACCGGCTTTTGCGCAGCTATCTCCCGCCACGCCTGGTCGTGCACGCCGGCGGTCAGGCAGGGCAGAAGGAGACCGCCGCGCAGCTCGCAGGCCTCGTCTCCCTGATGCGCAGCGAGTCCGCGGACGATCACCTCGGCGGCCGCGCAATGCTGAACGCGCTGTCGACGGCGATGTTCGCGCTTGTGCTGCGGCTCGCCAGCGAGACGGAAGACGCGCCGCGAGGTCTCCTTGCGCTCGCCGGTCATCCCCGCCTTGCACCGGCGGCGGCCGCCCTCTTCAGCGAGCCTGCGCGGGCATGGTCGCTACCTGAGCTTGCGCGGCTGTGCAACATGTCGCGGGCCACGCTCGCCCGACAGTTTCAGGAGAAGCTCGGAAGATCGCCCAGCGATCAAGAGATCGTCCCTTTCCACCGGCGCCGTGGCGGAGGCGGTCGGGTACCAATCCGAAGCGGCGTTCCAGCGCGCCTTCAAGGGTCACATGGGCGTCACTCCGGCGCAGTGGCGCAAAATGCAGGAGCCGCCCGGCCGGGACGTCTTCGGAAGGCCTGCAGTTCCCGCCGACGCTAAGACGGCGAAGACCGCCGAAGCGGATCCGACTGACGAGCGTAGGCCAGCGAGGGGCGGCGATGCGCCCTCGCTGGCCAAGAGATGATAGTGCCGAGCGGCCGGTCAGGCCGTCGATGCCACCTCAGCCGGCGGGTAGTCGACGTACCCGCGCGCATCCACCGAGCTCATAGCTCGGTTGGCTAAAATTATTCATGGGGAACGCGCGATCGACTCGCGATTCGCTGGAATTGTGCGAAAATTGACTCGAGACTCTTTGGAAATCGGACTCGCGATTCATTGGAATCGACTCGATCTTAATTTGGCTCGACACGTCAGGGCGAAGCGTGGTGGGCCCAGCAGGACTCGAACCTGCAACCAGACCGTTATGAGCGCCTGAAACCCGCAGTGGGATGGTTGAAAAAGCCCACTATCGTTGCGTTTTGATTACGTTCGTTTGCGTCGTTGCACCTCGTTTCTGAGGCGAAGCTGAGGCGGTAGGCTTTGCCGTCATCTTGCTATCGGCGTCCTTTAGATATTCAGGATGATGGTGGCCATACACTTCGAGCAGGGTCTTTACGGACATGCCCAGATAAGCGTTGCCTCGATCGGCGGCTTTGAAGTAATTGGTCCGTGCCGCGCCAAAGTCCTTGGCAGCCTCGTACGCTCTGCCAAGCTGCATCGCAATCCGAGCATCATTTTGGTGCGGGCGGGGCTCCATTAACACGAGCCAATGAGCTCTGCGCGGCAGCATTTCCCTGGTCTGCGGCCAGCTTGTATAGCCGCACGGCTTCACGCTCGTCTTTCGGTAACCCTCCGAGCGCTCGCTCATAGGCGAATCCAAGATTTACTTGTCCTAAAGCGTTACCTTGATCTGCTGAGAGCTTGAACAAACGCACGGCTTCGCGTTCATCCTTCAACAGTCCGCCAAGCCCGCCCAGATAGGCAAGCCCGAGATTTGCCTGTCCTGCTGCATTGCCCTGATCGGCAGCAAGTTTGAAGAGACGCACAGCTTCACGGTCATCTTTGGGCAGCCCACCGCGCCCCGTCTGATAAAGGCGACCGAGGTTGTGTTGTGCTGGGGAGTACCCCTGATCCGCGGTGCTTCTTGTCGCCATGTTGAGAGCCAAGGGAATTGCCGCGCGAGTTCGCTGTGGGTTCGGGAGTTATTTCAATCCCGGCTACTTCGAGGACCACGTTGTTTGCGAAATTTGGAATGCTGCCGAGCGACGCTGGCTGCTGGCCGACCCGCAATTTGACGAAGCCTGGCGGAAGGCCCTCAAAATCGATCACGACGTTCTGGACGTGCCGCGCATCGCTTTCTGATCGCAGCCGATGCCTGGTGCTTTGGCGGGCAGGCGAGGCCGACCCCCAGACATTTGGCATTTTCAAGGGCGACCTTCGCGGCCCTCTGGTTCATCGCGAGAAACCTGGTGCACGACCTAGCGGCCCTCAATAAGATGGAGTTGCTGCGCTGGGACGATTGGGGCGCAATGCCACGGCCGGGTCAAGCGATGTCGAATGATCAGTTTGACTTCTTCGACCGCCTTGCTGCGCTTACCAAAACGCCCGATGCAACATTGGATGAGCTGCGTGCGCTTTACGAAGACGATGAACGCGTCCGGGTGCCGGAAGTGGTCTTTAACGCCGTCCTGCAGCGTCCCGAGCCGCTATGGGCGGGAGCGGCTTGAGCATTATCAGCGGGTCATCACGCCGGTTTCGGAACAAGCCTGGCCAGTTAACAAGAACTCGGCAGAAAATTTTTAGGCGGCTGGCCGTTTCTGGCGCGAAGCGGACGTTGACGTGTGGATATTAGATCTGGCCAGCTTCCGCTGGCTGGACCTAACTCAAAACTTCCTCATGATGGACTGGACCGAGAATTCAATTTTGTCAATGTGTTAGAAGGCGACCTATGCACGATGTGTGCACCGGAGATCAAAGAAAGTCCCGCAACAACTTGCGTGATCAGCGCTGCACCGAGGGCACTTTTGAATCAGCGGTTGATGTTCTTTGAGGTCCAACGAAAACGAGGCGCGGTGAGGTCATGTCAGGGTTCAAGCCACCTCCCGGCTGGTCTCGATCCGATCGAGCGTGCCGGCTACCCGGACTCGGACGCGCAACGAATTGCCCGGCAGATAGGCGATCGGCATGTCCTCGATCTCGATTGTCTTGAGACTGTCAGGATCCGCGCCGGCATTGATCGCCTTGCGTTCTGCAATTTGCAGCGCCGCTGCAATGGCTTCGTCGCGCGTGAGATCGCGGAAGATCTGATCGGCTTCGCCGCTGACGCGGGCGATAGCTGCGCCGACGGCATTGGCGCAATCGCCGAAGGGGACGCGAATGATCTGCGAAACGCCGGCCAGCTTTTCGGGCACCAGGAAGGCGCCACCACCCACGGCAACCAGGGGAGCGTCACCGGCCTCGGTTTTCATGCGGTCGACATTTTCTTCAAGCTGCCGCGTGGCGTCAGCGAGCGCCGCACCGATCAGATCCGACGATATCCGCGCGATACGGGAATGGTCGCCAATATCGAGCAGCCCGGCGGCGACCGCGATATCGGTCGCCGTTAGCTGCGTGCCACCGAAGACAAGCGCGTCCTGCGTCAGCCGGTAGCCGACGCTGAGTGGGCCAACCTTCGCCGACGCCCGGTCGATATGGCTGCCGCCGCCGAGACCGATCGACAGCAGGTCCGGCATACGGAATAGCGTGCGCACTCCGCCGACCTCGACGACTGCATTGGCCTCGCGACGTCCACGACCATGGCGTCTTCGAGCCCGGAGAGATGCGCCGCGCCGCGCATCGAGTTGGTCGGTCCCGATGCAAAGCTCATCACGGGGAAGGCGATAGCGGTTTCAGCCTGCATCACCGTGCCGTCATTTTGGGTCAGGAACAGGGGAGCGTCGATGCCACTTTCGGCGGTCGCGTTGCGGAAGGCGGCCACCGTTTCGACAGCGAGGTCACTCAGCACGGCGTTGAGAAGCGCCGCGTTCTCCCGCTCAAGCAGGCCGATCCGTCCTAGGTCATGCGACAGGGTGACGGCGACGTCAGGACAAATCTCCTGCAGGATATCGCGCGCCGCAATCTCGCAGCTCGGGTCAAGCGGCGAGAAGATCGAGGAAACGGCCACCGAACGCAGCCCGAGATCGCGGATGTGTCGTGCGGCCGCGCGCATGCCGGCCGTGTCGAAAGGCATGATCGGCCGGCCGTCATAATCGTGCCCGCCTTCGAGCATGAAAATCTCGCCGCGCACGCGCTCGGCCAGATCCTGCGGCCAATCGCAAAATGGTGGCAGGGAAGCGCTCGCCGGCATGCCGATCCGGATCGCCGCAACCTTCATCAAATGCCGGCGCTGCACCACCGCATTGATGAAATGCGTTGTGCCGATCACAACCGCATCCACCGGCAGACGCGCCGCGGGATCGGCGCGCAACGCCTTCAAGGCGTCGAGGATGCCGGAAGTCACATCCATCGTCGTGGGGCGCTTGACGGTGAAAACCACCTTGTCGCCATCGAGCAGCACGGCGTCGGTATTGGTGCCGCCGACGTCAATTCCAATGCGTCGCATGACGTTACACTCCAGCGCTTGAGCGCTCATCGAAAACGGAACGGAAATCCAGGTCGTAGCCGAAGGCGCGGGGGCCGACGAATTCGAGGCCACGAGGGCTCGTCAGGACGGGGGGAGCCGGCAACGCCACCACGGTGACGCGCTGGCCGTAGCGGACCGTCTCGGTGCCAACCGCATGGCCCGAGACGCTCTCGAGCACGCAGATCAGATCTGGAGACATGGCGATGGCCTTACCTTCGCGCCAGGCGACGATCCACTCGTTCTGGAATGAGAGCTCCAGCCGGGAGCCTCGATCGTCATCGATGCCCTCGATTGCGATGGAGCCGCGCAGAAAGCCCTCCGTGGTCCGGCGGGCGACATCGACCACCTTGCCGGTAAAGAGCCGCTTGCCGCCTTCGCTTTCGAGCAGCGCTGCGATCGGGTCCGCATGCAGGCGGTTGGCTTCGCGCACCAGCCGGCCGATCCTGATCGCAGCGGTGGTCGTGAAATGAATGCCCCAATCCTTCACTTCCCGGCCCGTGCGCGGTGCCTTGCTGGTCGAGGCGATCGACCCCATCTCGACGCAGATCTTGCGGCTTGCCCGCTCCATCCATTTCCAGCTTGGCACTTTCGTGACAATCGCTTCGATGCCGCGCGGATCGTACAGCGTGCAGGGGTAAGGCTTGAGCCCGCCGATCGCGACCGACGTCATCTGCGCCTCGGGAAAAGCTCGTCCCATGCAATCGGCATCGACGATGGGTATGCCGAGATGGGCCGCCGCCATCAGCGCCTGGGTGCCGTTGCCGCCGCCGATCTCGACCGACATCACGGCGCGGAATTTGAAGCCGCCGAACTCCTGCTGCATCTCCACCGCGCGGGCGATGTTGCGGCTGTCGGCGAGGCGCTCCTGGCCGACCAGCGGTGCGCCCATGTTGGAGACGACCGCGACGCGATCATCATCATCAAGGTCCAGTGGCGACATCAACTGCACCCGATGGCCTTGGGCGTAAAGCTGGCGCAGGTTGAGCAGACCGAGATAAGGGCTGCCGCCGCCGCCGGTGCCGAGAATCCAGGCGCCGACGGCGAGGGATTCGATATCATCGAGGGTGATCTCGGTGAGAGGTGCCGCACTCATGCCATCAACTCCTCGACGACGCGCGCGGCGGCGGCGATGGCGAGGATAACCGGTCCGTCATAGGCTTGGCGCACGCGCGCCTTGTTGGCGCTGGTGTAGCTCATGCAGTCCATCACGACGAGGTCCGGCGATAGCGCCGACATCTTTCGCGCAGCCTCGTCAATCGCGTCGGCATCGGAACCCGGCCGCATCGTTACGCCGACAATCTCGACGTTCGCTCGCTGCCATTTTCTGGCGATCAGCGCGGTCTGTTCCGGCAACGGCGAAAACACGCCGAGACGTCCCATGGGCAAAACCGCCTCGACGATGTTGTGCAGCACGGCCGAGGGCAGGATCACCAGGCCATCCGGCGCGAGATTGGGAAATTTGCCGGTGCACGCGAGCATCGCGACCTTGACGCCCTCGCGGGCGAATTTCTCGATCTGGATCGCAGCCCGTGCCTCGACCGCTCTCTTGCTGATGGTGACGCTGTCGCCATTCGGCAGCAGGGTGAACAAGGCGTCATAGCCGTCGATCGGCGGTATAGCGTCTATCTCGGCGCGCGTCAGCCCGTCGAGCGCGCCGCGCAGGTCGATCTCAAGGCCAGGCGATAGCACCGCCGCGATTTCGTTGGCGACGGAAGGTCGCGGGCTCTGGCCGATGACGACCACGCCGATGCGTTGTTGCTGCATTATCAATCCCTCAAGATCACGATGTCGGACGGTTTCCAGCGTAGGGCCACGGCCGCGCCGGCTTGAAACAGCTCATGCGAGCCGTTGTTCGGTTGTTGCGCAAGCAGGCGCCTGCCGCCGGCCGTCTCGATGCGGTAAAGCACCGAGCCGCCCTGGAAATTGGCGCTCTCGACGACACCAGCGAGGCCATGTCCGGTCAGAGCAGGCGGCGTGGCCAGACTGATCTTTTCCGGCCGAAGCGCGATCGACATCGGGCCAAATTGCTTGGGCTGGGCGGCAAGCTCGATCGACAGGCCCTGATCGACCTGCAAAACGGATTTACCCCCGACATCGCGCATCACCTCGCCGCGGAACAAGTTCGTGTCACCAATGAAATCCGCGACGAAGCGCGTGCCGGGCCGGTCGTAAATATCGGAAGGCGTCCCGATCTGCTCGACCTTGCCGGCATTCATCACCGCGATCCGGTCGGACATCGCGAGCGCTTCTTCCTGGTCGTGGGTGACGAAGACCATGGTCAGGCCGAGCTTGCGCTGCAACTGTTTCAGCTCGAACTGCATCGCCTGCCGCAGCTTCTTGTCGAGCGCGCCGAGCGGTTCGTCGCACAGCAGCACGCGCGGTTCGATGACGATGGCGCGGGCCAGCGCGACGCGCTGCTGCTGGCCTCCGGAGAGTTGTCCGGGACGACGATCCTCATATCCGACGAGTTCGACCTGTGTCAGCGCATCGGCGACCTTGCGCGCAATCGTCGTGCGATCCATGCCGCGCATGCGCAGACCGAAGGCGACGTTCTCTCCGACCGAGCGGTGCGGAAACAGCGCATAATTCTGGAACACCATTCCCATATCGCGCTTGTGGGCCGGCACATGGGTGACATCGGCCCCGCCGACCGCGATAGTGCCTTTGGTTGGCGTCTCGAAGCCGGCGATCATCCGCAGCGTCGTCGTCTTGCCACAGCCGGAGGGCCCGAGCAGCGAGAAGAACTCTCCCTCCCGGATGCTCATATCGACGGCATCAACGGCGAGGGTGCTGCCGTCATAGGTCTTGGTGACCGCGATGATGTCGATACCATCGCTCATGCGCGGAAGATGCGGTTGACGCGTGTATCGATCTCGTCCTTGCGCGCGTTGTACCATTTCCAGTCGGGCTGGATGAGTTTTGCGACCTTCTCCGGCGTCGTCAGCAGCTTGTCGTTATACTTGTCGTCGAGCTTCACCTTGCTGTTGGCGGGCGAATACCAGACCGACTCGGCGAGCGTCTTCTGCACGCTCGGGCTCAACATGTAGTTCACATAGGCGTTGGCGAGTTCGCGGACCTTGGTGCCGGGGGTGAGCGTGAGCACCTGTTCGAGCGCGAGAACGCCCTCGGACGGCGCGACGAAAGCGGTCGGCTGGTTCTGGCCGTCATAGCGCAGGATGCCGGAATCGTGGATCACCGCGAGGCCGACTTCACCTGAAAGGATCATCTTCTCCATCGTACCGGTGAAGTCGACCAGCTTGACCGGCTTGAGCTTCTCCATCGCCGCGTAAGCGGCGTCGAGATCGGTCATGCCCTTGCCATAGAGCATGCCGCTCATCATCAGGAAGGCTTGGCCGAGGCTGTTCACGGGAATGACATAGCCGCCGCGCACGCCGTCATAGGTGCGGTCCCAAAGATCCTTCCAGGACGAGACCTTGCCGTAGCCCTTGTCGGTTCGCATGCCAAGGCCGATGGCACTGGTGAAGATGCAGACGCCGACCAGCTTGTCGCTGACGGCGTAAGGATAGACGTCGGCGATATTGGGGACTTGCATGGTGTCGATCTTGGCTTCGACGATCCCCATCTCCAGTGCAGCCCATTGCTCGTTGGAATTGGTATGCAGCACGTCGTAGACTGGGGCTGAACGCGAACTCGCCTGCAGCTTGGTCAGGAATGGAAGCGCCGTGTCCGTCTCCACCTTGCACTTGAACTCCTTCTCGAAGGCCGGGATCAACTCGTTCGACATCGTTTGCCCCCATTTGCCGCCCCATCCAGTGATGCGCAGCGTTGCTGCGTCGGCGCGAGCGATATGGGGAGCGGCGATCACGCCGACGCCGGCGGCGGCGCCGGCGGCGAGGAATTGACGGCGGTTCAGCGGCAGGCGGGACTCGGTCATGGCATGATCCTCTCTTTAAGGAAACACAGTCACAGCTTCGCGTAGGACCTGAGCCCGACCGTACGGTCGAGCCCGAACACGACCAGCACGGCAAGCAAGATCGAAACCACCGAGGCGGCGCCGATCGTTCCGTCCAGATCGAATTTCAGATAGTTGAACAACGTGATGGGCAGTGTTTCGTGGCCCGGGGAAACCAGGAACAGCGATACCGGGAACTGGTCGAAGGAGACGATGAAGGCGAACACGGCTCCCGCCATGACGCCGGGCTTGGTCAAGGGCAGCGTCACTTCGAAATAGGTGCGCAGCGGGCCGGCACCGAGGTTGCGCGCCGCCTCTTCCAGGCGCGTATCGAAGTTCTGCAGAACCGCCAGCGTGGTGCGCACCACGTAGGGGATCGACACCAGCGTATGGCCGAGCACCAGTCCCCAGAGCGGCCGGCCGACATCCAGCAGGACATAGGTTTGGAACAGAGACAGACCCGTCAGGATTGCCGGCAGCATCAGCGGAGACAGCATGATCGCCGTGATGACGCGCGTCCCGGGGAGACCTCCGCGGGCCAAGGCCAGCGCGGCACTGGCGCCGAACAGCGTGGCTGCGATCGTGGTCATCGCGGCGACCGCGAGGCTGAGTTGCAAGGCGCTCATGAAATCGCGCGAGGCGAAGAACTTTTCAAACCAGCGCAACGAAACGCCAACCGGCGGAAACTGGATATAGGGGGTCGGATTGAGGGCGAACACGAAAACGATGGCGATCGGCGCCAGCAGGAAGACGACCACCGAGGCGTTGACGACGAGATAGCAGAAGCGGCCAAGGCGAAGGGTGAATGGCGCGGCGGTCATCGGCGGCCTTACCGCAGATCGCGCTGGCCGGAGACCAGGCCGAGAATACGGTTATAGGCGATGACCAGGACCAGCGAGATGATCAGCAACACCATGCCGAGCGCTGCGGCGAAGCCAACATTGAAGCTCGAGGATATCTGCTGGTAGATCAGCATCGGCAGCGTCATGATCTGAAATCCGCCCATCAGGATCGGGGTGACATAGGCGCTGATCGCCAGCGCGAAGACCAGGAGCGAACCGGCCAGGATGCCGGGTAGGCTCAAGGGCAATGTCACTTCAAGGAAAGCCCTCAGCGGCGAGGCGCCGAGATTCTGCGCCGCATGTTCCAGCCGCTCGTCGATCCGTCCGATGACGCCGACCAAGGTCAGAACCATATAGGGCACGTAGATATGCGTCAGGCCCAGCACGATGCTGAACTCGTTGTACATCAGCGGCAGCGGCTTCGAGATCAGGCCGAGGCCGGCGAGGGTCTGGTTGATCGCGCCCTTGTCCGACAACAGTGCCATCCAGGCAAAGGTGCGGACAACGATACCCGTCAGCATCGGGGTCAGCACGGTCATCATCAGCACTGCGTAGGCGGCGCGGCCACGGATACGCGCCATCCAATGGGCCAGCGGATAGCCGATCAGCAAAGCCGCAAGCGTAGTGAGCAAGCCAATCCGGAGCGTGGTCCAGATCACCTCGAAATAATAGGGGTCGGAGAGGATCCGCTGGTAGTATTTGCCCGTGAAGGCGACATTCGACTGCACGACCGGATTGCCGGTGAGTAGACTGATCATGGCCATCAGTCCCATCGGCAGGAAGAAGAACAGAGCAAACAGAAGAGCGCTCGGCGCGATCAGCCAGGCCATCGGCGTGATGCCAGTGCGAACCGCGCTCATCGTGCTGCGGCCTTGTGCCGAGGTGCGCCGTCATCCAGCGCGACCCATATCGGATCATCGAAAAGCCGGCCAAGTTCGACGGCCATCGCGCGCAGCATTTGCCAAAGCCTGCCGCGCTCTGCCGCTGGGGTCAGGTGGCTCGGATAGGACAGGGCGACCCCGATCGTTTCAGTTGTGTCGCGACGCGTGAGCGCGAAGCCCAGCGAGCCGACTCCCGGCAATGTTTCATTGCTGGATTCGGAATAGCCGGTGCGGCGGATTTCGACGATGCGCCCCATCAGCTCCGCCCTATTCTGCGGCGCCGACGGCGAGATGGCAGGCAACGGCTTCGGCAAGCGGCCACGGATATCGGCATCGCTCAGGCGCGCCAGCATGGCCCGGCCATTGGATGTCGCGAATGCCGGCGCCCGCACGCCGGGCGGCGTCACCACCTGAAGCGGATTGGATCCGGGCACGACGCGCAGCACGACCTGCTCGGCGCCGTCAAGCACCGAGATGTAGCCGGTATGGCCGGTCCTCGCGCAGACTGCGCGTAGCCGCTGTTCGGCTGCGGCCACCAAGTCGTTCTGGGTCCGATGCAACCGACCGAGTTCGAACACCAGCAGGCCCGGCCGATAACGGCGGGTCAATGTGTCCTGCTCCAGCAGCCCACATTCCCTGAGCTGACGCAACAGCCGCGAGGTCGAACTCTTGGGCTTGCCGGTGAGCCGGATCACGTCGGCGTTGCTGATCTCCGGTTGATGCGGGGAGAAGCAGCGCAGGATCTCAATGGCGTTGTCGAGGGCGCTCATGGCCTTGCTTCAAACCATCCAAAGCGGTTCCATAAAACGGAACACTGTTTTTAATTTTGAGACCTCGGTATGCAGCCGTCAATTGGCCGATGCGCGGCATTTTTGAACAATCTGCGCTCAAAATTCGCGCAAATGACTGCAAATTGATTGCTCTGAGGAGGAGTTTGAGAGCCGTCGCACGATTGGATCGGAGCGAGAGTTCAATTTTTTCAATGAGTTAGAAGGCGGCGCGTGCACGATGTGTGCACCGAGTATCAAAGAAAATCCACAGACAACCAACGTGAGCAGCTCCACTGAAAGCACATTGGCGGCAGTGGGCTATCTTTCGAGAAGGATTTGATCTCCCGCGGCAACCCGCAAATTGGCGAAGCCGATCTCTGCCTAACTCGATCGCGGACTGCGCAGCTGTGGATGACCGCTCTTGGCGCAGAGCGGACTCTTCGAAAATGAAAGGATGCGACGCAGTCCAGCCGTTTCGTACGATGAGCGCGCCGAATCTACGATTGAAGAGTGGAGGGCTTCGAACCTGCAACCAGACCGTTATGAGCGGGAGGATAAAGGTTCGCTTCGTCGGTTTTGTTGCGTTTTCATCAGAGGTCGGGGCCTTCGTTGCGATTTGATGAGGTTGTTTCTGGTGCGAAGCTGGTGCGGTATGCGAGCACTCGTTGCAGGAATTATCGTTCACTCACACGCCTCTTTAGCAGGTTACCCAAGGTCAAAAGATGCTTCCGAAGCATGTCGAGCAAGAGGATGAAGGTCCTTTTCAACGGGAAGCGAAGCGGCTATGCCCCAGTAATCTAGGGATTGTCCGACGGCATACCAATATGACCATCATGAACGACATGCTTGTGGAAAGACCTGCCGCCCTGCGCGACCAAGTCGTCGGCAATTTGCGTAATGCCATCATTAACGGACAATTTGCGTCGGGGGCCCGCCTTGTCGAGCGTCAGATGTGTGAGCTGCTCGGCGTAAGCCGGACGCTGGTCCGGGAAGCCCTCCGCCAGCTGGAGGCCGAAGGCTGGGTTCGCATCCTGCCCTATCGCGGCCCGATAGTGGCCAGCATGACGCCGGAGGAGGTTCGCGATCTCTATGAGGTGCGCTCCGCCCTCGAGGGCATTGCGGCTTTGCGTGCGGCCGAGCGTGCGACCCCGGAACAGTTGGATCGTTTGGCCGCAGCCGTTGATGCCATGACGAAGGCGCAGAGCCGGGGCGACTCGACGCGCCATCGCCAGCAGGTGCAGGTCTTTTATGAAGTTCTGCGCGAAGCGGCGGGCAACGCCCTGCTTCGGGCCCAGCTGGAAACGATGAGCGCCCGCATGGCCTGGCTGCGAAGCTTCACCCTCGTGAGACCGGAACGGGCGGCAATTGCGGTAAAGGAGGAAGCTCGCCTTCTTGCGGCGCTTCGCGCCAGGGATGGCGCGCGCGCACGCGAGCTCTGCGAGATGCATCTGCGCGCCGCCGGCGAAGCGGTGGTGGCGGCCTTTCAGGCACGTGCAGCCCAGGATTTGCGCAGCCGCAAGAAATAAGCATTACGCCGGCGCTCGCTTCTTCTCGTCCACAGTGACGCCGGCAACGTGCTTTCCGCAGCATTCTTGGCAAGATACATCCTTCACTTCTCGAAAGATCAGACGACGGCGGGCACGGCGAGCCTCAGGCTGCCGCACGCAAATCGCGCCCAAATTCTCCGCACGCCAGACCGTTGACCGAAACGAAGATTGTATTACGGTCTACGAAATTAGAAGAAGCTACGGGATGATGCGCCCGCTCCTTCACAACCGAGTGGGATCAAAGATGGTCGCCAAGCTTCGTTACGCAGCTATCATGTCCGCATTTCTCGCGGCTGCGCCGTCCGCCGCATCGGCCGAGACGATCACCGCCGCATCTGACGTCGGTCTGCCGCCCTTCGCGTTTAGCGGAGACGACGGCAAATATCGCGGCATCGACATGGACATCGCCGCAGCTCTCTCCGAGCAGATCGGTGCGACCATCGAGATCATCGATCAACCCTGGTCGACAACCTATCCCGGATTGAACGCCAAGAAATTCGACATTGTTCTTTCGCCCGCGACCGTTTCAGCAGAACGCGCCAAGGCCATGCTGTTCGCCGAACCATACGGCGACGCCATATACGGATTCCTGACCAAAAAGGCCGGCTCCAAGATCGCCACCATCGACGATCTGCGCGGCAAGACCATCGCGGTGAACAAGGGTAATCTATTCGATCGTTGGCTCAGTCAGCGCGAGGCCGAGTATGGCTGGACCATCAACCGGTTCGACAAGACGAGCGACGCCGCCGCCGTTGCCGCCGGCCAGGCTGATGCGGCGATGATGTATGTGGCAGCGGCAGGCTGGATGTCGAAGCAGAACGATGCCCTGACACCGGCAAGCTTCACCATCAACAATGGCGAGGTCTACGCCTATTCGGTGCGCCTGGCCGACAAGGAGCTGCGCGAGCGCCTCGATCGCGGGCTGGAGTGCCTGAAGCAGAACGGCAAGCTGGCGGCAATCTTCAAGAAGTGGACCAGTCTTGATCCGCTTCCCGGCGGAGCGGTGGTGACCGTCGCCGCGGGCTACGGGGTGCCAGGTTTTCCGAACTACGACGAAGCACCACATGCGCTATCCTGCAAATGAACGCGGTCGTCGCAACGCTTGACGCTGATTTTTGCGCAAGCAGCGTGCCGGCCAAACGTCGACCGGTGCTCGAGTTGTACGGACTCCGCAAGTCGTTCGGAGCGGTCGAAATCCTGAAGGGGATCGACCTTGTCGTCCGCGAAGGCGAGATGGTGTTCATTATCGGCTCCTCCGGCAGCGGCAAGAGCACGCTGCTGCGCTGCTGCAACCGGCTGGAGGAGCCGTCGGACGGCGCGGTCATCGTCGAAGGGGTCAATATCCTTCGGCATGGCGTCGATCTCAACCAGGTCCGTCGCCGGATCGGCATGGTGTTCCAGTCGTTCAATCTCTACCCCCACATGACGGCGCGGCAGAACGTTACGCTGGCGCTGCGAAAAGTCGCGAACAGGGGACGCGCCGAGGCCGATGCGATTGCCAAACGCATGCTGGCCCGCGTGGGCCTTGCGGACCGCGTCGACTTCTACCCAAATGCCCTGTCGGGCGGACAGCAGCAGCGCGTTGCGATCGCGCGCACACTGGCGCTCGAACCGAGCATCGTGCTTTTCGACGAACCGACCAGCGCGCTCGATCCGGAACTCGTAAACAGCGTGCTTTCCGTCATGCGCATGCTGCGCAACGAAGGCATGACCATGGTCGTCGTCAGTCACGAAATGCGCTTCGCCAGGGATGCGGCCGATCGCATCGTGTTCATGTTTGAGGGACAGATCGTCGAACAGGGACCACCGCCGGAGATCTTTGGCGCCCCCCAGCATCCGAGGCTGCGCGAGTTTCTCTCCAGCGTCGCGGGAGCCTGACTCGATGGAGGGGTTCGCCAGCAACTTTCTCAACTGGTCAGTAGCGCAGGACTACATGTCGGAACTGATGGCCGGCATGGCAATGACGCTGAAGCTTGCCATCGTCGTCAACATCTGCGGCCTCGTCGCGGGAACCGTACTCGCCCTCATTCGCTCGCTGCGCGTCGGAATACTGAGCGCGCTCGTGGTTCTGTTCGCCGACGTCGTGCGTGCGCTGCCGCCGTTGATGCTGATGATCGTTGCTTATTTCGGATTACCTTTTCTCGGACTGAAGCTGAACGGATTTGCCGTGGCGTCGATCGTGCTTGCCGCGATACTGGCGTCGTTTACGGAAGAACTGCTCTGGGCGGGGTTGGCTGCCATCGCTCAAGGCCAGTATGAGGCGGCCCGCTCGACAGGGCTGACCTTTATCCAGATGATGCGATACGTCGTTCTGCCGCAGGCCTTTCGAATGATCCTGGCGCCGCTGACGAGCCGGATCATCGCCACCACCAAGAATACGGCGCTTGCGTCTGTGGTCGCCGTACCCGAACTTTTATCCCAGGCGAATACCGCGCAGGGTTATTCCGGAAATGCATCGCCCCTCACGGTCGCGTCCATTGGCTATCTCATCATTCTTCTGCCGATGGTCATCGTGGCACGACGCCTGGAACGCCTTGGAAAGCCCGCCTGATGAATGGCTTCGTCGATGCCTTCCTCAACGCAGCCGTGCTGACGCGAGTGTGGCCGCTGCTGCTGTCAGGATTCGGTACCACGATCATTCTGTCGGTGATCGTGGTCCCGGCTGGCCTGGTGGTCGGACTCTGGGTTGCCCTTCTTCAAACTGTTCCGTGGCGACCGGTGCGTTGGTCGATGGTGGTCTATACTGACCTGTTCCGGGCTTTTCCGCCGCTCGTCCTCCTGATCTACGTCTATTACGGGCTGCCGTTCTTCGGCATCAATACCAATGCGCTCTGGTCCGTCGTGATGGCGCTGACGCTGAACACGTCGGCTTATTTCGGCGAGGTCTTCCGCGCCGGAATCGAGAGCATCCCGCGCGGTCAGATTCAGGCAGCGCGCGCCACCGGACTGAGCGCTGGCCAAACCACCGCCTACGTCGTCTTGCCTCAGGCGATACGCAACCTGCTTCCCGACCTGACCAGCAACGTTCTGGAGACGATCAAACTCACCTCGCTGGCGAGCGTCGTCACGCTTCCTGAGCTTCTGCGCGCAGCGCGGCTTGCCCAGGGCAACACCGCCAATGCCACGCCGCTGATCGCTGCGGCCTTGATCTATCTGGTCTGTCTCTGGCCGTTGGTACGGCTCACCAGCCGATTCGAGCGGCGGCTTCTGGCCGCAAGAGCATGAGTTCGAGAGACATGGACCCTCAGACTTCAATGACAGGCAAAGGATCGCGGCTCTCGTTCGATATCGGCGGGACGTTCACCGATTTCGTGCTGGAGGACGGCAGGACCGGACTTCGGCATTTCTGGAAAGTGCTGTCGACGCACCGGGATCCGGCGGCGGCTGTGATGGAAGGCATCGAGCACCTGTTGTCGGAGGCGCAACTGGCCGCAGACAATGTCGAAATCCTGCTTCATGCCACGACCGTGGCCACCAATGCGATTCTGGAGCGCAAGGGCGCCCGAACCGCCCTTGTCACGACCAAGGGCTTTCGCGACGTCCTCCTGATGGGGCGACAGAAGCGCTACGACACCGACGATCTGCGGCTCGTCAAACCTGAGCCATTGATCAAGAGGCGCGATATTTTCGAGCTCGACGAGCGCGTCCGCCACGACGGAACAGTTTTGCGCGAACCCGATGGCGGTCATGTCGATGCCATCGTGCAGCAGGTGCTGAGGGGTGGCTACGAAGCGGTGAGCGTCAGCCTGCTGCATGCCTACGCCAATCCCGCTCATGAGCGGGCGCTGGCCGTCGCCTTGCGTCGCGCCGCGCCCGACCTCGGCGTCTCGCTCTCCAGCGAGGTTTCGCCAAAATTTCGGGAATATGAACGCACCAGCACCACCGTTGCCAACGCCTATGTGCAGCCGATTGTGACGCGATATGTCACGCGGCTGAGCCAGGCGCTGGGAGGGCGCGGTTTGCGGCCGGAGATGATGGTGATGCAGTCCAATGGCGGCCTCGTTTCGCCGGCACTGGCCAGCGAAACGCCGATCCGGATCGTTGAATCCGGCCCGGCGGCCGGCGTGCTGATGTGCCGATCAATCGGCTTGCAGGAAGGGATCGGCAATCTCCTGACGTTCGATATGGGCGGCACAACCGCCAAGCTCGGCGCCATCGATCATGGCGAGCCGGCGACGCTCGCGACCTTCGAGGTCGATCAGGTCCGCTATACCAAGGGAAGCGGGCTGCCGCTCAACATCTCCGCCATCGAGATGCTTGAGATCGGAGCCGGAGGCGGCAGCATCGCCCGGGCGGAATTGGGCACGATCGCCGTTGGGCCGGCAAGCGCGGGCTCCGAGCCCGGCCCGATCTGTTATGGCCGTGGCGGCAAGATGCCTACCGTGACCGACGCCAATGCTGTCCTCGGCTACCTCAATCCTGCGTTTTTCAACGGCGGCCGGATGGGACTGGATGTCGAGGCGGCACGCAAGGGCATTGAAGCCGCTTTGGCGCAATCGCTCGGTCTCGATACAGCCAGCGCGGCCTGGGGCGTCCACCGCATGGCGACGGCGAACATGGAGCGGGCGCTTCGGATCGTTTCTGTCGAGCGCGGTCGAGATCCCCGCCGTTACGCGCTCGTCGGCTTTGGCGGCGCGGGCCCGCTTCACGCTGCGCGCCTTGCCAGGCAGGTAGGCATTCCCAAGGTAATCATCCCGCACGGCGCGGGACTCGGATCCGCCGTCGGGCTGATGGAGGCCGCGCTGAAGCTGGATCATGCGTTGACCCGCGTCACGCCGCTGGCTGCGGGAAGCTTGCACATCGCGCGGGCAACGTTGCGCGAACTTGAAAGCTGGGCGCGATCGAATCTCTCGCGGCTTGACAGCGGGAAGGCGGCGGTGCTGCGCTACGGTGTCACGGCGCGCTATGCCGGACAAGGTTACGAGGTTCCCCTCGATTTGCCGTCGACCGCAACCGATGAACAGGCCTTCATTGTCGAGTTCGGGCGCCGGTTCGGATTGGCCTATCGCACGCTCTATGGCTTCGATGATCCGTCCCGCGCAATCGAGATCATCGATTGGTCTGTAACCGCATCCGTTGAGGCACCGATCGCCCGCGCCGTGCAGCATCAGGCACCATCAGGGCTGGAGCGGAGCTCGGTTGCTCGAAGCAGGCTCGCCTATTTTCCGGAATGTGGCGGATACACCGAATGCGCCGTCTACGACCGTTACGCGCTCGCGGTCAACGAAGCGGTTGCTGGCCCCGCCATTGTGGAAGAGCGCGAATCCACGATCGTGCTGCTGCCAGGCGATGTCGCACGTACGAGTGCGGCCGGTAATCTGATCGTTTCGATCCGGGAGCGAGACCAGTCATGAGCGCCACTTCTCTTCAGTTGACCAAGGCGCCGGCAGTCGACGCGATCGACCTTTCGGTGATCTGGAGCACGCTTTTCTCGATTGCGGAAGAGATGGGTACGACGCTGCGCTCGACGGCATTTTCCGAAGCGGTCCGCGAGGCGGACGATTTCTCCACCGGTCTCTTCGACAGGCACGGCCGCCTGATCTCGCAAGGCAATTTCACGCCGGGCCATCTCGGTTCGATGCCCTATGTGGTCCAGGCAGTCGAACATTACTATCCGCGGGGTACCCTGGAACCCGGCGACAGCGTGATCCTCAACGACAGTTGGATGGGATCGGGCCACTTCCCTGATTTCTATATGGTGACGCCGGTTTTCGTCGATGCTGCGTTCAGCGGATACGTCGTCAATATCGCCCACCACGTCGACGTCGGTGGAGCGGCGCCCGGCAGCCAGAAGGTGATGGGCGTGACGGAGGCCTTCCAGGAGGGAATCCGCGTGCTTCCGGTGCGCGCGCTGCGCGGCGGCAAGTGGGACGAGGAGGTGCTCCGCGTTCTGCTCGGCAACGTGCGGCTTCCCGATATCGTTCGCGGCGACCTCGATGCGCAGCGTAATGCAAACGCCACCGGCGCGGCACGGTTTCGCGAACTTATCAGCGCCTACGGAAGCGAAAAGGTCGACGCCGTGGTCGAGGAGATTCTCGACCGCTGCGAGGAACAAATGCGCGAGTTGATACGGGCCGTGCCGGAGGGCCGCTATGCGTTCGAGGACGTGATCGAGACCTGCATCCCCGGCGACCCGCTGGTCCGCGTCGCGGTCGACGTGACGGTCGCCGACGGCGAGGTCGTCGTCGATTTTTCCCGCAGCGGCGACCAGGTTGCCGCCGCCATCAACGCCTATATCAATTTCACGCGGGCGCACGGCTTCTTCGCCATCAAGGTTTTCACGGGCGCGCACCTGCCGCACAACGAAGGCGGCCTTCGACCGATCAAGGTCATCGCGCGAGAAGGCAGTTTCTTCAACCCGCGCTTTCCCGCCCCGAGCGGCGGCCGGGCCGCCATTCAGATCCGCATCTTCGAAGTCGTCAACGGCGCGCTGGCGAAAGCGTTGCCGTCGCGCGCAATGGCGGGCTTCTCGCATTGGAGCAACCCGATTATCAGCGGCATGTATCCGCGCACCGGCGGGCGCTTCATCTTCTACGATCTGATTTTCGCCGGTTACGGCGCGCGCGAGGGCGTCGACGGCGTGGAAGGACTTGCGCCGGTTCTCAACTGCGCCAACATTCCCGTCGAGGTCCATGAGGCCTACAATCCGGTCCTGATCCGTTGCCTCGAAGCCATTCCGGATTCCGGCGGCGCCGGAACGCACCGGGGCGGCTGCGGTGTTCGCAAGGACATCGAGCTTCTCGCCGACGAGGCGACCGTCACGCTTCTGGGCGATCGGCACATGCGCGCGCCCTACGGCCTGTTCGGCGGCGAATCCGGCGCGTTGGCGCGAACGGTTCTCAATCCCGATGGCGCGGCCGAAGAGTTGCTATCCAAGCAGACCGCGGTGCTCCGCAGGGGCGACGTCTTGAGTCTCAGGCTCGCGGGTGCCGGCGGATACGGCCCGCCAGTTGAGCGGGCCGCTTCCGCGATCGAAGAAGATATTGCTGACGGCTACGTCACCCCTGAAGGCGCGCGAGCGCGTTACGGCCGAACCTAGCCGCCGCCGTCCATCCCGGAAGGAGAACATCTTGTCCCAGACGCTCGCCAACAGTCCGCATGCCCGCGACATCGCATCCGTGCTGCACCCGCAAACGAACCTCCGCAAGCACCTTGAGGTCGGCCCCTCGATCATCACGGGCGGCGAGGGCATCTGGGTCGAGGACATCAATGGAAAGCGCTACATGGAGGCGACCGCGGCCCTTTGGTGCGCCTCTCTCGGGTTCAAGAGCGAGCGGCTTGCGAAAGTTGCTTACGACACCATGAGAACTCTTGGCTACTATCAGATATTCCGTCACGCTTCGCACGAACCGGCGATCGATTTGTGCGAGAAGTTGCTGCAGATCGCGCCAGTTCCGATGTCCAAGGTGCTGCTGCAGTGCTCCGGCTCGGAAGCCAACGATACCGCGGTCAAGCTGGTATGGTACCACTGGAATGCCCAGGACAAGCCGGAAAAGCGGAAAATCATCAGCCGTCTGTCGAGTTATCACGGCTCGACCTGCGTAACGGTTTGCCTGACCGGGAAGCCCGAATTCCACAAGGGATTCGGCCTGCCTTTCGACGGCTTCCTCTACACCGATTGTCCTCATTATTACCGCGACAGCCTGGAAGGCGAGAGCGAGGACGCCTTCTCGACCCGCATGGTCGATTCGCTCGAGAAGCTGATCCTTGCCGAAGGGCCGGAAACGATCGCAGCTTTCTGGGCTGATCCGGTTCAGGGCGCGGCGGGCGCGCTGCCGCCTCCTGCGGGCTATTTCGAAAAGATACAGGCGGTGTTGCGCCGCTACGATATCTTGCTGGTCGCCGACGAGGTCATCTGCGGCTTCGGGCGCACGGGGCGGATGTGGGGCTGTGAGACCTATGGAATCGTTCCTGACATGATCACCTGCGCCAAAGCACTCTCCGCAGCCATGCAGCCGATCTCGGCGGTTTTGATGAACGAGCGCATCTTCCAGTCGATGCTGGTGCAGAGCGATCGTCTCGGATCATTCGTGCACGGTTACACCTACGCCGGTCATCCCGTTGCTTCGGCGGTGGCGCTGGAAACGCTGCGCATCTACGATGAAATGGATCTCGTTGGTCGGGTGAGCGCTCTGGAGCCGGTCTTCCTGCGAGCGTTCGGTGCTTTGACCGACCATCCGCTTGTTGGCGATTTCTCAGGCGTCGGCCTGATCGGCGGCATCGAGCTCGTGACCGACAAAGCCACGCGGCGCGCGGCTCCGGCAAGTATCGCGGCGCGCGTCGAGTATTACGCGCGGGAACAGCAGGGATTGATCCTGCGGATGGTCGGCAATCGGGTCGCGCTATCGCCGCCGCTCATCATCACGGCAGGCGAAATCGAGGAAATGGCTGTGCGATTGCGTGGTGCGCTCGATGCGACCTGGGCCGAGTTATCATCGAATTCAGTGGAAATGGCTGTGTGATAGACAATATCCCGATGAGTGACACCAACGCCGATTCCGAATGGAAAGTCAGGTGCGATCTGGCCGGGCTCTATCGGCTGATCGCCCACTTCGGCATGACGGAGTTGATATATACCCATATCAGCGCGCGGGTGCCCGGGGCCAAAGACCATTTCCTCATCAACAACTATGGTGTTGGGTTTGACGAGATGCGCGCCTCGGACCTCGTCAAGATCGACTACGATGGCAATATCGTGGACGACGCCGAGAAAGCCAAGCGGGTCAACAAGGCGGGTTTCGTGATTCATTCCGCCATTCATATGGCTCGTCATGATCTCACCTGCCTGGTCCATACCCATACCTCTGCCGGCATCGCCGTGTCGTGCCAGCAAGTGGGATTGTTGCCGATCAGCCAACATGCGCTGAAATACTACGGGCATGTCGGCTATCATGGCTACGAAGGTATCGCGCTGGATCTCGACGAGCGCGAGAGCCTTGTCCGAGATCTTGGCCCGCATCGCGCGATGATCCTGCGCAACCACGGTCTTCTCGCCGGCGGGCGGACAATTCCTGAAGCCTTCGATCACATCTATTTTCTTGAGCGTGCGTGCCAGGTACAAGTCACTGCTCGAGCAGGCGGCGGCAAGCTCGTTCTGCCACCCGACGATGTGCGGCTGCGGACGGCAGCACAGTTCCACGAATTCCCCGATGTGCCCTTCTATTGCGACCTTGCCTGGGAAGCCGCGCTGCGCGGCTTGCCCGCTGGACCGACAGCCCATTGCTGCTGATGATAGGGGCCGGATTTCCCGATTTATGTCGACGTTGCGGCGCGGATGATTTGTCCGCGATGCGTTTGATCAGTGCCGACTTCGTTACCAAGGCTCGTAATTTATTGACCTCATTTGCTCGAGAATTGGCGAATCGATCTTTGAACGACCGCTCATGGCGCGCGAAGCGCACGCTTCGAGAAATTCAACGGCTTTCGATCGACCGGTCGGATGCGACGCAGCCCAGCCGTTTCGTGCGACGAGCTCGCCGAATCTACGATTGAAGATCGGAGGGCCTGGTCGGGCACGGAGTGCAGCGTTAGTCTGGTTGTTGCTAAGGCGTGGCGGCGTGGACGAAGCGGGGCGTCTCTGGTGCGGTGATCCAGAACAAGACTTGATGAGCCCCTGATTTTATTGGTGGGCCCGGCAGGACTCGAACCTGTAACCAGACCGTTATGAGCGGCAGTAAATCGGTCGGCTTCATTGATTTCGCTGTGTTTTCGGTTGCCTTTGATCGCGTTTGTTGCGCTTTGTTGAGGTAGTTTCTGGTGCGAAACTGATGCGGTGCGCATCTCGTCGTTGGGCTCAACGAACTCCAACCATATCCGAACGCCAAGCGGAGCTTCCCAAATCTACTGGTGGCCGGTCAGCCCACCACGACCGTCCCGCGCTATTTTCAGCGAAGGACCGCTTCTGGCGCAAAGCGGACATTCGCGAAACACCGAGGTCTGTTAAGTGCCGATAGTGTTGAAAAAGTCTTTTTTGGGTGAAGAACAAAAATTCTAAAGACCGCTGATGCGTTTCGTGCGCAGCGACGTGAGGGGACCACATCACTTCTCAGAAAAACGACCACGGAGCTTCGTATCGGCGCCGCAGAGCATCGCAGCGGTGGAGTCATCCAAAAATCAACTTTTGCGAGATTTTTGGCCTCGTTCGATTTTCGACTTTTGCAACACTATCTGCCAGGACCAGACATCCTAGGCAAGATGCTGCCACCCCAGGGTATTGGGCACGTCGCGCAAAGTCTGGACTCGGTCAATTCCTGCAAATATCCTTCGCCCACGCCGCTGCGCTCGTCTTCGGACTTTTCCTTCCAACGTCCGATGCGACGTAAGCACGCTTGCTGCGCTGAGCGTCTACGCCCTCGGGTATGCGATCGTCCCGCAATCGAACTCATCCAGAGGCAATGAAATGACTACTCAATCGTCACACGCTAACCCCATCCTGGTGACCGGCGCGGCTGGCGCTGTCGGTTCCATCGGCCGCAATGTCACTGAAATGTTGCTCGCTAAGGGGTACAAGGTGCGAGCTTTGGTGCGCCGAGAGGATGAACGCGCCGGAGCCCTGCGCCAGCTCGGCGCCGAGGTCATGCAAGGCGACCTGACCGACCTCATCGCGATGCACCGCGCGATCGAAGGTTGCGCGCGTGTCTATTTCGGCATGTCGGTTTCGGCCGATTACTTGACGGCCACGGTCAACACCGCCGCCGTGGCGCGCCACCACGGCGTCGAAGCTTTCGTGAACATGTCGCAGATGACCGTTACGCAGATGAGCATCACCGAGAGCACCGACAGCCCGCAGCACAAACTGCACTGGCTGGCGGAACAGGCTTTGTCCTGGTCGGGCCTTCCGGTCGTGACCATGCGACCCACGGTCTTCCTCGATGGGTTCTTCCGGCTTTTCGCTGCCCCGGGCGTGCGAGACGCCGACGAACTGGCGCTGCCAATGGGCAGCGGCAAAACCTCTCCGATCTCGGCTGTGGATGTGGCGCGCGCAGTATCGGTCGTCCTCCAGGATCCCACGCCGCACATTGGCCAGATCTACAATCTAACCGGTTTTGAATCCGCCAATCTGGAACATTATGCGCGCGCGTTCTCCGAGGCGCTGGGTCGGACGATCCGCTATCGCGACGTGCCACTCTCCGGCTGGAGCGAAAAGCTTCTGGGGGCGGGCGTGCCGGCGCACACTGTCAAGCACCTCTCCGTGATGACGGAGCTGAATAAGCAGGGCCGCTACGACCGTATGACCGACGACCTGTTCAAGCTCACAGGCCAGAAGCCGATAAGCATGTACGACTTCGTCAAGCTGCATGCTGCTGAATTCACGCGGGCTTGAACCGCGGCTTGAGCGGTCCGTCCGAACCGGAATGGTCCCGTCCTTTCACACGGCCAGGGTCATTTGCGTCTACCTTCCGTGCAACTTCAATTATTCCGGCGGTCGCAAATCTTGTCATACCCGCCCTCTCTCGCTGCAGTACCACCATCCCGAAAGAAAGCTGCTGGCCAGCCACTAACTGCGCAGTGATCTGAAGCCCGCGCGAACCTCTTCTGAAAAAAGTTGCGGCTGTTACCGTGATCAATCAAAAGCACGCATTCCACGTTGCACGCTTCCTCTCGCCGACACTTGATCAAACCAGCGCCGCATTTTCGGAAGTCGATCCCACTCCAGCCGGGACTGATATGACGAAGCTATCGTGAAAGCTGCGATGTCCGCCACGCTAAAAGCCTCACCGGCCATGAAGGTCGAGTGTTCCAAGAACGATTCGGCGAAGGCCAATGCCCCGAGCGATCGTCCGTCCAGGAATGACTGGTCGCCTCCATTGTTCCTGGTCGCGAAACCCGCATGGCTCACCGCGAGGACGTCGGTGACGAAATAGAAGAAACGTTGCAGAACGAGCGCTCGTTCAGCGGTATCTGACGGAAGAAGTCTCGGTGGGCTTCCTTCCGCCGCGTACATGAGAATCGCGTTGGATTGCGACAACGTGAGTACGCGACCGTCGCGGAAGCGCTCGACAAGCGTTGGAACCTTTCCG
>WNFM01315430.1_pt1 | contig 24132 bp, 24 predicted proteins | sample 5400271 | NCBI WGS metagenome assembly WNFM01 (sample SAMN13153352, study PRJNA577476) | soil metagenome | isolation source: 60 cm saprolite on Douglas fir-dominated hillslope | place: USA:California | collected 2013-09-17 | reverse complement strand
GAAGTTCGGCGCCTTCATCGATTTCAGGACGGTGTCGTGATCGACCAGATGGTGCTTGTAGCCCATGGTGGCGGACGCGCAGAGCACCGAGCCGTAATGCAGCGTGCCGACCAGCACGTCGCTCTCCACCGCGATCTTCGGCGACGCCAGCTTTTTGGGAAAACCCCAGAGTTCGCGACCGCCCGCGATCGGCCCTTCGTCGTCCAGATACATCGAGTGGACGTAGGCGCCGGCCTCGCCCTTGTAGCGCACCGGGATCACCTGCCCGGTTTCGGTGTAGTCGCCGAAGCCGGTTGAATCAGGCATGCGGATGAATTCGTATTTGACCAGCGGCTCGGCGATTTCGAGCGGCTCCGGTACCACGGCGGCCAGCGCTTCCGGATCGGTGCGATAGGTGATGATGAAATATTCGCGATTGAAGAAGCGATAGGGCGCCGGTGGAAACGAGGGGTTGGTCAGCGGCATCGAATAAGCGGTTCGCCGGACGTCGTCGATCTTCATGGCTGCCCCCGTTTTGTCGCCTGCGCATGCGCGCGATGGAGGGATTATGCGACAGCAGATCGCGACAAGCGAGGCCGTAAAAATGGGCAGACGATCAAATCATCGCCAGCTATCGCTCAGGCGACGCCGCCTAGATAGAGCCGCTTGACGATGTCGTTGGCCTTCAGTTCGTCGACCGAACCGGCCGCGACCGCGATCTCGCCGTGGACGATGATGTAACCACGGTCGGCGATCCGGATCGCCTGATTGAAATTCTGCTCCGCCATCAGCACGGTCAGGCCGACGCGCGCCTTGAGTTCGCCGATCTTGGCGATGGTCTGCGACACCAACAGTGGCGACAACCCTACCGACGGCTCGTCGATCAGCAGCAGCCGCGGCGACGACATCAGCGCGCGCGCAATCGCCAGCATCTGCTGCTGGCCGCCGGACATGGTGCCGGCGAGTTGCTTTTCGCGCTCCTTCAACACCGGAAAGGTCTCGAAGGCGAGCGCGATATTACGCTCGATGGTGCCGCGGGCGGTCTTCCGGAAGGCGCCGAGCATCAGGTTTTCCGTGACCGTCAGTTTTGGAAACAGCCGCCGTCCCTCCGGCACCAACGCCACGCCGAGATCGACGATCTCCTCGGTGGAGAGTTTGGTCAGGTCATGCGCCGCGCCGTCGATGGTCAGCGTCACGGTGCCGCGCTCCGGGCGAACCAGGCCCATGACGCACTTCATCAGCGTGCTCTTGCCGTTGCCGTTGGTGCCGAGCAGCGCGACGGTCTCGCCGGCTTCGACACCGAGCGTGACGCCGCGCAGCGCCTTGACGGCGCCGTAGCCGGCATGCAGGCCGTCGATGGCAAGGCTAAGTGCCAAGGTAGGCCTCCTGCACCCGCTTGTTCGCCATCACCTCGTCCGGCGCGCCAAGCGCGATGATCCGGCCGGCATCAAGGCACATCATCCGCTTCGAAAAGCGCATCACCGCCTGCATGATGTGCTCGATCATGATGATGGTGATGTCCTCGTCGCCGAGGCTGATCAGGAGGTCCAGCACCTCGTCGACTTCGGAATGGGACAGCCCGGCCATCGCTTCGTCTGATATCAAAAGTTTTGGGCGCATCGCCATCGCGCGCGCAAGTTCCATCTTGCGCAATTCCACCTGGCTCAGCGTATCGGTCGGCGCGCCGGCCTTGGCCGCCAGCCCCATCCGGGTCAGGATCGACATCGCGACTTCCTCTTCTGGCAACGCCGCCACAGCGCCGGGCACGGAAGCGAAGTCGAGGCCGACCATGAGATTTTCCAGCACCGTCATGCTCTTGAACGGCCGCGGAATCTGGAACGAGCGGGCGATGCCGCGGCGCGCGCGCAAGTGCGGCGGCAGTTGGGTAATGTCCTCGCCGCAGAACATCACGCTCCCTGCATTTTGACGCAACGCGCCGGAAATGCAGTTGATCAGCGTGGTCTTGCCCGAGCCGTTCGGGCCGATCAGGCCGAAGCGTTCGCCTTTTTTGATATCGACGCTGATATTGTCGAGCGCGGTGAAGCCGCCAAAAGTCTTGGTCAGGCCGCCGATCTGCAGCAGAGGCGCGTCGGCAGACGCAATGTCTTGCGTGGCAGCTTGCGTCATGTCTTGCCTCCCGCGCGCAAGCGGTAGCGCGGCCGCAGCAGTCCGATGATGCCCTTGGGCGCCGCCACCACGAACACGACCAGCATGATGCCGAGCACCAGCACGTTGACTTCCGACGAGATGGTGACCGCCAGAAGCTGCTGCGTCGTGCCGAGCAGGATCGCCCCGAGCACCGGGCCGATCCAGTGCGCGGTACCTCCGATCAGCGCCATCGCCAGCACCGAGACCGAGTAACTGAGATTGAAGGCCGAGGAAGGATCGGCATATTGCAGATACATCGCCGCCGGCGCGCCGGCCGCGGAGATCAGCCCGCCCGAGACCATGCAGGCGACCAATTTGAGTTTAAGCGTCGGCACGCCCGTGCATTCGGCCGCGAGTTCATCGTCCCGCAGCGCCTGCAGGCCACGACCGATCCGGGAGTTCTGGATGTAGCGCGCGATGGCGACCGCAATCACCACCAGCACGCCCTGCACGAAGAACAGCATCTTCACATAGCTGTCGAAGGGATCCATGACCGGCGGCCGCTGCAACTGGATGCCGGCAGCACCGCCGACGAACCGCCAGTTCATGACCGTGGTCTCGATGATGATCGCCAGCGCAATCGTCGCGATCGAAAAGAAGATACCCCGCATCCGCAGGGTCAATAGGCCGACCGCAAGCCCGAGCAGCATGCCGACGACCGCAGCCGCTGATATCTGCACCACCAGCGGCGCTCCCGACACCTTGAATAACGCGACCGCGGTGTAGACCCCGACGCCGAAGAAGGCATTGGTGCCGAAATTGACGTAACCGGCATAGCCGCCGAGGATGCTCCAGGCCACCGACAGCACGACGAACTGCAGGATCACATAGCCTGCAAAGAACGGATATTCGTTGCGGACGGTTTGCGTCATCGCCAGGACGGCGACGAGAAAGACAGCGATGCCGGCCCAGAAGGCGATGCTGTTGCTTCGCTTGGTCATCGGCCGAGCAACCCTTGCGGCCGGACGGCGAGCACCGCGAGCAGCATCCCGAACGAGATCGCCGGTGCCCAGGACGCACCGAACAGCGTCAGCACGATGGTTTCGGCAACACCGAGGATGATGGCGGCGACCAGCGTGCCGGTCATGCTGCCGAGCCCGGCCATGACGACGACGCAGAACGTCCGCCCGATGTAGGCGCGGTCCAGCGTCGGCTCGACCGGCGCTACGATAATCAGCAGCGCGCCGGCCATCCCGAGCACCGCCGTGGCGATGCCAAAGGCGAATTGCTTGACCCGGACCGGATTGGCGCCCATCAGCCGCAGCGCTTCCTCGTCCTGCGCCACGGCGCGGATCGCACGGCCCATGAAGGTTTTCGAAAGATACACCGCGAGCAGCCCCGTCAGACCGAGCGCGACCGCGAACGCGACCAGTTGCCGGATCGGAATCCGGAACTCACCGAACCGCCACGACTTTCCGATGTAGCTCGCCGACACCGACTGCTGGTCGACGCCGAACTGCAGGATGATCAGCACCTCGATGATGAAGGCGATGCCGAAGAAGAATGCGATGCCGCGGACGGCGGCGTCGCTGCCGCGTTTCTCGAAGATTTCGTAATAGATGCGATAGGCGATGAGGCCGAACACGAAGAACAGCGGCGTGATGATCAGCCCTGCGACCAGTGGGTCGATGTCATAGCGGTCGTTGAGCAGGAACACGCCGTAGGACGCCAGCACCAGAAACGCCGGATGCGCGACATGGGGCACGTCGAGCAGTCCGAACGAAACCGACAGCCCGACGCTGACGGCCGCATAGAAGCAGCCGAGCAGCACCCCCAGCACCACCGCACCGAGCAGCAGGTCCATTGAAAACACGTAGAAGTCCCCCTTAGAGCCTGATCGGTTCTGACGGCATCAGAACCGGGCTCTAGTCCATTGTCTTTAACGCGTTTACTTCCGCTTCGCTCGAAAACGCCATGGGCTTTTCCCGACCCGGAAAAAAACCTTGCGGTCTAATTACGAGCAGCCTCGAACGGACTGACGAGCGTTCCGGTTTTCAGTTTATCGGGGAACAGGATCACCTGCTTGCCGGAAGACCGGAACTGTTCGATGTCCTTGTCCTTGATGCCCCGGAACTGCGCCTGCAGCGTCGCGGTTTCCTTGCGCTCGCCATCCGCCGAAAACGAGATCGGCCCGACGATGGTCTTGTGCTCGTTCTCCCGCAGGTATTTCGCCAGCGCCTTCTGGTCGAGCGACTTGGTGGCGTTGACCGCCGCCTCGATCATCTGGCCCTGGGCATAACCGAACGGCGCCAGGTAATAGCCGAGCGGATCGATCTTCGCTTCGACCGCACGCTTGGTGTAGGTCTCGAAGAAGGTCTTGGTGCCGTCGAAATACATGTTCGGCTCCGGCAGCCAGGTATTGTAGTTGACGACGCCGTTGAGCAGCGACCCCAGATTGGCCATCACGGCTGCGAACTGCAGACCGACCATGCCGCCGCCGAAGATCTTGACGTCGTCGCCGATCCCGATCTCGTTGACGGCACGCAGAATGCCGGCCGAGTCCGGCGGATAGGACGCGACATAGACCATGTCGGGCTTGGCGGCCTTGAGCGAGCGGATGATCGAGGAGAATTCCACCGTGTTCGGCGGATAGTTCTGGTCGAAGACGACCGGAATGTTGCGTTTCTTGGCGACATCCCGCGCGGTCCGCACGAGATTCTGGGCGAACTCCTGGTCCGACGAGAGCAGCGCCATGGTCTTGCCGCCGGCCTTCTGGCCGATATCAAGGAACGAGGATGCCCAACTATCGGCCGGGCCCCATGGCGCATTGTTGAACCACATGTCGTGGCCGACCTTGCTGTTCACCTGGAACGAGAAATTTCCCATCAGCAACAGGCCACGCTGTTTGACGAACGGCATGATCGGCGCGGTCGGAACGGTCGCATAGGGCGCAAAGAGAATATCGACCTTGTCGACGTCGACCAGCTTGGCGTAGATCGCAGGCGTCTCCGACGCGCTCGACTTGTCGTCATAGACGATGAGTTCGATCTTGCGGCCGAGCAGGCCGCCCTTGGCATTGACGTCGTCGCGCCAGATCTCGGTGCCGAGCTGTGAAGCCTTGCCGCCGCCCGCGAGACCACCGGTCTGCGCCATCGACATGCCGATCTTGATCGGCGGTTGATCCGCCAGAGCGATCGAGCCCTTGCCAAGTGCTGCGACAGCTACCGCTCCGCCGAGAAACGTTCTGCGTTTCATTGATCTTTCCTTATTCCCATTATCTGTTTTGTTGGCGTCTGTTTTCGTTGGGCCGGATCCTGGTCCGGCTGTCGAGCAGGATGGTATCAGGCTGTCGCTTTCTCATTGCTGCGAGCCTGCTTCATGATCGCCGCCGGATCGGCGCCGACCCGCCCGCTGGTTTTGTCGGCCTCGCTCTCGCGCGACAGCCGCATGTCGAATCGGATGCTGGGCATGTCCTTGATCGGGCAGTCCGGGTCGTTGGGCACGACATCGACCGCGAGATCGCCCGACGAGCCGAACACGACGTCGTCAGCCAGATGCGGGTCGTCGCGCAGATAAAGCGCCGTGACCAGTTCGCGATAGCCGGGCGCGCCGACCAGGAAATGAATATGCGCCGGCCGCATGCCATGCCGCGCCTGCGCCTTGACCATGGCGCCGACCGGCCCGTCCATCGGAATCGAATAGCCGAGCGGCTTGACGGTGCGCAGCACGTAGACGCCCTCCGCATCGGTCGAGAATACGCCGCGATAGTCGACCGAAGTCGCGCTCGACTGAATGTCATAGAGACCGTCGGCGCCGGTCTGCCAGATCGAAACTGTCGCATTGGCGACGGGCTTGCCGCCGGCATCGGTGACGTGGCCGTAGAGTACGCATTCGCTGCCGGGTTTCGGATTTTGGGCGATCGAGCTGCCGGCCTTCAGCGTCGGCGTGGCCTCGCGGTAGAACGGGCCGAGCAGGCTGGTATGGGTGCCTTCCTCGATCGCCGTCTTGTCATGCAGGCCGTTGACCAGCGCGGACAGGCCGAGCGTATCCGACAACAGGATGAACTCCTGACGTTCCGGCGAGCACATCTTGCCGGCCAGGGTCATGAATTCGATGCCTTTGATCCATTCGCCGGGGGTCAGGTTGACCTCGCGGGCGAAGGCATGCAGGTGCTTCACCGCCGACGCCATGATCGTCTTCAGGCGCGGATCCGGCGTTGTCGCCATCTGGTCCAGTACGGCGTCCGTGATCGTTTCCGGCGTCAGCTCGCGCATACGCTTCTCCCCTACATCCCGGCTGTTTGCCGGCTATTATTGCCGTAAGCCTAACCGGGGATTGGGGATTAACACTGCTACACGCCGGCCGCCGTCACATCGCGGTCAAGTGGCGCACGCGCAAAATCCGTGGCGCGGTGCCCACAAATCTTGCAATCACACATCGAAAAACGAAAGCCGGATTATTTTTGCTGGATCGGCGGCGCGATCTTTTCGGCCGGTGCTGACGGCAGCACCGGCTGGGCACCGGCCTTCTGTGCCTCGGCGTCAGGGCGGGCCGGTTCCGGCGGAACGCCGGATGGCCGGGTGCCTGTCGTCACCGGCTCGGATGGCGCCGACGGCTTGCTCTCCGCGCCCGGCGTTGATTGCAGCGGTGGCGTCGCCTGCGCCAGATGTTGTCGATCACTGGCCCTGATCTGGTTCAGCGAAAGCGCCGATATCACCAGCCCACCCGCGATCAGCGCCGACGCGAACATGAGTCTTTCCCGGTACTCGCGCTTGCTGTCGTCGGCAGACATGTCGTTGGCCTCGCAAACCTGTTCACGAGATCAACGGCCGGCCGGTCGAATGGTTCCAAGGACGGGAATGCGCCATGGCTTGATTGACGCAAGTCGGACGAAGGCGAGGCAGCGGCAAGCTTGCCGTAGCGCGTCGCCAACCGACGACGTTGCTTAATCCGATTGTTGCTTCATCCGATTGAAGAATCGTTCGACCCGCTTGCGGACACGATTGAGATCAGGGCTGAAGCAGATTGGATAGCTGCGATTGCTTCCTAGCGGGATGTTAGCCCATGCGCCCTTCTTCATGGCACGTTCTCTGTTCCAGTCGGCATCGCAGTCACGGTCGGCAAACGGCTTCGATGCGGACTTCAGACGCGATAGGGCGCTGGCCAATCTCACGATCCTCGGCGACGCGGGACGAGGATCGGTGTCCATCGACGGCCGGCGCGAATTCCGTGCCCCGCGCGGCGCGCGCCGATCCGATCCGATCCGATCGCTGCTGTGCTTGATAAGACACAGTCTTCACCAATCTGCGTCATCCTGCCGCACCTCGCATTGCCGGTTTCGCGAACGGGAACTAGCGTTGAAATGGGCCGCATTCCCCCGGGGGGCGGAATGCCGGACCGGCCGCATTTCGGGGTCGGGGGTGCGTAATGAAGTGGGTGGCGTACGGCCTCCGCAAGGGGGCCCTGGTGCGTGGGCGCGTCGTGCGACGCCGCGCCTGGCTATTCTGTGCGTTACTATCGATCGGCATCGCGGCGACGCCGCAGCAGGCCGCGTCGCAAGCACAGGTCAATCAAATCTTCAATTCGCAGGGGCCCGGTCCGCGGGTCGGACCGTCCTATGCCGTTCAGTCGGCCGACGCGGCGCCGAATGGATCGGAATCAGGCGCGGTGCAGACCATCCTGCCGGACTTCTCGCTCGGGGCTAATACGTATTTCGCGGGCACGCCGAATGGCGGCATCTGGGTCACCAGCAATGGCGGGGCGAGCTGGAAGCCTCTCACCGACAATCAGGCCTCGCTGTCGATCGGATCGCTCAGCCTTGATCCCACCGACGCCAGCGGCAAGACCATCATCGCGGGCATCGGCGTCACCGACAACGGCGAATACAGCCAGTTCAATTTGAACGGGGGCCGCGGCGGTCCGGCGACCGGGCTGCTCTTCACCACCAATGGCGGCGCCAGCTGGAGTGCGCTCGGGCAGAACAGCGCCTTTGCCGGCGAGAGCGTGGTGAGTGCGATGGCGCGCGGCAGCACCATTCTCGCGGCGACCTTTGAAACCCAGGCGCCGTTCTCGGCGACGGCAGGCTACGGGCTGTTTCGCAGCACCGACGGCGGCGCAACGTTCAGCACGGTTTCCGGCGCCGGCAGCGGGCTGCCGACCGGGGCCGTCACCTCGCTGGTCGCCGATCCGAACGACCCCACGACGTTCTACGCCGCGGTCAAGAACGGCGGCAACAAGAGTGCGACGGCGGTCTATGTCAGTCACAACACCGGCGCGAGCTGGACGCCGGTCTTCACCGCAGCCAACAGCAACGGCCTCATCAGCTCGACCGATGCGACGCTGATCACGCTCGCCGCCGGGCCGGGCGGCTCGCTCGCGATCGCGCTCAGCGACATCACGACCAAATCGCTCGCGGGAGTCTTCCTGTCGGCAAACCAGGGCGGAAGCTGGAACCAGCTGACCGCCGCGCCGAATGTCGTCGCGGGCGGCCAGACGCCGGTCAACCTTCATCTGGCGATCGATCCGACCAACAAGAATATTGTCTATCTCTCCGGCGATGCCTACCAGAACTGCGGAGGCGCGACGCCGACGACGTTCTGTTCGATCGAGCTGTTCCGCGTCAATTACAATCCGTCCAGCAACACCTCGACGCCGACCAGCCTGACCTTCGAGGGAACGAAGGCCAACAACTTCCTTGATGCCAGCACGGTGCACGCCGACTCACGCTCGATCACCTTCGACCAGGCCGGCAACCTGATCCTCACCAGCGACGGCGGTGTCTACAAGCTCACCAACCCGCAAGGCAGCGGCACCTGGCAGGGGCTTAACGGCAATCTGGCTGCCTTCGAGCCCTATCAGGTCGCTTACGACGCCAACAGCAAGCGGCTCGGCGTTGCCGTACAGGACAACGGCGTGTCGCTGCAATCCGCGCCGAACAGCCCCGTATTCAACGCCATCAATTTTGGCGACGGCACCAACATTGCGTTCAATGACCGGACGCTGAGCGGACAGACCGCGGTCTATTCGGCGATCGCCGACCTCTCCTTTGTGAGCCGCATGATCATCAACAAGCAGGGCCAGATGGTGAGCCCGCTGCCCGATCCCTTCAACAATCCCGGCGGCATTCCGGTCACCTGCAATGGTGGCCAGTTCTGCGCCGACGTCGTCCATGCCAACCATACCTTCTCGGCGCAGTTCGTGCTCAACCGGATCGATCCGCGCCTGATCGCCATCACCGGCGCTACCGACGTCTACACCACCCAGGACTCCCTCGCCAACGTCACCACCGCGACCTCGGTCGACCTGACCCTCACCGATCTCGGAACGACGGGCGGACCGAGCGTCGTTACCTACGGCACGGTCAACGACACCCGCGCCATCGCAGTGGGCGCAGCCGGCTCGTCCGGCGGCGACGTCTGGTTCAGCACCACGGCATCGCTGATGAAACTGAGCAACTACAGCGGCGATACGCCGACCGGCATCGTGTTCGACACCCGCATCCAGTCGCGCATCTTCGTCGCCGATGCCAGCAATCTCTATTACACGCGCAATTCCGGCGGAGCTGCGACCTTTGCCAACCTGACCTCCAACCTGCCGCAAGGCTTCATCAGGCCGACGTCGGTCGAGTTCATCTCCAATAACGGTGTCAACGCGCTCCTGGTCGGCGGCATGAACACGCCGCTCTCCTGCACCTCGGCACCGAACGGCTGCGTCATATCGAGCACGCAAAGCCCGATCACGGTCGCCGACAGCGATTCAACCGGCCTGTTGTCGAACTGGCGGGCGTTCGGGCAGGGCCTGCCCAACACGCTGGTCTATCAGATGGCCTACAATCCGACCGCCGACGTGCTGTCCGTGGCGTCGATCGGCCGCGGCGCCTATGTGCTTTACGATGTCACCAGCTACTTCCCGCAAGCGACCGTGCTGCAGTTCGGCCTCGCCGACAACGACTCGATGCCTAACGCCTCGTACCTCACCAACGGCACGGTCGGGGTACGTCCTCTGATCAAGTACGGCGCGGGCACGCTGACGATCGCGGGCGATGCAACCTATACCGGCGGCACCACCATCAATGGCGGCGCACTGGTGCTCGGCAATCGCCTTCTGCTCGAACGCAGGCGATCCGACCTGCGACAGCTCGACCAATAAATTCCTCGCTTTCAACCGTTCGGACGTCTTCACGTTCGGCGGCTCCATCACCGGCCCCGGCCAGGTGGTTCAGGCCGGCCCCGGCATGACCATCCTCAGCGGGGCCAATACATATACCGGCCCGACGACGGTCGATGCCGGCACGCTGAGCGTTACCGGCTCGATCACCTCCGATGTCACCGTCAATGCCGGCGGCGTGCTGTCCGGCAGCGGCACGGTCGGCAGCGTCACCGTCAATGCCGGTGGCCTGCTGGCGCCGGCGAATCCGGGCGGCGTGCTGACGGTGCACGGCAATCTGACGTTCGCAACAGCGGGCGCTTATCTCGTCGAGATCAACTCGAGTTCGGCGGATCGCGTCAACGTCTCCGGCAGCGCCGCATTGGGCGGCAACCTGCTGGTGGCGTTGACGGGGACCAGTATTACCAGGCAGCCTTATCTGATCCTCAATGCCACCAGCGGAATCACGGGCACTTTTGCAGGCGTCAACAATCTCCCGGCGAGCCTGTCGGCGACGCTGAGCTATACCGCCAACAATGCCCTGCTTTCGCTGGCCCTGGATTACAACGCGCTCGGCAAGCTCAACGCCAACCAGCAGAATGTCGGCAATGCGCTGGCGAATTTCTTCAACAGCAATGGCAGCATTCCCGTCAGCTACGCAACGCTTACGCCCGCGGCGCTTTCCCAGGTCGCGGGCGAGGCCGCGACGGGATCGCAGCAGACCACATTCCAGGCGATGACCCAGTTCATCACCACATTGCTCGATCCCTTCATCGGCGGGCGCGAGAGCACCACGTCGCCATCGACATCCGCAACTCCCTACGCCGACGATAGCGGCGCAAACGCCTATGCGGATTCCGGCGCGAAGCGGTCGGAACGCGAGCGCGCCGCTTACGCTGCGGTGTTCACCAAGGCGCCGCTGCGCCAGGTTTACGACCCGCACTGGAGCGTCTGGGCGTCGGGCTTCGGCGGTTCGCAGACCACCGACGGCAACGCGACCACGGGATCGAACAGCGTCACCAGCCGCATCTTCGGCGTCGCCGCAGGCGCGGACTATCTGTTATCGCCGCGCACCATTGCAGGCTTCGCGCTCGCCGGTGGCGGCACCAATTTCTCGGTCGCCAATTCGGGCAGCGGGCGGTCGGATTTGTTCCAGGCCGGCGGCTATATCAGGCACACGGCGGGCGCCGCTTACGTGTCCGCGGCACTCGCCTATGGCTGGCAGGATGTCACCACCGACCGCCCGGTGATGGCCGACAAGCTGCATGCGGAGTTCAATGCCAATGCGCTGTCGGGACGCGTCGAGGGCGGCTATCGCTTTGCCACCCAATCGATGGGCATCACGCCCTATGCCGCCGGCCAGTTCACCAGCTTCTGGCTGCCGGCCTACGCGGAATCGGCCGTGTTGGGCCGCAACGCCTTCGCGCTGGCCCACGGTTCGCAAAGCGTGACCGACACGCGCGCCGAGCTCGGCGTCCGCACCGACCGCTCCTTTGCGCTCGCGACCGGTCTGCTCACGCTGCGCGGCCGCCTTGCCTGGGCGCATGATTTTGACCCTGATCGCGTTGCCGCTGCTACTTTCCAGGCCTTGCCGGGCGCGTCCTTTGTCGTCAACGGCGCGGCACAGGCGAGCGACTCTGCGCTGACCACGGCTTCCGCCGAAATGAAATGGCGCAACGGCTGGTCCGCGGTCACCACCATCGAGGGCGAGTTCTCCCACGTCACCGCCAGCTATGCCGGCAAGGGCGTGGTACGATACGCCTGGTGATTTCGGCTTCTGGCCTTTCGCGAGATAGGTATCCGGTCTAATCCTTGGTGCTGGATTCCCAGGTGGCATGACGCACGCCGGGTTTCCGCTGCAGGTCGGCGGCCACCAGATCGAGCTCTTTGGCCTGGACCGCGGTGCTGACGAGGGTCGCGACAATCTCCTGCAGATCGCCGCGCGGGAAGGCTTCGATCTCGGCCACCGGATATTGCGCCGCTTCGAGCCGCTCCACCACCTGATCGCGCAAGGCCGCCGACGCGTCGGTATCGACCAGCAGCTTGACGAAATAGGTCGCCTCCGACGCTTGTTCGTCGATCGGCGCGCGGTTGATGGCATTGACCAGCGGCCGCAACAGCGTGTTTCCGGCGAGTACGAACACGGTCAGTGCCGCCGCCTGCGCCAGCATGTCGGCCCCGGCGCAGCTTCCGACCGCGGCAGAGGTCCACAATGTCGCGGCCGTGTTAAGGCCGCGCACATTGGTCCCATCTTTCATGATGACGCCGGCGCCGAGAAAACCGATGCCGGAGACCACATAGGCGATCACCCGCACCGCGCCGTCAGCGTCGGCCAGATGCATCGCGAGATCGACGAACGCCGCCGCCCCGACCGCGACCAGCACGTTGGTGCGCAGGCCCGCGCTTCGCAACCGGTATTGCCGCTCCGCGCCGATCAGGGTGCCCAGCACGAACGCCGCGCTCAGGCTGACCAGCGTGTCGATGAAATCGGCGGTCTGGAAGGTTTCGAGAAAACGCATGTTGGCCTTCTAGGAGTCCTTAGTTTGACGCGTTTTCTTAACGCGAACCGGAATCCACTTCGCTCGAAAACGCTATGCAGATGACGATCATGTCACAGCTCGACCATCCCCGCATCGCCATCTTCGGTCGCAAATGCGAGCTGGGTGCCTTTGGCGCCCCAGGCCAGCGCCGAGACCGCCTCGCCGCCGTTGCGACGCACCAGAATCTCCGCGCCGTCCTCGAGCCGCACCATCAGCACGGTGCCGTCGCTGTAACCGACACCCATGACGTCCTGCTTCGGATGGCAGGCCACCATGGAGACCCGCGCCTGTAACGGCGCCAGCATCGCCGGCTCCTTGCCCATCGGGCCGTCCTTGCTGGTGAACGGCCAGACGATCACGGTATCCGCACCTGACGTCGCCAGTCCCTTGCCGCCCGCGCTCCACGACATCGAGCGGACGCGGCCGGGATAGCCCGACATCCGCATATGCCTGACATCGGCGAGCCGCCAGCCGTGCAGCGCCGGTTCGTGCATCATGGTGACCAGGAATTTGTTGTCCGGGCTGAAGGTGACGCCGAGATGCGAGCCGGCCCATTCCAGAAATTCCGGCTTGGCGGCCATGTTGGGAAACCACAGCGTGACGCCGTTGTAATGCGCGATCGCGAGACGCAGCCCCTTGGGCGCGAAGGCGAGGCCGCCGACGGTCGTCGGCACATCGAACGATTTCTCTTCCCCCTTGCCGCTGCGAACAAAGGCGGTCTTGCCTAATGACCACGCCACTGCGCCATCGGGATGAAGCGCGACATTGTCGATCCAGCGCCGCTTCGGATCGGTCGCCAGCACAGTCACCTTGCCCTTGGCGTCGAGCGCCACGACCTTGCCGTCATCGCCGCCGGTAACGATGCGTTCGCCGTCGGAGGCCGCGCCCAGGATGGCACCGCCGTGAATGGCGACGGTTGAGATTTCACCGGCGGCACTGACGAGCGCCGCGTTCTCCTCGGTGCCGACAAAGACCGCGGTGTCGCCAAGGAAATGAATCGCGGTGACCGGCATGCCGATGGCAAGCGGCCGGACCCGGTCGGTGATGGAAGCGATGGAGGGGCTGTCGCCCGGATCGAACTGTGTCATCACGTGGTGATACAGCTTTCAAAACCGTCGCGAATCATCTGCTCCGGCAATTCGCGGCCGATGAAGACGACGCGGCTCTCGCGCGCCTCGCCGTCTTTCCATTTCCGTTGATGATCGCCTTCCAGCATCATGTGCACGCCCTGGAACACGTAGCGGTCGTCATCGTCGCTGAAGGCGAGGATGCCCTTCGAGCGCAAAATCTTCTGGCCTTCGCTGGCGACGAGGTTTTGCAGCCACGGCATGAATTTCGTGGCATCGAGCGGTTTTGCGGATCGCAGCGACAGCGATTGCATGTCCTCGTCGTGGTAATGCTTCAGGCCGCCATGGCTGTGGCTATGATCGTGGTCATGGCCGTGATGATGATCGTGGTCGTGGTGGTGATCGTCGCCGGCGTCGAGGAATTCCGGCTCGATCTCCAGGATGCGATCGAGATCGAACGCGCCGCGCTCCAACACGTCGGCGATCGCGACCTGGCAGCGCTCGGTGCGGTGCAGTTTGGCATAAGGGTTGATGCCGCGAATGCGCGCTTCGACCTCGGCCAGTTCAGCCTTGGAGACCAGATCGGTCTTGTTGAGCACGATGACGTCGGCGAACGCGATCTGGTTCTTGGCTTCGGGCGCGTCCTTCAGACGATCGCTCAGCCATTTGGCATCGGCCACCGTCACCACAGCATCGAGCCGCGCGTTCTTCTGCACGTCCTCGTCGACGAAGAAGGTCTGCGCCACCGGCGCCGGATCAGCCAGGCCCGTGGTCTCGACGATGATGGCGTCGAACTTGCCTTTGCGTTTCATCAGGCCGTCAAGGATGCGAACGAGGTCGCCGCGCACGGTGCAGCAGACGCAGCCATTGTTCATCTCGAACACTTCTTCGTCGGCGCCGATGATCAGGTCGTTGTCGATGCCGATCTCGCCGAATTCGTTGACGATGACGGCGTACTTCTTGCCGTGGTTTTCCGACAGGATCCGGTTCAGCAGCGTGGTCTTGCCGGCACCGAGATAGCCCGTCAGCACGGTCACGGGAATTTTTTGGGACGTAATTTCAGACATAACAACTCCGAGGGAATTCTCGCGCACCGGCTGTAACAGGGAGGCCCCTGCTCTATCGGCTCAGCGCGCTGGTCAGGGCCTTTATATTGTGCCTGACCATGTCAATGTAAGTGGGAGAATCGCCCTTTTCGCCGGTCAGACTGTCCGAATAGAGGGTGCCGCCGACCTTGGCGCCGGTCTCGGCCGCGATTTGGCGGATCAGCCGGGGGTCGCTGATATTTTCCAGGAAAACCGCCGGTATTTTCGCGGCCCGGATCTGGGTGATAATCCCGGCGATATCGCGGGCGCTGGCCTCGGATTCGGTCGAGACGCCCAAGGGGGCGATGAATTCGACGCCATAGGCGGCGGCGAAATAGCCGAAGGCACGGTGGGTCGAGATCACCTTGCGGCGGCTTTCCGGAATTTGCGCCACCGCCTGCCGCACCTCGCCGTCGAGCGCATCGAGTTTTGCCAGATAGGCCGTCGCATTGGACTTGAACGCCGCGGCATCGGCGGGATCGGCCGCAATCAGCGCATCGCGGATATTGGCGACATAGACCTTCGCATTGAGCGGCGATTGCCAGGCATGCGGGTCGGCGTCCGAGCCGAGTTTTAGCGGCGCGATGCCGGAGGTCGCCGTCACGATGGTGGCCTTGTTGCCCGCGGACTGCACCAGCCGCGGCAACCAGCCTTCGAGGCCGATGCCGTTGACGAACACCAGTTTGGCGTCGGTGATCTTCTTGGCGTCCGCTGGTGTCGGCACATAGACATGCGCGTCGCCGTCGGGGCCGACCAGCGTCGTGACGTTGACGCTGTTGCCGCCGACATTACGCACGAGATCGCCGAGGATCGAGAAACTGGCGACCACGTTCAGGCGATCCTGCGCTCGCGCGGGAAAGATCGCCGCAGCAAGGATGACCGAAATGAGCCAGACCTTGCGCATCGTCACGCCTCGAGATGCCGGCCGGGAAACAACTGCCGGACCAGGCCGCTGACGTTGCCGAACAGCACCGAAAACAAATAGATCGCCGCCGCCACCAGAATGATCGCGGGGCCCGAGGGAATCCGGGTCTGGAACGACAGCACCAGCCCGGCATAGCCGGAGACCATCGCGCTCGCGACCGCGATGCAGATCATGCCGGTGATATCGCGCGACCAGAACCGCGCAATCCCTGCCGGGAGGATCATCAGGCCGACGCCCAGGAGCGTGCCGAGCGCATGAAAGCCGTTGACGAGGTTGATCACCACCAGCGCCAGGAACGCCAGATGCGCCGGCGCACCGGCGCGGCTGACGGTGCGAAGGAACACTGGATCGACGCATTCGATCACCAGCGGACGATAGATCACCGCCAGCAGCAACAGCGTGACGGTGGCGTTGAAGGCGATCACCAGCAACGTCTGGTCGTCCATCGCCAGGATGTTGCCGAACAGCACATGCAGCAAATCGATATTGGTGCCCTTGATGGAAACGATGGTGACGCCAAGCGCCAGCGACACCAGATAGAACGCCGCCAGCGAGGCGTCTTCCTTGATCTCGGTGTTGCGTGCGACGAGGCCCGCGAGCAGCGCGACCGCAAAGCCCGCGATCAGTCCGCCCGTCGTCATCGCGAACAGATTGAGCCCCGAAATCAGAAAACCGATCGCCGCGCCCGGCAGGATCGCATGCGCCATGGCGTCGCCGACCAGGCTCATCCGCCGCAGCATCAGGAACACGCCGATCGGCGCGCCGCCGAGCGACAGCGCGATCACGGCGGCCAGCGCGCGGCGCATGAACTCGAATTCGGTGAAGGGCGCGATCAGCGCGTCAAAGATCATGGCAGATCAAGCCGCCCGCGACGGCGCGTCGTGCACGACGCAGGCACCGGCCGTGTCGTCGAACGCCTCGCACATCCGCCGCGCCTCGGCGAGATTTTCGGCCGTCAACACCTGCGCGGTCGCGCCCCACGCCACCGGCCCGCGGGCCAGCAGCAGCGTCTCCGGAAAATTCGCGCGCACCAGTTCCATGTCGTGCAGCGCCGCCAGCACGGTGCGCCCCTCGGCGTGCCAGCGCCTCACCAGCGCCACCAGGTCGGCCGAGGTTTTGGCGTCGATGGCGTTGAACGGCTCATCCAGCACGATCAGCCGCGCGTCCTGCAGCAGCACCCGCGCGAACAGCATGCGCTGCATCTGCCCGCCGGACAGCGTGCCGATCGAACGGTTCTCAAAACCGTTGAGGCCGACCGCGGCCAGCGCGTGCGCGATTTTGTCCCGAGCGACTTTGCCCCCGGTGGCGCGCCACAGCCCGGTGCCGACGAAATCGAACACCGAGATCGGAAACGTTCGGTCGATGTCGGCGGTCTGCGGCAGATAGGCGATGTCGCGGATGTCGAGCCCGCCAAGATCGATCGATCCCGCCAGCGGCTTAAGAATGCCGGCGAGCCCGCGAAACAGCGTCGACTTGCCGGCGCCGTTCGGCCCGATCACCGCCAGCAGCGCACCTTTCGCGACCTCGCCATCAAGGTGATGCACTGCCGGATGGCGGTCGTAGCCGAGCGTGACGTCCAAGAACTTTACCTGGAATCGAACTTGCGCCGGCATGCTCACCTCATCGCCATCAGCACGACCGCCCACAGCCCGGCGCTGACCGCCACAGCGGCGCCAAGCCGCGACAGCACAGTCATCCGCAGGATCGACCAGGGCGCCGGTTGCGACGGATGCGGCGTCTCCGGTCCATGGCTATGGACATGGCCGTGATGATGGGAGTGGTCGTGAGGGTGGTCGTGAGAATGCGCGTGAGCCATCTAAAGATGTTATATTATAACATAACGCAAGTCTACTGACGCCCGTCCCCTCACGGCTTCCCGATCGCCATCGCCAGCGCTGCGGCAAGGAACGGAAACGGCAGCGACACCGCGGCGCGGAACCAGACGAATTTCGCCGGCATGAACGGAATTTCCCACAGAATCAGCCGCTGGAAGGCGAACAGCGCCCAGGCGACGACATAGGCGATCACCTGCGGCGGGCCGCCACCGACCTTCAGCGCTACCGCGCCGATCGAAAAACCGACCACCGGGCCGCCCGGGGTCGCGGCACCGGCGATCACGGCGGTCAGCACGCCGAGCCAGCCGCTATCCGGCCCGAGCCAGCCAGTAATGACCTCCTGAGGAATGACCGCGGCGATGTAACCCGAACCGATCACGCCGAGCCCGATCCGGGGCACGATGTTGATGAAATCCATGGAGCCTTCGCGCGCGGCCGACACCAGCACGACACGTCCGCGCCGCCAGACCAGGAAGGCGAGTGCTGCGACCGAGCCCCACAGCGTGAGATCGATGATCAGCGCCGCGGTCATGACGGCGGCTCCGCGCTTTTCGGATACATCCGCACAAAGACGAAACGCCCGAGCGCGCCAGCCAGCACCGGGATCGGCAGCGAGATCACGATCCGCCACAGCGTGAAGTCGACGCCGAGGATCGGCAACTCCCAGGCCACCGCGCGGCCGTAGCCGATCAGCGTCCAGCTCACCACCATCGCAATGGTGGCGCCGAAATCGGCGCCGACCGTGAGCAATGCTGCCGCCACCGGATAGGCGGTAAAGGGACCTCCAGGCAAGATAGCGCCGAACGCGGTTCCGATCAGCAATCCCTTCAGGCCGGAATTCGGCCCGAGCGATCGCGATACTTTCTCATGCGGCAAAACCTCGGTGATGAACGCACCAAGCAGGCAGCCGGCCAGCACGCGCGGCAGGATGCCGCCGAACAGCGCCAGATCGTGGGTGAGAATTTCAAGCACGCCGTCGATGCCGTCGCGCCGCCAGACCAGCGTGGCCGAGACCGCGACCAGCACGCCGATCATGATCATCGACCAGCCGACCGGCTTGCGCGCGCGCCGCGGCGGCTGATCGGGCTCCGCAGCGGCGTCGGCAGGCGCCGGGTCTTTGACGGGAGATTCGGACAAGGCCAGTTCTGTAAAGGCAATGAGTCGGGCGGGTGATGAGAATCCACCCTGCTTAGTCCCGGCCTACCCTTGAAGCAAACGGAAGCTGGGCTCCACCCATGCGCCATCAAGGCATGCCCATGCGATGAGATCACGGAGGCTTAACCGACCGTTCAGGTCAGCGAGCGCACCAGCGCGAGGCCGCCGAAAAGACCCGCGATCGACAACACGACCGATCCGAGCACGTACAATGCCGCAAGTCCGAGTTCACCGCGCTCGTAGAGCAGCGCGGTGTCGAGCGAGAAGGCGGAAAACGTCGTGTAGCCGCCGAGAATGCCGGTCATCAGGAACAACCGCCACGGCTGCGAGGCCTCGCCCTTGGAGGCGAGATAGCCCGCGATCAGCCCCATCACCGTCGAGCCTGTGATGTTGATAATGAAGGTGCCCCAGGGAAATCCGGTGCCGATGCAACGCGCGCAGGTGAGATTGATCAGATGCCGCAGCGTCGCGCCAAGACCGCCACCGAAAAAAACCAAAAGATAGCTCATCGCAGCATTCCCGAGTGCAACCCGACACTCCGCTTGTGCCGCAAGCGCGCGGTCGCGGCAAGGTCGTGAAAGCGCGTAGCACGCAAAAGGGCGGCAGTTTGCACTGCCGCCCTTTGAAAATTTTATCGTCACGTCATTCCGGGATGGTCCGAAGGACCAGACCCGGAAGTTCGAGATTCCGGGTTCGCGCTATGCGCGCCCCGGAATGACCGAGTACGTATCACACCTTGCCGAACAGTTCGTCGACGTAGTCCCAGTTCACGAGATTGTCGACGAACGCCTTCAGATAATCCGGACGGCGGTTGCGGTAGTCGATGTAGTAGGAATGCTCCCAGACGTCGCAGCCGAGGATCGGCGTGGCGCCATGGACCAGCGGGCTCTCGCCGTTCGCGGTCTTGGAGATTTCGAGCTTGCCGTTCTTGACCTGGAGCCAGCACCAGCCGGAGCCGAACTGGCCGACGCCGGCGGCGGCGAAATCGGTCTTGAACTTGTCAAGACCGCCGAGGTCTTCGTTGATCTTCTTTTCCAGACGGCCGGGCAGCTTGCTGCCGCCGCCATTCGGCTTCATCCAGCTCCAGAAATGCAGATGGTTGTAGTGCTGGCCGGCATTGTTGAACACGGCCGGGTTCTTGCCGAACGAAGCCTTGACGATTTCCTCGAGGGATTTGCCCTCGAATTCGGTCCCCTTGATCGCGTTGTTTCCGTTGGTCACGTAAGCCTGATGGTGCTTGTCGTGGTGGAATTCCAGCGTTTCCTTGGACATATACGGCGCAAGGGCGTCATGGGCATAGGGCAGATTGGGCAGCGTGAAGGTCATGGGGTGATGTCCGAACTGGTGGGAGACGTGGTCTAACGGGAACCCTTATAGAAGGTTCCATCGGTCTTAAATACCGCAATTTGACAAAACGGCCGCCTTCTCCGGTAACGCCCCTCCGCGTCCGGCGTATGACGGATACAAGGCGCAACAAGTATTGGCGCGACGAGGTATGGAATGAGCATCGAGATCGACGTCCTGAACGGGGACGCGTCATGGAAAATGGTCGAACCGCTGATGGATGCGGTCTGGCCGCGCCATGTGGTCGAAAAGCTGCCCTGGGGTCATATCGAGTGGGCACATGCGGATTTGCGCGTGCTGATCGATGCGCCCGAGGATTCGCTTAAAGCCGGATTGGCCTGCCATGTCGGCATCTTCTTCCGCACCGCCACCTGGAACGGGCGCAAGGTCGATATCGGCGGCATCGGCGGCGTCTCTACTCGCGAGGATTGCCGCGGACATGGCTACGCCACCCTTGCCCTCAACGCGGCGGTTCAGACCATGCGCGACCACGAGGCGATCAAATTCGCCATGCTGTTCTGCGAGCCGCACAACGAGGCGTTCTATCAGGCGCGCGGCTGGCATCGCTTCGAAGGCGAGGTCTATGCCGAGCAACCGCGGGGACGGGTTCGCTTCGACGTGATGGCGCCGTTCGTGTTCGATTTCACCCGCAAGCCGCGCGACGGCGTCATCGACCTATGCGGCCTGCCGTGGTGACCCCTGCATTGGCGACGGGTGGCTTGCGCCGGCTCCGTCGCATAATAGGTTACCCGTAATCTATACGGTTCTGGCTGAAAGCGCGTGACGCATGACGATTGACGCCCCGCTCGACATGCGCCCTGCCGCCGTGCCCCTGACTGCGGTCAACGGCCTACTGGTTGCGCCGATCCTGCCGACGCTGTTGAAGCTCGCGATCCCCAATACGATCGCGATGTTCGGCACCGCGCTGGTGGCGGTCGCCGAGACCTCCTATATCGGCCGGCTCGGCACCGAACCGTTGGCCGGGATCGCGCTGGTGTTTCCGTTCGTGATGCTGACCCAGATGATGTCGGCCGGCGCGATGGGCGGCGGCGTTTCCTCCGCGATCAGCCGCGCGCTCGGCGCCGGAAACCGCGATCGTGCCGCGACGCTGGCGCTGCATGCCGCCATCATCGGCGCCTGCGCCGGACTGTTCTTCACGGTGATGATGCTGACCTTCGGCGCCCAGTTCTATTCGCTGCTGGGCGGACGCGGCGGCGTGCTCGAACAATCCATGCAATATTCACACGTGCTGTTCTCCGGCGCGATCTCGATCTGGCTGGTCAACACGCTGGCCTCGGTGGTGCGCGGCACCGGCGACATGCGCGTGCCGTCGGTGACGCTGATCGGCACCGCCATCGTGCAGGTCGCGGTCGGCGGCGGATTTGGTCTCGGGCTGCTCGGCCTGCCGAAGCTCGGCATGGCGGGAGTCGCCATGGGCCAACTTACCGCCTTCACGCTCGGCGCGATTTTTCTCGCCTGGTATCTCGCCAGCGGCCGCAGCCGGTTGAAGCTGAATTTTGCGGCCTTCAGGTTTCAGCGCGACATGTTCTTCGACATTCTCAAGGTCGGCGCGGTCTCCTGCCTGTCGCCATTGCAGACCGTGCTGACCATTCTGATCTTCACCAAGATCCTCGCTTCCTTCGGCACCGAAACGCTCGCCGGCTACGGCATGGGTTCGCGACTGGAATTTCTGCTGACGCCGATCGCCTTTGCTTTTGGTGTTGCCTCGGTCCCGATGGTCGGCATGGCGATGGGCGCTGGTCTGGTGACACGCGCGCGTCAGGTCGCCTGGACTGCAGGCGCTGCGTCGAGCCTGATCGTGGGCCTGATCGGCATTGTCGTGGCGATATGGCCCGCACTCTGGGTCTCGCTGTTCACCAGCGATCCCGGCGTCACCGCCGCCGCCAATTCCTATTTCGCGCTGGCGGGGCCGGCATTCGCCTTCTTCGGGACGGGCGCCTGCCTTTACTTCTCGTCGCAGGGTGCCGCCAAAGTCGGCGGTCCGGTGCTGGCCGGCACGGCCAGATTGCTGCTGGTCGGCCTCGGCGGCTGGTGGCTGGCGGCGTCGGGTGCGCCGGCCTGGACCTTGTTTGCGCTGGTCGGGGCGGCGATGGTCGTCTACGGCCTCGGCACCGCGCTCGCTATTCGCCTGACGGGGTGGGGCAAATAAATCCACAACCGCCGGGACCAAAAGTATTTTCGGCTCTGATTGAATCAGATCCGGGCTCTACGCTCTTGTTTTGACGCGCTTTCCCAACGCGACCCGGCGTCCGCTTCGTTCGAAAGCGCCATAATCCAGCGTTGCACAAATCTGATTTGTTGTTATGCAGGCCTTCGTTTTTCCGGGGAATGATTCATGGCCTGCAGGTACGTTTTCACCATCGCGATTTTGGGGGCATTGCTGGCCGCCCCGTCCGCCCGCGCGCAAGGCGCTGGAGATGCAACCGGCACCTGGATGACCCAGGCCGGCGACGCCCGGGTGCGGGTCAGCAAATGCGGCAGCGGGATTTGCGGCGTCATCGTCGGCCTCCGGGAGCCGATCGATCCCGCCACCGGCAAACCCCAGGTCGATGACAAGAACCCCAATCCGGCGCTCAAGAAGCGTCCGATGATCGGCCTGCCGCTGTTCAGCGGCATGCATCCAGCCGCCCCCGGAAAATGGTCGGGCAAGATCTACAACGCCGAAGACGGCTCGACCTATGCGAGCAACGTCTCGGTCACGGGATCGGATACGCTGAAGGTCGAAGGCTGCGTCGGCGCACTGTGCGGCGGCGAGAACTGGACGCGTGTCGGGCGCTGAGCTGACCGGGCTTATATTCCGAGACTACCGATGCCGCGCGCCCCCCACCCTAACCCTCCCCCGCAAGCGGGAGAGGGAATGGCCATACTTGGGGTACGAGCTTTCATGTCGGAATATGGATTGTCCGTCGCGCAGACGATCGGACTCCCTCTCCCGCTTGCGGGGGAGGGCTGGGGTGGGGGTGCCGCAGCGCATTCTATCGCGAGATCGAGCATCGCCTCGAGCCACAGAATTTCCTACGCGGCTCGCTCAAGCCACCATCGACTTGAGCGCCGTCGCCGCCGACGCATAACCGCCGCGGGCGCCGTCGATGAAGTGGACGTGGTCGCTGCGCATCACCGACGGCGTGAAGCAGGTCATCATCGCCGCATCCTGCCGGTGCAGGCCATAGCGCACGATCTTGTTTGAAGCGGCCACTGCCAGACGCTGCGTCAGCGCGCGCTCGAGCTCCAGCGTGCAATCGAGAATCATCCGCAGACCGTCGTCATATTTGCGGAAGTCGGAATTCTCCACCAGTTGCTGCACATAAATCTTCGGCACAAAATTCCCGACCTTGATGCCAAAGCGCATCACCACGAAGGCCCACAGCGTCACCGCCAGCACGACAGTACGGCGCATCAACAGCGTTCCGCCGCGCGCGGCGCGCGCCTCGTATTCCAGGCCGGCCGGCGGCCATTGCAGCGGCGGCCCGCCCGGCGGTACCGGCCGTCCCGCTTCGGGGCTTTTCTCGACGAGGTCGATGACGTCCTCGATCACCTTACGGAGGGCAAGTGGATCGGCGCCGGGAGCCGGTACCACCAGCACGGAAAGAATGAGCCCGCGGGTCGAGGGGATTTCCTCGAACCGGCATGAAAGCCCGGAAAGATCGGGCTGGGTCCCCGAATCGGCTTTCTGTACCGCGAATTCGCCGCGCTTCATCGCCGCTTCCGCCCAGCCGAGACCGCCGCCGGTGAACATCGCATAGGACAAATTGGGCGATGGTCCAAAGCGGGCAACGCGGACATCGAAGCCCTGCGCACGGATCGCAGCGACCGGTATCAGTGCGACCCGCAACACCAGATTGAGGCTCTCCTCGACCCAGATGGCGGTCGCCGCCAGCGCATCCCGGGCACGTTCGAGATCGTCGGGCGACACCGCAAAGCTGGCGCCGTCGCCGCCGAACACGAATG
>WNFM01236091.1_pt2 | contig 24157 bp, 19 predicted proteins | sample 5400271 | NCBI WGS metagenome assembly WNFM01 (sample SAMN13153352, study PRJNA577476) | soil metagenome | isolation source: 60 cm saprolite on Douglas fir-dominated hillslope | place: USA:California | collected 2013-09-17 | reverse complement strand
ATTCGTCCAGAACGGTATCGTCACCAGAAACAGCATCAGGTTGCGTTGCTTGGGCGTGCGGGTGGCGATGAAATAAGCGGTCGGGAAGCCGATCCCCAAAGCCAGGCCCGTGGTGAACAGCGCCATCATGATCGAGCGCGCGAAAATCGTGTAATAGGCGAAATTCGGCGCGAGTTCCTCGGAAAACAGATCGCGTTCGAAGAACAGATTGATCCAGGCGTCCAAAGACAGAACATGGATGACGCCGGCATAATCCGCTGGCTGGCAGAACGAATAGAACAACACGATCCCCAGCGGCATCAACCCGCAAATCAGGATCACCAGCACGGCGGGGCTCAGCAGCAGGAACCGGTTGCGGATGATCCGCCCGTCATTTTTCCGCGCCGCGATCTGAGCGCGACTGGGACCAGTCGCACTCAGATCCGGATTTTCGGTTGTCACAGCCATGAGGCCTCAGTCCTTCAGCACTTGCAGGGCATCGGCCTCGATCTTCAAGCCAACCGAATCGCCAATCCGCAGCACGGATTGATGACCCCAACGGTTCTGCATCCGCACCGTCATCTCGCCGGCGCCTTCGACATCCAAGTGATAGGTCGTATCGGTGCCGAAATAGACGATATTGCGGATCACGGATGCGAATTGGCAGCTGTTATCGAGTGGTGCGAGTTCGATCCGTTCCGGTCGTACGACTAGGCTGACTTTCTTGCCAACCGCCGCCTCGCCGACATGCGGATGCGCCAGTTCGGCACCCGATGACAAGCGCAGGCGGCCGGTATCGGCTTGGCGATCCAGCACCTCAGCTTCGATGAAATTGGTCTCACCGATGAAATGCGCCACGAAACGATCGCTGGGATGTTCATAGATCTCGGTCGGCGTGCCGATCTGCAGGATCTTGCCCTTGCTCATGACGGCAATCCGGTCCGACATCGTCAAGGCTTCTTCCTGGTCATGGGTGACGAAGATGAAGGTGATGCCGGTTTCCATTTGCAGGCGTTTAAGTTCGATCTGCATGCCCTTGCGCAGCTTGAGATCAAGGGCTGATAACGGCTCATCGAGCAACAGGACCTTGGGATGCGGCGCCAAAGCGCGGGCCAAGGCAACGCGCTGTTGCTGACCACCGGAGATCTGATTGGTCTTCCGATGGCGCATTGGCTCCATCTGCACCAGTTTCAGCATGGCGGTGACCTGATCGTCGATCTCCGACCGGCGGCGACCCAGCATCTCCAGGCCAAAGGCGATATTTTGCGCTACGGTGAGATGTGGGAACAAGGCATAGGACTGGAAGACGGTATTCACCTGACGCTTGAACGGCGGCAAATGCGCCACCGGCTGGCCATCCAGCATGATCTCGCCGGAGCTCGGCAGCTCAAAGCCGGCAATCATGCGTAGCAAAGTGGTCTTGCCGCAGCCTGAAGGTCCAAGCAACGTGAAGAATTCATTTTGCCGAATGGTGACTGAAACATTGTCCAGGGCATGTACCGCCTCCGAACCATTTCCAAATGTCTTGACGACGTTCCGCGCTTCGATTGCTGTTGCGCCAGCCACCATTGCCCCCTGTCATGATCGAAATCGTCTGTGAAAGACGGTGAATTTTTTTTCAGCATAGGCAAGGGCGATGCTGGCGACAATAGTGCGCCTGACGATTCCAGCATAAAATCTTGTAAGGAACGGTCACGCATTTCGCGATGCCGAATGCTGGCGTGATCAGCTGCCCAGTCGTTCGGCTGCGCGCGGAAGTTGCCGCAACCTAAAGTCAAGCAGCGCGCCCAGGGCTTTTTGTCTGGCAGGGCAACACAACCGTCTCGCCATCCCGCCGTCGGTCCGGCAACGGGGCACCGGGAAAGCGGTGACCACATCACATTGATCTGGTGGGCCGATTCACCTGACGCTTGGAATCCAAGTGTCAGGATCGGACCACTAGCGCAAAAGGCGGTGGTGGGTGGCACAATTTGCGCTGGTGCATTGCCGCCAGCCCTTCTAGAGCTAGGAGAGTAGTCCGCGCAAAGCAGTTGAATCGTGACCAGCCAGATTTCTGACGCCAGCCCCGTTCCCGCCGCGACGACATCATCCAGCCAGCAGGATCGGCCGATCCGCGCCATTTTGCTGATGAACGGCGCAGTTCTGCTGTTTACCATCATGGATGCGACGGTGAAGCAGATTTCGAGCCACTATCCGACCGGTCAAATCGTCTTTTGTCGCAACTTCTTTGCCTTCCTGCCGATCCTGGTCTTTCTGTGGCAGACGGGCGGTCTGGCATTCCGCACCACGCGACCGCTCGGACATCTGATGCGCGGCGTGTTCGGCGTCATTTCGATGTATTGCTTCTTTCTCAGCTACAAACTGTTACCGCTCTCAGATGCGGTGGCGCTCAGCCTGTCGAGCCCGATCTTCATGACCGTCATGGCGATCCCGCTGCTGGGCGAAAAGGTCGGTATCCGCCGGTGGGCGGCGGTCGGTGTCGGTTTCATCGGCGTTCTCATCATGACCAGACCCGGTGCCGGCGTCTTTGACATGGCGGCGCTGGTGCCTCTGGTCGCCGCCGTCTTCTATGATCTGGCGATGGTGACGGTGCGCAAACTGAACCAGGAGCGCAGCGGCACCACGGTCTTCTATTTCAGCTTGTTCGCCTGTCTGGCCGGCCTCGTCACGATACCGCTGGGGCGAGCGGATTGGGTCGGCTATGGCCTCGGCCCCTGGGTCTGGCCGGATGCGCGCGATCTCGCCGTGCTGGTGGTTATCGGCATGATCGGCGGGGTCGGCCAGATCCTGCTGACCAATGCCTTTCGCTTGGCACCCATGTCCGTGGTCGCTCCGTTCGACTACACCGCCCTGGTCTATGCCTTCATCCTTGGCTATTTCTGTTTTGGCGAAGTGCCGGATGCCTATCTCATTACCGGCGGTCTGACGGTGGTCGCGAGCGGCATCTACATCGTGCACCGCGAAACCATCACGGCCCGGCAACGCCGTCGTGCCACCATTACCACGCCGCCGCCGATCGGCCAGCAGTGACGCATCAATGCGGTCTGGAGTGCCGGTTTATCTTAACCGCTTGCGTCGCCGCGACCTTGGATGATCGCACGTTGTCCGCAGCTATAGGGCAACCGGATGCTAAAGACGCGCTTCGATCGCATCCCAGATCTTCTCTTCCAGCACCGTGCCATCGAAGCGATTAACCTCCTGCAGGCCGGTCGGCGAGGTGACATTGATTTCCGTCAGATAATCGCCGATGACATCAATGCCGACGAAAATCAGGCCGCGCTGCTTAAGGGCCGGCCCCAGCGCTTCGCAGATCTCGCGGTCACGCTTGGTGAGCTCGATCTTCATCGCCTTGCCGCCGACATGCATATTGGAGCGCGCCTCGCCTTCGGCCGGCACCCGGTTGATGGCGCCAACCGGTTCGCCATCGATCAGGATGATCCGCTTGTCGCCCTGACGCACTGCCGGCAGATAACGCTGCACCATCACCGGTTCGCGATAGAGCTGCGTGAAGAGTTCCAGCAAGGCCGTCAGGTTCTCGTCGCCAGGCCGGATATGAAACACGCCGGCGCCACCATTGCCGTAAAGCGGCTTGACGATGATGTCCTGGTATTCGTCGCGAAAGGCGAGGATTTCCCGACGATCGGAGGTGATCAAGGTCGGTGGCATCAGGCCGGGGAAATGAGTGGCAAACAGTTTTTCCGGGGCATTGCGGACATGCACCGGATCGTTCACCACCAGGGTCGCTGGATGCACATGCTCCAGTATATGGGTGGCGGTGATATAGGCCATGTCGAAGGGCGGATCCTGGCGCATCAGCACGACATCGACCTTGGCGAGATCGATGGCTTCGGCGGCACCGGCCGTGAAATGGTTGCCTTTCTCCCGCCGGAAGGTGACGGGCCGCGCCCAGGCCGTCACCTTGCCGTCGCGCAACGAGAGATCACGCGGATGATAATGATAGAGCTTGTGGCCCCGCCGCTCGGCCGACAGGCCCATGACAAAGCTGGAATCACCATCGATATTGATGCTCTCTAGCGGATCCATCTGAATGGCAACGATCAGCGACATGGCTTTCCTCGGCGGGTCGGAACAGATTGAACGAATATTGTCGCGGTTTTGCCCGGCCCCCGATCTCCCGTCAAGCTGTCAAGCGCGCGGCGCTGCCCCGCCAGATGTCATGACGTTCCTGGTCGCTCAGTTCAACTGGCGGTCGATTTCCTGCAACAACCGCGCTGCCTGGTGGCGTTGCGCGAGGCTGGTATCGAAGGTGAGGAAATGTTGCAAAGCGGCTTTTGCCCGCGTCAAGTGACCGAGCCGGTGATAAATGAGGCCAGCTTCTCGCCACAATGCCGCCTGATCAGGTGCGATCCACAACATACGCTCAAGCACCGCCGCTGCCCGCGCCAGATCACCCTCCTGGACCAGACGCAGTTTGATATTGTTCTGCAATCTGAGCAGGATGTCGCGATCGCCGACGGGCGCTGAATGTTCCAGCTTCAATTCAGCCTTTTCACCGGCCAGTGATTTCAGCTTCTCGCGCAGATCGACGATGCTGCGGGGTGCTCCCTGATCAAAGGGATCGAGGATCGCCGCCCGGGCGCCAATCCGCAACCGGATCAGGAAATGTCCCGGGAAATTGACTCCCTCGATCTGCCAGCCAAGGGCACGGGCCGTATGAATATAGAGAATGGCCAAAGCGACGGGCAGGCCGCGGCGTCGATCGATGACCCGGGTCAGGTCGGCATTTTGCAGATCGTCATAGGTCGATTCATCACCGCGATAGCCATGACGGGCCGCCATGACATTGCGCAGCATGTCGACCCGTGCGGCCAGGGTCGCTTCATCGTCATCGGCCGGCGTATCGTCGAGCCGGGCCAATTGCTGCAGATCAGTGACCAGGACGGCCAGATGCTGGCGATAACTTGCCAGATCGACGTCCGGCCGGTCTAGAGCCGCGCAAGCCAAGGCTGCGGCGGCCAGATCGACAGCTGCTTCGGGATTTGCACCGATCGCCTGCAAATAAGCTGTCGACGATCGGCTCGGATGATCCAGTTCCGCGATGGTCATAGAAAATGATGCGTCCAGTGATAGGGGTACCCGGTGGTCGTGACGGAGTGAAATCTCGTCGCAACCGAGGGAATCATGCCTCAATCACTGGCTGGACGCCATGCTTCCCTGATATGCCGTGGCCAGAAACCGGGGCGCCCCAGCGCAATCACGTCGAAACGCAGGGTGAGCCCGGCCGTATCCTGGCGCCGGGCCTGAAAGGCGAGGGCGGCGCGCACCAATCTTGCCTGCTGTCGCGGTGCGATCGCCTGCAGGGCGGTGGCCAGTTCACCGCGCCGTTTGACCTCGACGATGACCAGAATCGTGCCGCGCCGGGCAACAATATCAATTTCACCGACCGGCGAACGCCAGTTCCGGGCGAGGATCTGATAACCGGCGCACCGCAAACGCCAGGCCGCCAGCGTTTCCGCCCAGCGACCGGCATTCCAAGCCTGCAGGCCGCGTCGGCGATCGCCAGGCCGCCCGCGTCCCCCACCTGTGCTATTCAGCATCGCCGTCCATCACCCCGAATCCCGTTCCGAATCCGCCTGCCGCGCCAGTTCCAGTGCGCGGGCATAAACCACGCGCCGTTTCAAACCGCTGGCGGCAGCAACACTGGCGGCGGCATCCTTGACGCTCATGCGGCCCAGGGCCTCGGCCAAGGCTGCATCCAAATCAAAGGCAATGGTGGTCTCGGCCGAGGGCGGTGCGATCACCAGGACAATCTCGCCCCGCGGCGGCCCCTGGTCGCGGTAATGCGCGGCGAGGTCGTCCAAGGCGCCACGCCTGACTTCCTCGTATAACTTGGTCAATTCGCGTGCTACCGCGGCGGGTCGATTACCGAGGACGGCCGCCAGATCGGCGAGGCTCTCCGCCAAGCGCGGCGCCGTTTCAAAGAAAATCAGGCTGGCCGGCACTGCTGCCAATTCCGCGGCGACCTGGCGTCTGGCGGCGGATTTGACCGGCAGGAAGCCGGCAAACAGAAAGCGATCCGTCGGCAGGCCTGACAGGATCAAGGCCATAACCGGCGCCGATGGGCCGGGCAGGGCCGTCACCTTGATGCCGGCTTCGGCTGCGGCCCGCACCAGCTTGTAGCCGGGATCCGAAATCAACGGCGTCCCGGCATCGCTGATCAACGCAATCCGCGCGCCGCCCTGTAAGTGCTCCATCAGGATCGGGCGGACCTCGTCGGCATTGTGATCGTGATAGGCCATCAACTTCTTGGCGATGCCATAATGTTGCAAGAGGCGGCCGCTGACGCGGCTATCCTCGCAAGCGATGAAATCGGCACGACGCAACCAATCGAGCGCCCGCGGACTGATATCGCCCAGATTGCCGATCGGTGTCGCCACCAAAGCCAGGCAACCGTGACCTGCTAATCGCGGGTGAACGGCTTCAATCGCTGCCGTCACAATGCTGTCATCGCCACCGTCATCCTCGATCGGCGTGCCGCTCGGCGTGTCACTCTGTGGTGGCTGCGGTTGGTTGCCGCTTTCCTGGCCGCCGCCGCCCGGTCTCGGTTTACTTCGCTGGCCGCTATGGCTACCCTTCACGCGCTTTCTCCGGTCTCCTGTGGGAACCGGCCGAGGCGAGCCGGCGGCTCCGATGGACCGCCCCGGCGGCCAACAGATTTGATTATCATGGGATGAACGATGTCGGCATCAGGTGCAAGTGTGAATCAGTTCTTTGCCCAGGGGATATCGGCGAGGGCATCGACATCCTGGGGTAAGAGCGGCCGCCAGCGCCGCTTTCGACTCACGCATGTCGGCTTCAAGGGCCTCTTGTTGAGTGCCCTTTTGTTGTGTGGCTGTGCCGGCAACAATCCGCCGCAATCGGCGCCCAAGCCCATCGTCGCCCAGCCCGTCGTCCCGGCTCCAGCACCAGCACCGGCGCCAACCCCAGCAACGCCGCAGCTCGGCGCCAAGATTGGTCTCATGCTGCCGCTCTCCGGGCAATATGCCGGCCTCGGTCGCTCCCTGCTGCAAGCGGCGGAAATGGGTCTGTTCGATACCGGTGACGACAGTTTCAGCTTGTTGGTGGAAGACACGGCCAGTGCCCAGGGGCCGGAAGGTGCGGCCCGCAAATTGCTGGCAAGTGGCGCCAACATTCTCCTGGGGCCGATCTTTGGGCCTGATGTCCGTCGCGTCGCCCCAATTTCGACCGGTGCCCATGTGCCGCTGCTCGCCTTTACCAATGATTCGACGCTCGGCCAGAGCAACGTCTATGTCCTGGGATTGACCCCGCAAGCCCAGGTCCAACGCGTGGTGGCCTATGCCACGGCGCAGGGACTGAGGAAATTCGCCATTCTGGCGCCCAATTCACCCTATGGCCGGTTGGTCCTCAACAGCTATCAGGATCAAGTGACGAAGAGCGGCGGCACGGTGGCGCAAATCAGTTTCTATGATCCCAGCAGCCTGGATTTCACGCAGGTGGTGCAGCAGGTTGCTGATGCTCATAAGGCCGCTGGCTTTGATGCCTTGATGATTCCGGAAGGGGCCGCCAAGCTAAGGCAGATTGCGCCGCTCCTGCCGGCCTTTGAAATCGGACCGCAACAGGTGCGCTTGCTCGGTACGATCCTGTGGAACGATCCCAGCCTGGCGCAGGAGCCAGGCCTTGCGGGTGGCTGGTATGCAGCAACGGCACCTGATCGTTGGCAGGACTTCGCCAAAAGATACCAGGATAATTACAGCGCCCTACCGGATCAGCTCGGCGGTCTCGTCTACGATGCCGTCACCCTCAGCGTCGCTCTCGGCAAGGGACCGAAGGGCGCCGATTTCAGCCAGGCCGCGCTGACCAATTCCAATGGGTTCAGCGGTGTTAGCGGCCTGTTCCGTCTGCTGGCCGATGGTACCGTCGAGCGCGGGCTGGCGGTGCTTGAGGTCGCGCCGACCGGTGCCGTACAGCGGGATCCGGCACCCAATAGCTTCGTCGCCCTGACCAATTGAGCAGCTGACCGTCCGATGACACGTCGTCTCTGAGCATCATGGCAAGCCCGTCCCTCACCAGCCAGGGCGACAAGGCCTTGTCAGTGCCAAGATCGCCGTGGCAACGCCATCCGCTGTGGCGACATCTGCGGCGCCCGGGGCTCGGATGGTGGGCGCCGGCAATTATCCTGCTGGTTGCGGCCGCCTATGGCGTTACCGGCTGGCTCGTCCTGCAGATCCCTTTCACGGCAACCTTTGCCACCTTGGTTTGGGCGCCCAGCGGTATCGCGCTCTACGCCGTTCTGCGCTGGGGATGGACCGGTGTCCTGGGGGTGATGCTGGGGGCGATCGCCCTCAGCCCGATGCTCCATCAAACAGCCAGTTTCGGGATGGTGACGATGTTTGGCAATGTCTTGCCGGCCATCATCGCCGCAGGATTTCTACCGGGGGCTCATTTTGACCGATTGTTTGGTGATACCAAGCGCGTCACCCGCTATCTCGGCGTCGCCGTCATCGGCAGCACCGTCACCAGCGCCCTGATCGGTGCGACCGCCGTCAAGTATATTGGCATGCCGGTGCCTGCTGGTTGGTTGCAGGTATTCGCGATCTGGTGGGCTGGCGATGCCATGGGCGTGTTGATCGTGACGCCCGCACTGATGGCCTTTGGTCAGCTGCGACGGCTGCGACGGTCACGGCAATTCGTCGAATTCATCGCCATCGCCAGCAGCTTTGCCGTGATCTGGTACCTGCTCTTTGCCGAGATTCTGGGGCGCAGCGTCTCGCTGCCCCTGTCCTATGCGGCAATTCCCCTGGTGATCTGGGTGGCGCTGCGTTTCGAGCAGGCGGTGACGGTTCTGGTTGCCCTGATCATCATCCTCGTTGCGGTCCTGGCGACCGCCCGGGGCTTCGGCCCCTTTGTCCTCGCCGAGGGGGTCGAGCAGAGCTACATCTTCTTGCACGGCTATCTCGCCGTCATCGCCGTGATTGCCCTCTATCTCAGCGCCTCCGCGTCAGCCGGTCGTCGGGCCATGGCTGATTTGCAGCACGAAATCGCCGAGCAGCGCCGCATTCGCGCGCGCCTTGCCGCCACCAATGAACTGTCCGGCGATGCCATCATCACCATCAATCAGGCGAGTCAAATCACGGCTTTCAATCCGGCCGCGACGTCTCTCTTCGGCTATGACCTGACGGACATCATTGGTCAACCTTATGCATGGCTATTGCCCGATAGCGAGCGGGACGAGCGACAGGGCCTGTTGGACGCATTCATGATGAGTGGCGCCCACCCCCTGCAGACCTTGCATTTCAAGGAGCTGCGCTATCGTCGCAAGGACGGCAGTGAGTTCAACACGCTTGCTGCGGTCGGTCGGGTCAGCATCGATCACACGATTTCCGGTATCATCGCGATCCGCGACATGACGGAGATCCTCGGCAAGGAATCGGCCCTGCGCGATGCCTTGCGTGAAGCCCAGCTAGCGATCCGTGCGCGCAACGAATTCCTCGCCAATATGAGCCATGAGCTGCGCACACCGCTCAATGCCATCATCGGCTTTGCCGAAACGCTGAAACTGAAAATGTTCGGCAATCTCAATACACGCCAGAGCGAATATCTCAGCGATATCGAAGCAAGTGGGCGGCATCTGCTGACATTGATCAATGGCATTTTGAACTATGCCCGACTTGAGCGCGGCAATTGGCAGCCGGCGGCCGAGGCGGTCGATGTCAGCCTCGCTATCGCTGCCAGCTGCCGCATGCTGACCGACAAGGCCAGCCGGCGCGAGGTCGCCTTGCGCCAGCACAGTGCCGCCAATCTACCGAATCTGCATTGTGATCCCGTCGCCTTGCGGCAGATCATCATCAATCTGGTCGACAACGCCATCAAGTTCTCCTTGCCCGGCGGTACGATCAACGTCGTTGCGGAACTGGCTGAGGCCGGCAACCGTCTCGTCATCGCCGTCAACGACGATGGCATCGGCATTCACGAAGCGGATCAGCGGCGCATTCTGGAGCCTTTCACCCAGGCGGCACATGCCAGCACCCGCGATCACGACGGCCTCGGCCTCGGCCTCTCTATCGTCAATCAGCTGGTGGAAGCGCATCAGGCGCAGTTGCATCTCGACAGCACGCCCGGACGCGGCACCTCGATCCAGATCATCTGGCCGGTCGAACGATTGCTCTGGGCGTCAAACTAGGGCTGCGAGCACCGCGTCAAGGCGGCTACGGCCATCGCTGGTCGCCCGTAGACAGGGTCCATCCATCGCCAGGAAGCCGCCATCGATCAGGCGTTGCAAGCGATCGGCGGCAATCCAGTCGACCAGCGGGCGGCCGGTTTCGGCTCGCAGTCGGTCAAGATCGACGCCCTCGCTGAGCCGCAGGCCCATCAGCAGCATTTCCTCGAGGCGTGCGCGCGGCGCCACCGGATCGAATTGCCGTGTCGCATGACCGTCCCGCTCGACCAAATCCAGCCACGCTTCCGGCGCCCGATGCTGGCGGGTCGCCGTCTTGCTGCCATCCAGCGTCAGCCGACCATGTGCGCCCGGACCAACGCCGATGTAATCGCCATAGCGCCAATAGGTCAGGTTGTGGCGCGATTCCTGGCCGGGCCGGGCATAATTTGAAACCTCATAGGCGAGCAACCCGACCGCGGCGAGGCGCGATGTGGTCAGATCATAAAGATCGGCCTGCACCTCTTCCGGCGGCAGGGCGAAATCGCCGCGAGCATAGGCTTGTTCGAACATCGTGCCGGTTTCGATCGTCAATTGATACAGGCTCAAATGATCGCCGACCCGCAGGAGAGCCGCATCCAATTCGGCCGCCCAGGCCGCCACCGTCTGGTTTGGCCTGGCATAGATGAGGTCGAAGGAGAAACGCTTGAAGGTGGCAGCGGCAACGTCCAGCGCTGCCAGCGCCTGGCGGCTGTCATGTTGCCGGCCGAGGAATTTGAGATCGGCGTCATTCAGCGACTGGATGCCCAGCGAGAGACGATTGATTCCAGCGCCGGCAAACGCACGGAACTTCTCTGCTTCGACCGAGGTCGGATTGGCTTCCAGGGTGATCTCGATGGCGGGATCAACCTGCCAATGCCGCCCAATCGCATCAATGATAGCCTCGACCGTCGCTGGCGCCATCAGCGACGGCGTGCCGCCACCGAAAAACACGCTGGTGACGCGTCGCCCCGGTGTCAACGCGGCGAAATGCGCCAGCTCTCGTAGCAAGGCCGCCCGCCAACGTTCATCATCGATCGACGCCCGCACATGGCTGTTGAAGTCGCAATAGGGGCATTTGGCCTTGCAGAAGGGCCAATGCACATAGATGGCAAATCCGGGATCGCGGGCCATCACGTCTGGAAACACGCCGCGACCAATTGCTGGAAGGCCTTGGCACGGTGGCTGATGGCATGCTTGGCGGCGGGTTCCATTTCGCCGAAGGTGAGCGATCCGCCAACCGGCAGAAAGATCGGATCGTAGCCGAATCCTCGGTCGCCGCGCGGCTGGTCGATGATCACGCCGGCGATGCGGCCCTCGAAACACGCGCAATGGCCGTCCGGCCAGGCCAGCGCCAAGGCACAGACGAATTCCGCGGCGCGATCCTTGGCCGGCTTCAGCAAGCCGATCACCTTGGCCATGGCTGCGGCAAAGTCCTTGTTCGGTCCGGCCCAGCGCGCCGAATAGATCCCCGGCCCCCCCTGCAAGGCTTGGACGGCGAGGCCGGAATCATCAGCCAAGGCGGGCAGGCCGCTGGCGGTTGCCGCCGCCAGTGCTTTCAGCTTGGCATTGCCGATGAAGCTGTCTTCGGTTTCCTCGGGCTCCGGCAAACCGAGCGCACCGGCCGACACCACATCGGCGCCGAACGGGGCCAGCAGTTCATGGATCTCCTTGACCTTGCCAGGGTTGTGGCTGGCAAGCACCAGCCGACCCCCGTTGAAATGTCGCGCCATGATCGGCTCGCTTACGCCATCAGGCCGAGGGCCTGGCGCTGCAGGGCGGTCAGTTCGGTGACACCCTTGCGGGCGAGTTGCAGCAGGCTCATGAACTGCTCCTCCGAGAACGGGTCCTTTTCCGCCGTGCCCTGGATCTCGACGATGCCGCCGGCACTGGTGAGGACGAAGTTGGCATCCGCCTCGGCATCGGAATCCTCGGCGTAATCGAGATCGAGAACAGTCTGGCTCTGATGGATGCCGCAGGAAACCGCTGCCACCTGGCCGATCAGCGGCAAGGCGGTGATGACCTTCATGTCCTTCATCAGGCGGAAGGCCTGATGCAGCGCCACATAGGCGCCGGTGATGGCCGCAGTGCGGGTACCGCCATCGGCCTGAATGACATCGCAATCGATCTTGATCTGGCGTTCACCAAAACCGTCCAGCTTGGTGACGGCGCGCAGGGCGCGACCGATCAGGCGCTGGATTTCCTGGGTGCGGCCGGATTGCTTGCCCTTAGCGGCTTCGCGGTCGGTGCGGGTATGGGTCGAGCGCGGCAGCATGCCATATTCTGCCGTCACCCAACCCTTGCCGGTATTGCGCAGGAAGGGCGGCACTTTCTCGTCGATCGAGGCGGTGCACAGCACATGGGTATTGCCGAATTTCGCCAGGCAGGAGCCCTCGGCATATTTGTTGACGTTGATTTCCAATGTGATCTCGCGCAATTGGTCGACGGCACGGCCGGATGGGCGCATCTTGTCCTCGTTCATCTTGATAGGTCGGTTTCTTGTCGCGGCGGACCCTACACCGGGTGGCATCCCGCCGCTAGAGCGGGATCGCCCTCTATCTGAGTGAGGAGAGACGGGTCGTCATTTGTGACGCCGATGCCGCGTCCAGCGGTAAATGCGATGCAAGGTGACTGTGATTTTCCCGCCATGGCTGCGTGGCGTCAGGTGATATTGGTCAAGATTCGGTCCGGGTAGCCGCCGCCGGCCACCGAGCGGGCAGGTTGCTGCGACGTCAAGAATGCTTGACTTGTCAGTACCTTGACCGCTGACCAACCAGGCACCGACGGGTTTTTCCCGCAGCCTGCCAATAATCTGCGATAATCCACTTTATTCGCCGAGATGGTGCGACATCGCGGCAGGTCCCGGGTCAGAGATTATGCTGCGGCGCAGAAACTTCCCGCCAAAGGTTGACCCGGTCTCGTCGGTTACCTAGATTCGAACTTGGAAATCGATCAATGGGTTGACTATATCGACCCGGTTTTGCCGATGCCGTTGGCCGGAGCCGCGGCACAGCAACGTATCGATCAAGCCATAACCTATTGATTCAACAAGGGGCAGGATGCTGCATCAGCCACGATCCCTGGCAGGTTCACATCGACCGGTCTTGAGCGAGCTCTCCGAGCGGTCTCGGGAGATCTTTCGGTTGGTGGTGGACGCGTATGTCGAGACCGGCGAGCCGGTTGGCTCGCGCACCTTGTCGCGCCTGCTCGGCGCCAGCCTGTCGCCGGCGACCATCCGCAACGTGATGTCCGATCTCGAGGAAATGGGCCTGCTGTTCTCGCCCCATACCTCGGCCGGCCGCCTGCCGACGGATTTCGGCTTGCGCCTGTTCGTTGACGGCTTGATGGAGATCGGCGGTCTGACCGAGGCCGAACGGGCCGCCATCGATGGCAAATGCCATGCGGTCGGCCGCTCGATGCCGGAAGTGCTGGAACAGGTGTCGACCATGCTGTCCGGCCTTGGCCGCTGCGCCGGCCTGGTCGTGGCCCCGAAAACCGACCGGCCGCTGAAACATATCGAATTCGTCTATCTCGGCCCTGGCCGTGCCCTGGTTGTCCTGGTGACCGAAGGCGGCATGGTGGAAAATCGCCTGATCGACATTCCACTGGGCCTGCCGGCCTCCAGCCTGCTCGAAGCCAGCAATTATCTGACGGCGCGGCTGATCGGTCGGACCATCAATATGGCGCAGCAAGAAGTATTGCGGGAGCTGGAAAGCGCCCGCGCCGAGCTGGATGAGCTGTCGCGCAAGGTGGTGGAAGCGGGCCTTGCCAGCTGGGCCACCGGCAACAAGGACGGCGCGCTGATCGTGCGCGGCCAATCGCATCTGCTGGACGAGGTCACCGAGGTCGCCGATCTCGAACGGCTGCGCAGCCTGTTCTCGGCCCTGGAAACCAAAGAGCAACTGCTGAAGCTGCTGGAAACCGCCGACCGCGCCGATGGCGTGCAGATCTTCATCGGCGCCGAAAGCGAGCTGTTTGGCCTGGCCGGGTGCTCGGCGGTCATTTCGCCCTATCGCGACAGCAATCGACAGCTGATCGGGGCCATTGGTGTGATCGGCCCGAGCCGGCTGAATTACGCCCGCATCATCCCTATGGTGGATTATACCGCCAAGGTAATCAGCCGCATTCTTGGCTGAAAAACCGTCAAAACAGACCATCGTTGAAGGAGATCAAGGTCACCATGATGACCGATGAGAAGAACACGCAATCGACCGATCCGCAGGCCGAAATCCACGCCGACAATCCTGCTGCGCCGTCGCCGCTCGACACGCCAACAGTCGAAGATGCCCTCGCACAGGCGCAGCAGGAAGTCCAATCCCTGAAGGACCAGCTGTTGCGCGCCTTGGCTGAGACCGAAAATGTCCGCCGCCGCGCCGCCCGCGACAAGGAAGATGCCGGCAAATTCGCCATGGCCGGCTTCGCCCGCGAGGTCCTGGCTGTCGCCGACAACCTGCACCGCGCCTTGGAAGCGATCAGTCCCGACAATCTGGAACAAGATCCTGTCCTGAAGACCCTGTTCGAAGGCATCCAGGCGACTGAGCGACAGCTCGATGCGGCGTTTGAGAAGCAGGCCATCAAGAAGGTCTGGCCGCTGGGCGAGAAGTTCGACAGCAATCTGCATCAGGCAATGTTCGAAGTCCCCGGCACCGACAAGCCGGCCGGCACCGTGGTTCAGGTGCTGCAGGCAGGCTATACGTTGCATGATCGGCTGCTGCGGCCGGCCATGGTCGGCGTGGCCAAGGGCCAGCCGGCGCAAGCTGCACCGGAGCAATCTGCCGGCGAGGGATCTGGACGCATCGACACCATCGCTTGACCGGCCTAACGGGTTGGGCCGAGGGTGCTTCAAGGCCGAAGATCGTCCGCAGTCTCGGCCCGCGACAGCTTGGCGATTTGCAAATGGCTGATGACCGATTAGAGTGCCGCGCGAGCTAGAGCGCGATCGTCTTAGATAGAGGTGAGTTTCTTCTCTATCTAAGACGTGAATCGCCCTCTATCGTTTTGAGAAGAGCCGGATCCCTGCTGACCAATTGGTCAGTCAGACTGCGGCATGGGACCTGAAGCCGTGGAACGACCCTATCGCCGCCAATTACCGCCGCTCAATGCCTTGCGCGCCTTCGAGGCCGTCGCCCGGTCGCTGAGTTTCACCAAAGCAGCCGATCAGCTACTGGTGACCCAAAGTGCCGTCAGCCGGCAGGTCAAGAATCTGGAAGATATTCTCGGCGTTGCCTTGCTGAAGCGCAAAGGTGCCCTGGAGTTGACCGAGGAGGGCAAGCGGCTCTTTCCCGTGCTGACCGACAGTTTCGATCGAGTGGCGGACGTGATCGCCGGTTTCCGGCAAGCGCGCAGCAAACCGCCGCTGGTCCTGTCGGTGCCGCCGACTTTTGCCCATCGCATGCTGTTGCCACGCCTCTCGGGCTTCCAGCGTCTGCATCCGGATCTGGAAATCCGTCTGGAGACGCCACCCACCAATATCGATTTCGATTCGGCGCCGGTCGATCTCGCGATCTATTTCGGCGACGTCAAGATCGACGACATGATCGTCGATCTCCTGATGCAGGAAGTGCTGACGCCAGTCTGCTCGCCGGCTTTGGCTGCCGGTGTCGTCGACTTGCCGGGCCTGCTGAAGAAGGGCCCGCTCCTGCATATTCGCCAGGGCGAGGATCTGCATCGCTGCTGGTCGCTGTTCGTCCGCCAATCCGGCCTCGATACGATCGCGATCAAACGCGGCCTGGTGCTGGAAACCGCCGACCAGGCGGTGCAGCTTGCCATGAATGACGGCGGTATTGCGGTGGTCGATCCGCGCCTCTGTCGAGAGGAATTGGCCAGCGGCAAACTGGTCGTTCCCTTCGATCGCACGGTGGTGTCAGGTCGAAACTATTTCCTGGTCAGCCGGGCGGAAGAAATTGAAATTCCCCGGATCGGCGCTTTTCGCAGTTGGGTCCTGGATCAGTTCGCCAAGGACGCCTGACCGCAGCGATCAAGTGTCTTGACCGGCTACCAACCGCCGTGTCGCAGCCATTCATCGACCATCGACAGGCGGTCGGCACCCCAGAAGGGCTCGTCATCGACGATCACGAAGGGTGCGCCGAAGATGCCGCGCGCCTGCGCTTCGTCGGTGATCGCCCGCAGCCTGTCCTTGATCGCCGGCGAGGCCATGGCAGCGGCCAATTGCGGTCGGTCAGCACCCAATGTCGCGGCGATATCGATCACGGATTCGGTGTTATGGATTTCCTGGCCGTCGCTGAAATAGGCACGAAAGATCGCCAGGACGTAGCGCCCCAGCAGATCCGGGCGCTCACGTTCCAGCCAATAGAAGGCCCGCGCTGCGGCCACCGATCCGGTCGGAAAGCTCGTGGGCAACGCGAACGGGATGTCGGCACGCCGGGCTGCTCGGGCCCAATCGCGGCGCGCATAATCACCGCGGAGCGGAATGCTCACGATGGGTTGTCCGCCGGTCGCCTTGAAGGCAGGTCCCAGCAGAAACGGCCGCCATTGGACGCGACGTTTGTGTTTGGTTGCCAGATTCTCGATCTCCAGGGCCCCGAAATACGCATAGGGCGAGCTGAAGTCGAACCAGAACTCGATCACATTTGTCATCGACGTCTCTTCCTGGAGATGCGCTGGCATCGCGACCGGGTTGCAGCGGTTGTCAATTGCCGACGGTCGGTCAAGGCTAGAACGCCACGGACTGGGATGGAAGCAAATTGACCCGATCGATCGGACAAATAGTCCGTCGCCGCCTTTGACCGTGACCGACTGCGACATCAGTGGGCTTAATTCCGCGATTTGACCCTGTGACAGCGGATCGTCATACTTGCTCCTCGTGGGGCAACCAATGCGATATCTGAAACCGTCGAGGCTGGCGGACATAGGGGGAAGCGATGCGACCACGTCATCCGATCATCTTTGGCCTGCTCGCCACCGCCATATGGGCAATGGCCTCTATCGGGCAAGCATCGGCAGCCGGCACCTGCGCCGATATCCAGCATCCCAAATGCCGTATCCAACTAATCACCGGTACCAGCATGACCTATCTGCAGATGGGTCCTGGCAAGCCGGGGGAAAAGCCCAGCGATACGGTGATCCTCATCCATGGCCTGACCGATTCCGCGCGGTCCTGGTGGCCGGCGATGGTGGCGCTGCACAAGGCCAATCCCGATCTGCTGATTTACGACATCGATCAGCGCGGCCACGGCGATACCTCGATGCCGCCGATTGCAACCTGCGCGCCGGCACCGGAAAAGTGCTTCCGCATGCAGGATTTTGGTGATGACGTCGTCGCCTTCATGCAGGCCAAGCGCATCCGCAAGGCGACCCTGGTCGGCCATTCCCTGGGCAGTTTCGTGGTCCAGGAAGTGGCGCTCGATCATCCTGAATTGGTTGAGCGGGCGATCCTGGTGGCGACCTCGACCAAGGGCGTCGACAATATTGCCTTGCGTGATTATGTCTTGAAGGAACCGGTCGAGGGCAGCTGGCGCAAGGCGCTGGAAGCCAAAGGCAAGGTCTATCCGGAAGACTTCTACACCTTGCGGCCGATCGATGCCGATCATCAGGTCTATGATTGGATCGCCACGAACTGGGTGGTCGATCCGGTGGCGCCGAAAGCCTTCTTGAAACCCTATGTGCCGGAAACCGCCAACGTGAAGCTTGGGACCTGGATTGGTGCCACCAAGGCGCTGCTGGCGACCGACAACACGACGCGGCTGCTGAAGCTCTCGGTGCCGACCTTGGTGCTGTGGGCCTCGCAGGACAATATCTTTCTGCCCGATCCCGATCAGACGTCGATCAAGACCGCCTTGCACGATGCCGCCGTGCGCCAGAACGTCACCATGTATTGGAAGCAATACGGTCTGCGCAAATTGCCGGACTCTGGTGCCCAGGAAGATGATATCGGCCATAACATCCAATGGGGTGCCCAGGAAGAGGTCGCCGCCGATATCAACAGCTTCATCACCGAGGGAAAGCCATTGCCCGGCGTGCCACATAGCGATGCCGCCCCTCATGTCGATCACGTCATCGTCGATCAAAGTCAATCGCTGATCGAGAAATATCCCTGAGCCGCCAACAGCAAATCGCCCGCGGTCAATCGAACAGCAATGCCAGCAAAGCCTCGATCTCCGGACCATAGCTGCGATCGCCGTCATAGCGTGGAATCGTGCGACGAATGCGACTGCGCAGCTCATCGATCGCCGCGGCCGGACGTTCTTCCCGGGCGTCGATCGCAACCAGGGCGGCATAGAGCTCATAACTCAGCATCCGCCGGTTAAGTCGGTCGATGCGGGCCAGGCGATCCAAAGCCGGGAACAGCATGGTCATGACGTCCTCCTGGCCAAAGGAGCTTTCGCCATGCATCAACGAGGGCGGTACGCCGAGCGACCGCATCTCGGCACTGAAGCCCAATGCTGCCTTATGCAGAATGACCAGCCCGGCATCAAGGCCCGGCTGCTTGGCAAGTTGCGGTGTCAGGCCACTGGCGCGCTGATCGAGCAGGCGATGCAACCGCCGCTCCGCCAGGAGACCCAGCTGCATCTGCGCCAAGGCCGCGGCCTCCACCGCCTGGGTCAAGGCGGCTGCATGGAAATTGCCGCAATGAATGAGGCGCCCGCCGGTCCCTGAGTCAGACACCCGTTCATCTGCGATGAAGGCCGGGTTGTCGCCGATCGAGGCCATCTCATCGGTGATGGCATCGGCGAGATCGGCCAGGGCCTGATCGGCGACGGCATGGATTTGCGGCGTTACCCGGAAAGAAACCGGCGCCTGACGCGCCTGACGGGTGATCGTGCTGTCGCGCAGCAGGTGACGCAGCCGCTCATTGGCGTCGGCGAGGCCACGATCGCGCCGCAAATCGGCCACCCGGGGATCATAAGGCTCCAAGGGCGCCGCCAGTCCTTCGATGCTGGCGGTAGCAACCAATTCGGCGCGCCCCAGCGTCATGTGCAATTGACGCAGCAGATCGGCGGCATAGGCCGGACCCATTGCCGTGCCGTTGATCAACGACAGGCCTTCCTTGGCGGCCGGTTCATACGGCGCCACGCCTCGTTGTCGAAACCAGTCGGCGGCGGATAACGGCCGCTGGCCGGCATCCAGCACGAAACCTTCGCCGATCAAGGCCTGAGCGAGATGGCAAAGCGGAATGATCTCGCCCGCCATGCCGAGGCCCTCGCTGGGCACGGCGGGCGCAAAATCGTCATTCAGGCGGGCCGCGAGAAAGCGGCAGAGATCCGGCGTCACGGCACAGCTGCCGTCGAGGAATTGCGCCAGCTTGATCAGCAGGGCACCGCGCGTGATCTCGCGCTTGAAGGGCGTACCGATCGCGCCGGCACGACCGAGCAGGATCTGGCGGGGCAGGCGCGCGCGATCCGCATCGCTGAGATCCTGCTTGGCAAGGGCGCCGAGGCCGGTATTGACGCCATAGCAGATGACGCCGCTCTCAAGGTGGCGCAGGAAGAGCTGGCGATGCCGCTCGACCCGTGCCAGCGCATCCGGGTCGAGAACCACCCTGGCGCCGCCCCAGATGACAGCCTCATAGGCGGCTGGCGTGAGGTCATCGCTGCGACCAAGCAGGATGGTTGCCGCATGGGGCACGGCACTAGACCCGATTGATGCGTCGGCCGCTGATGGCATCTTTTGGCCCTCTGCCATGGTTCCTGATCAATTATCTGTCGGTCGATGACAGCGGCGCATTGCGCCGCGCTCGCAAGCCTGTCTATAGAAGACCTATCATCAAAGAAGACAAGCTCGACAGCAAGCCTTGCGGGACGTCATCGCGTCGTCGGTTATAAGGGCTGTCGGTCAAGAACCAGCGCAGGAGGCAGACCGCATGCAGCCGATTCATCTCACATATCTGAACGGACCCGATGTCGCGGCCCTGGCGCTCAGCAACGACGAGGTCCTGGCGGCCGTCGAAAACGGGCTCAAGGCCCAGGGCCTCGGCCAGACGGTGATCGAGCCACGCATGCATCTCATCCCGGAAAGTTCCGACAAAGGCCACTTTAATGTCCTGCGGGGTGTGGTGAAGCCGTTGGGTCTGGCGGGGGTCAAGGTGGTCGGCGATTTCGTCGACAATTACCAGCGCGGCCTGCCCTCGGAAATGGCACTGCTCAATCTCTTCGATCCCGAGACCGGGATGCCGAAGGCCATTCTCGATGCCACCAGCATCACCGATATGCGGACCGGCGCCTTGACGGCGATCGGCGCCAAATATCTCGCCCGCAAGAACGCGAAGGTGCTGGGCCATGTCGGCGCCCGCGGCACCGCTTATTGGAATGTCCGGTTGCTCGATCACCTGTTCAACTTCGATGAGATCCGCGTCCATTCGCGCCGGTCGGAAAGCCGCAATGGCTTTGCCGAGCGCCTTAGCCGCGATCTCGGCAAGAAGGTGGTGGCGACCGAGGATTGGGAGAGTTGCGTGCGCAATGCCGATATCATCGTCGAAGCCTCGCGCCTGCCGCGACCCGAACCGATGCTCAAGACCGCCTGGATCAAACCGGGCGCCTTCGTGGTGCCCTATGGCACGATGAGCGCCGTCGAGCTGTCGCTGACCGATATCATGGACAAGATGGTGGTCGATGATTGGGGTCAGTGCCGCAAGGGCCTGCCTTTCGGCGCCTTGCGTGCCCATGTCGACAGCGACCGGCTCACCGAGCAGAACCTGCATGCTGAACTGGGACAGATCGTCGCCGGGCTGAAACCGGGTCGCCAGAGCGACGGCGAAACCAATCTGCTGTGGCATCGCGGCTTGAGCCTCAGCGACATCGCCTTGGGCGCCGCCTTGCTCGACAAGGCGCGACGGATGGGGATCGGGCAGCAATTGCGGTTTGCGTGACACGAGCTCGTGTCACTAAAGACGGCGCATCTCCCGGCCTCGTGAGCTTACGCGCGGGTTGCACATGCCAGGCGGTGAGCTGGCCAAACACCGTGGCTGACGCTCCGGTGCCTTTTCCGTTATGGTGCCGGTCCCATTGATCGAACCTGATTGACTGAACCTGACCCGAATCGTGTCCCCCAATTCTGATATCACGGCCAAACATCCTGTTATCTGGGCGATCAGCGCCTGGCGGGCCGGCGATCATGCCCAGCTGGTCGCCTTGGCCGCCGCCTTGAAACGGGCCTATGGCTGGGAGGTCGAGTTCAAGCCGGTCTGCGATCGGCGCACCGATCCGGCCGGGTTCGGCTACAAGGCGCCCTGGCCCGATGCGGTGATCGGCATCGGCCGTGGCGGAACCCGATTGGGGATGTGGCTGAAGCGGCAATCCGGCGGCCAATCGAAATTCATCCAGCTCGGCCGCTCGGAGGGCAAGATGCGGGATTGCGACCTGATCGTGACGACGGCGCAATATGGCTTTCCGGACGCGCCCAATCTCATTCGCCTGACCTTGCCCTTGACCCAGCAGGGCCGCCCGGATGACCCGGCGATCGCCGCCTGGACGCCTGAGCTTGCTCGCAATCAGCGCCCGTTGATCGGTGTTCTGGTTGGTGGTCCCTCCGATCCGCTGCTGCTCGGCATCGAGGAGGGCCGCTGTCTGGTAACGGATCTGGCAGCTTTGGCGGCAACGACCGGCGGGTCGTTGCTGATCGCTACCGGACGGCGTACGCCGACCGAGGTGGTTGCGATGCTGGAAGAATTGGTTGCGACGGCGCCGGACCGGCATCGCCTGATCGCCTTTCCGGCGACGGGTTTTGCCAAGCCGGAAGACAATCCCTACCGCGCCATTCTGGCTTTGGCCGACCGTTTTGTGGTGACCGCTGACAGTGTATCCATGCTGGCCGACGCCTGCGCCACCGGCAAACCGGTCACCATGTTCGACCTGCCGGTGATCGCGGAGAAGATCGATTTCGTTGAATATTGGCGCTGGCGCCGGCGTCGACGCTTTGCCCTGGGCAAAGGACGCGACCCGATTGACTGTCTCTATGATGCCGGGATCCGGCATGGCTGGATCAAACCCGGCCGGGATGTTCCGACCTTGCTGACCTGGCTGAAGCGGGGCGGTGGGGTGGCGGGTGACCCGGCCCAGGCGACCCAAATGGCCGCGCGATTGCGGGATGAGCGGCAACTGGTGCTCGACCGGCTCCATCGGCTCTTGGCACCGACCGTATCATAGTACCGTCTCGTTGGCGGACTTTTGCCGGCAAGGGGCTCTTTCAATTGTCGCGGTCATGACCATATCAACTGAGCCGGACAAGCTGGGTTTTCACGGGTTTTTGTCGCTGCCACAGGCGCTTGCAAAGCCTTGAAAAGCCCCTATATATCCCACGGAAACAAAGATTTCCCCAGAAGGTGAGGGGCGACCGCGCGGGCAGGTTCCGCCAGTTGGTCCTAGTCACCGGGTCGGGGTGGCACGCATATCAATTCAACGGGGATTCCCGTGGCGCTTCGTTGGGAAGGCTACGCAGGGATCTGCTGAACCGAAGAGGCAGACATGAGCAAAGTTATCGGTATCGATCTTGGCACCACCAATTCCTGTGTCGCCGTCATGGATGGCAAGGATGTCCGGGTGATTGAGAATTCGGAAGGCGCGCGCACGACGCCCTCCATGGTCGCTTTCACCGATTCGGGTGAGCGGCTGGTGGGCCAGGCAGCGAAGCGCCAGGCCGTGACCAATCCGGAAAATCCCCTGTTCGCGATTAAGCGGCTGATCGGCCGTTGCTATGATGATCCGATGACGCAGAAGGATATGGGTCTCGTCCCCTATAAGATCGTCCCCGGCGACAATGGCGATGCCTGGGTCAATTCCCATGGCAAGAACTACTCGCCCTCGCAGGTCTCCGCTTTCATCCTGCAGAAGATGAAGGAAACCGCCGAGAATTATCTCGGTGAAAAGGTGACCCAGGCGGTCATCACGGTTCCCGCTTATTTCAACGACAGCCAGCGTCAGGCCACCAAGGATGCCGGCAAGATCGCCGGATTGGAAGTCCTGCGCATCATCAACGAACCGACAGCAGCCGCCCTTGCCTACGGCATGGAGAAGAAGGGCACCGGCATCATCGCGGTCTATGACCTTGGTGGTGGTACCTTCGATATTTCGGTGCTGGAAATCGGCGATGGCGTCTTCGAGGTGAAGTCGACCAACGGCGACACTTTCCTCGGCGGTGAAGATTTCGATGCCCGCATCATCGACTACTTGGCCGATGAGTTCAAAAAGGAACAGGGCATTGATCTCCGGAAGGACAAGCTGGCGCTGCAGCGTCTGAAGGAAGCCGCGGAAAAGGCCAAGATCGAGCTCTCCAGCTCGATGCAGACCGAAGTCAATCTGCCCTTCATCACGGCCGATCAATCGGGTCCGAAGCATCTCAACATCAAGCTCAGCCGCGCCAAGCTGGAAGCCCTGGTGGACGAGCTGGTCGAGCGCACCATAGAGCCCTGCCGCAAGGCCTTGAAGGATGCCGGCCTGAAGGCCAGCGACATCAACGAAGTGATCCTGGTCGGCGGTATGACCCGCATGCCGAAGATCATCGAGAAGGTGAAGGAATTCTTCGGTCGCGAACCGCATCGCGGCGTCAATCCGGACGAAGTGGTCGCGGTGGGTGCAGCAATCCAGGGCGGCGTCCTGAAGGGCGACGTCAAGGACGTGCTGTTGCTCGACGTGACCCCACTCTCGCTCGGTATCGAGACCTTGGGGGGCGTCTTCACCCGGTTGATCGATCGCAACACCACGATCCCGACCAAGAAGAGCCAGGTCTTCTCGACCGCCGAAGATGGCCAGACCGCGGTCACCATCCGCGTCTTCCAGGGCGAGCGTGAAATGGCGGCCGATAACAAGGTTCTCGGCCAGTTTGATCTGATGGGTATCCCGGCGGCACCGCGCGGCGTCCCGCAGATCGAGGTCACCTTTGATATCGATGCCAATGGCATCGTGAACGTATCGGCGAAAGACAAGGCGACCGGCAAGGAGCAGCAGATCCGCATCCAGGCCTCGGGCGGTCTCAGCGACGCTGATATCGACAAGATGGTGAAGGATGCCGAGGCCCATGCGGCGGAAGACAAGAAGCGTCGAGCCCTGGTCG
>WNFM01261615.1_pt1 | contig 24162 bp, 27 predicted proteins | sample 5400271 | NCBI WGS metagenome assembly WNFM01 (sample SAMN13153352, study PRJNA577476) | soil metagenome | isolation source: 60 cm saprolite on Douglas fir-dominated hillslope | place: USA:California | collected 2013-09-17 | reverse complement strand
TCTCGCTGCCAAACGCCTACTTCAGATCACTCGGCCTGACTTCCGTCGCAGAGCTGCGACATGCATAATCCATCGAACCGCCGTATACGGACCCGTACGCACGGTGGTGTGGGAGGGGCGGAGCCGCGAGGCTCCCCCCTATCCCGATTCCGCCCAAAACTAGAGCATTTTTCGGCTAAGTGGAATCCGGTTAGCCGCAAGAAGATGCTCGTAACCAATAACTTGCGCGTATGCTATTCGCAAAACCGGTCCACTTTTGCGGAATATGCGCTAAATGCTGAGGGAGCGTGCCAAAACCGGGCGTAAGGGAAGGATAGGCCCCGCCTACTTCCCCAGCGGCTTCAGAATCTTCACCAGCTCGGCATGGATGTGTTCATTGCCGCAAATCACGCTTCCCGTTTTCAGCGGATCATCGTCGCCTTCGATGCCACTGACGATGCCGCCGGATTCGCGCACGATGACCTGGCCGGCCGCGATATCCCAGGGCTGCAAATTGCGCTCCCAAAAGCCGTCGAGACGGCCGGCCGCGACGAAGGCCATGTCGAGGGAGGCGGCGCCGAACCGGCGCAGGCCGGCCACCTTGTTCTGGATTTCCGTCATCTCCAGGCGCGACAATTCGAAATCGCCGCGGCCGATATGCGGCAGGCCGCACCCGATCACGCAGTCGCCAAGCTTGCGCCGGCCGGCGACCCGCAACCGCTGATCGTTGAGGAAGGCGCCCTTGCCGCGTTCGGCAGTGTAGAGCTCGTCATTGGCGGGGTTGTAGATCACCCCCGCAATCATCGTGCCTTCGCGCTGCAGGCCGATCGAAATGGCAAATTGCGGGATGCCGTGCAGGAAGTTGGTGGTGCCGTCGAGCGGATCGACGATCCAGGTGTGGGTCTTGTCCTCGCCGATCCGCGCGCCGCCTTCCTCGCCGATAAAACCGTAGCCCGGCCGCGACTTGATAAGATCGTCGTGCAGCATCTCCTCGGCGCGCTTGTCGGCGAGCGAGACAAAATTGGCCGGCCCTTTCAGCGACACCTGGAGATTCTCGACTTCGCCGAGATCGCGCTTGAGGCTGCGGCCGGCGCGGCGCGCGGCTTTGACCATGACGTTGATAAGGGCTGAATGCAGCATGATCTCGGCTCAAGACGACCCGAAGCGTCAGGTCAGGATAGGGATGGGTGGGGTTGATAGCAGTGGGTGCCCTGCGGCTGCGGCGGCGTCAAGGCGGATCATTTGGTGCCGAGCCATTTGCGCGCGGCAGCTTCCGCCTTGGCGCGGTCCTCGGGGCTTAATTCGTTGAGCGCTTCGTCCAGCAGGGGGTCGCCCTTGCCCGCGGTTTTCGCGACAATGTGCCATTTGAGGCCCTCGATCTTGTCGATCGGCGCGCCCTGTCCGCTCACCAGCACGCGCGCCAGGCGGTTTTGGGCGATCGGGCTGTTTTGCCTGGCGGCCTTGCGCAGCAGCGCTACTGCGGCGGCGACGTTTTTCGGCGTGCCGGTGCCGTTATAGAGCGCGATGGCGTATTCGACCTCGGCATCGACATTGTCGGCGAGGGAAGCCGCCTGTAACAGCCGCACTGCCTTTTCCATGTCCTTCTCGACGCCGGTGCCTTCCTTGTAAAAGGTCGCGAGCGCGTATTGCGCTTCCGGATTGCCCTCGTCGGCGGCTTGCCGAAGCAATTCGGCCGCGCGCTTGATATCCTGCGGCAGCGTTTGTCCGTCGAGATAGAGCAGCGCCAGATTATACGCCGCCTTCGGATTGCCGAGCTTGGCCGAGGACGCCAGCAGTTTGACCGCTTCCTCGCGGTTGGTTGCGCCGCCGCGGCCTGAGAGGCGCATCATGGCGAGGGCGAACATGCCCTCGCGGTCGCCGCCATCGGCGGCGCGCTTGTACCAGTCGGCGGCCTTGGCATAATCGCGCTTGACCCCCATCGCGTTGGCGTAGAGCTCGCCGAGCATCGTCATGGCTTTGGGATCGCCCCGGTCCTGCGCCCGCTTGCTCGCCAGATCGAACGCGGTCTTGTACATGCCGCGCTGATAGGCGCCGTAAACCTGATCGACATTGGGATCGTCGGGTGTGGGGGCCGGCGTGACGGTGGCGGCCGGCGCCGGCGTTGCCCCGGGTTTTGACGCCGCCGCGGGCTTCTTGGCGAGCGTATGGGGTTTTGCCTTCGGCTTGGCGGCCGGTTGGCCGGTGGCTGGCGGGGTTTGAGCGGGCGGCGTCTGAGCGGGCGGGGGCGATAGCGAGATTTGCGCTGCTGCGCCTGACGTCAGCACGACAAAGCATGCGAGGATCGCTATGGGACGCAGGATCATTCCGGCGCTATCCCTGTTCGGCTTTGGCTTTTCCGGACATTGCGGCATGCGCCTGCCGGATCGCCTGCTCCACCTCGGCCAGCGCGACTAAACCGCCGCGCGGATCGGCCCAGATGAAATCGCCGACCAGTACGAAATCTGCGCCGGCACCCGCGAACTCATAAGCCTCTTCGCGGGAAGCCGCAAAGCCGACGCAGGGCGGCTCGAACAATTCGGCCCACCATTGCAATCGCTCGGCAATCGCCTCGGTTGAAGGCCGCTTTCCCTGCGCATCGGGCTCGCCGAACAGCACGTAATCCGCGCCGATTTCGCCAGCGGTCATCGAATCATGCCGCGTTGCGAGCCCGCCGACGCCGGCGATGCGATCGGGTTTCAGGGTTGGCAGCGCCTCCTGCAGGGCGTCGATCCCGGTCAGATGCGCGCCATCGGCACCGCTGCGCGCGACCAGCTCGGCATGGCCGTCGAGCAACAGCGCCGCACCGCGTTCCTGGATCGCGGGCGCCAAGGCCTTGATTCGCGAAATCATGCTGCGCGGGTCGGTCGGCTTGAGCCGCACCAGCACCGCCGCGACGTCGGCTCCGGCCAGCAAAGCAGGCAGGTTCGCCACGAGCGATGCGGGATCGTCCACCTCCGGTGTCGCGAGGTAGAGACGCGGCACCGGGCGCGGTGGCGCGGGTTTAGTGGCCATGATGTCGGCTTGATGCCCCCGGACTACGGCCAAAAAAGGGGCGGGAAAAAGCCCGACGGGCCGAAATCATGCGACTTTCGGATCGAGCTCGCCCTTGACGTAACGCTTCGCCATCTCGGCGGTGGTGAGCACCTTCTTGATCTTGCTGGCCTGACCCGCGGTGTTGAATTCCTCCAGCCGCTGCTTGCAAAGCTTGGCCATCGCCTCCATCGCGGGCTTGAGATATTTGCGCGGATCGAACTCTTCCGGGTTGCTGTTCAAGACCTTGCGGATCTGGCCGGTCATCGCCATGCGATTATCAGTGTCGATGTTGATCTTGCGCACGCCGTTCTTGATGCCGCGCTGGATCTCGGACACCGGCACGCCCCAGGTCGGCTTCATCTTGCCGCCATTGGCGTTGATGATCTCCTGCAGGTCCTGCGGCACCGAGGACGAACCGTGCATCACCAGATGCATGTTCGGCAATTTGCGGTGGATTTCCTCGATCACGTTCATGGCGAGGATATCGCCGTCCGGTTTGCGGGTGAACTTGTAGGCGCCGTGCGAGGTGCCCATCGCGATCGCAAGCGCGTCGACTTTTGGTGGCCGTCTTCCTTGTCGCCCATGCCGGTCTCTAGCGAGCCCAGCACGCCCAATTCGCCCTCCACCGAGATGCCGCCGAGATGGGCCATGTCGGTGACCTTTCTGGTGACGCCGACATTGTAGTCCCAGTCAGCGGCCGTCTTGCCGTCGGCCTTGAGCGAGCCGTCCATCATGACCGAGGTAAAACCGGCCTGGATCGCGGTCATGCAGGTGGCGGGCTCATTGCCGTGGTCGAGATGCACGCAAACCGGGATCTGCGGATAGATCTCGGTAACGGCGTCCATCATGTGCCTGAGCATGATGTCGTTGGCATAGGACCGCGCGCCGCGCGAAGCCTGGATGATGACCGGGGCATCGAGGCTGGAGGCGGCGTCCATGATCGCGAGCGCCTGCTCCATGTTGTTGATATTAAAGGCCGGCACGCCGTAATCGTGTTCCGCCGCATGGTCGAGCAATTGACGCAACGTGATGCGAGCCATCTGTCCTGTTCTCCGCGTTTGGCCTCGATGCAAGGGGTAGTCAAAGGGGCCGGACAGGGTCCGGGCTAAATCTAGCGTATCTTCAAAACCTCGACACCGGGCAGGGGTTTGCCTTCCATCCATTCAAGAAACGCGCCGCCCGCGGTCGAGACATAAGTGAAATCCTGGGCGACCCCGGCCTGGTTCAGCGCCGCCACGGTGTCGCCGCCGCCGGCGACCGAAATCAGCTTCTTCGCCTTGGTCCGCGCCGCCGCATGGCGCGCCGCCGCCACGGTGCCGCGGTCGAATGGCGGCAGCTCGAAGGCGCCGAGCGGGCCATTCCAGACCAGCGTTGCGGCATCGTCGATCGCGGCCAGAACCCGCTCGATCGACTGCGGGCCGACGTCGAGGATCATGCCGTCCGACGGGATGGCATCGAGGCCGTAGGCATGGGACGGCGCGTTGGCCTGGAACTGAAACGCGACGATGGCGTCGACCGGCAGGATGATGGCGCAATTCGCGGCTTCCGCCTTCTCCATGATCCGCAGCGCGGTTGCCGCCAGATCCTTCTCCGCCAATGACTTGCCGATGCCGACGCCTTGCGCGTGCAGGAAGGTGTTGGCCATGCCGCCGCCGATCACCATCGCGTCGACTTTTTTGACGAGGTTTTCCAACAGATCGATCTTGGTGGAGACTTTTGCGCCGCCGATGATCGCGATCACCGGCTTGGTCGGGTGCTCCAATGCCTTGCCGAGCGCCCCGAGCTCGGCCTGCATGGTGCGGCCGGCATAGGCCGGCAGCACATGGCCGAGGCCCTCGGTCGTGGCGTGCGCCCGATGCGCTGCCGAGAACGCGTCGTTGACCCAGATGTCGCCGAGTTTTGCGAGTTCCGCGACAAAAGCCTGATCGTTCTTTTCTTCTTCCTTATGGAAACGGGCGTTTTCCAGACAAAGGATGTCGCCGTCCTTCATCGCCGCGACGGCCTTTTGCGCGACTTCCCCGATGCAATCGTCCGCGAACGCGACCTCCTTCTTGATCACTTCCGCTAACGCCGCGGCAACGGGCTTGAGCGATTCCTTGGGGTCGCGTCCCTTGGGCCGGCCGAAATGCGCGAGCAGGATCACCTTGCCGCCCTTGGCGGATATCTCGGTGATGGTCGGCGCGACGCGCTCTAGCCTTGTCGCGTCGGTGACGTGGCCATTTTCCATGGGTACGTTGAGATCGACGCGGAGCAGCACGCGCTTGCCCTTCACGTCGACGTCATCGAGGGTGCGGAATTGCTTCATGTGACGCTTGCTTCCCACGTCGTCATGCCCGGCCTTGTGCCGGGCATCCACGTCTTTCTTTTTGCGACATCAAGACGCGGATGGCCGGGACAAGCCCGGCCATGACGATAAATTCCTACAGCAGTTTCCCCATCGCGACGGCGGTGTCCGCCATGCGGTTGGAAAAACCCCATTCATTGTCGTACCACGCCATCACCCGCACCAGCGTGCCGTTCTGCACCTTGGTCTGGTCCATGTGGAAGGTCGCGGAATGCGGATCGTGATTGAAGTCGATCGAGACGTTGGGAAACGTAGTATAGCCCAGGATGCCCTTGAGCTGCTGCTCGCTGGCACGCTTCATGGCGTCGTTGACCTCTTCCTTGGTGGTCGCACGTTGCGCGACGATCTTCAGATCGATCACCGAGACGTTCGGTACCGGCACGCGGATCGAGACGCCGTCGAGCTTGCCCTTCAGTTCCGGCAGCACCAGGCCGATCGCTTTCGCGGCACCCGTCGAGGTCGGGATCATCGACATCGCGGCCGCCCGGCCGCGATAGAGGTCCTTGTGCAGCGTATCCAGCGTCGGCTGGTCGCCGGTATAAGCATGGATCGTGGTCATGAAGCCAGTCTCGATGCCGACGGTGTCGTTCAGGACTTTCGCCACCGGCGCGAGGCAATTGGTGGTGCAGGAGCCGTTGGAGACGACGAGATGATCTTTTGTCAGTTTGTCGTGGTTGACGCCGTAGACGATGGTGGCGTCGGCGCCGTCGGCGGGCGCCGAAACCAGCACGCGCTTGGCGCCGGCGGTCAGATGCGCGGCGGCCTTGTCCTTGGCGGTGAAGATGCCGGTGCATTCCAGCGCGATGTCGACGCCAAGCGCCTGCCACGGCAGTTTTGCAGGATCGCGTTCGGCCGACACCTTGATCTTGCCGTTGCCGAGGCTGATCGTATCGCCGTCGACGGTCACGGTGCCGGGAAAGCGGCCATGGACCGAATCGAAGCGCAGCAAATGGGCATTGGTGTCGACCGGGCCGAGATCGTTGATGCCGACCACCTCGATATCCTTGCGGCCGGACTCGGCGATAGCCCGCAGCACGTTGCGGCCGATGCGGCCAAATCCGTTGATCCCGACCCGGATTGCCATTCAACTCCTCCTCAAAAGTTCGAAAATCTCATTGTTTTCAGCGGGCTCGGCTAGTTCTTGGGCATTCATGCTCCCCCGAACGAGCCGTCGTTGCAATGCATCATAAACCCGAACGTTCCCGCAGCGCTACCTCGCATTCAGGCGGTTTAACGCAGCCTCGACGGCGGCCTCCGCCGTAATCCCAAAATGCTTGTACAGCGCTTTCGCCGGCGCGCTGGCCCCGAACGTGCTCATGCCGATGAAAATCCCGTCCGGGCCGATCACGCCATCCCAGCCGAACCGGACCGCGGCTTCGATCGCGATTTTGACCGGAGCATTGCCGATGATCGCCTGGCGCTGTTGCGCCGGTTGCGCCAGCAGCAGTTCCAGCGAGGGCACCGAGACCACCCGCGCCGCGATGCCGCGTCCGGCCAGCTCTTTCTGCGCGGCGACGGCGATTTCAACCTCCGAGCCCGACGCATAGAGCGACACTTTCGCCTCGCCCTGCGCGGCCACTAGTTCGTAGCCGCCATGGCTGCATAGATTTTCCGAGCTGGCCGAGGTGCGCGCCGGAGCCAGGTTTTGCCGCGACAGTGCCAACACCGTGGGGCCGGTGGTGCGTTCGAGCGCGAGCTGCCAGCACTCGGCGGTTTCCACCGCGTCCCCCGGGCGGAACACGCGCATGTTCGGCATCGCGCGGAGCGCCGCCAGATGCTCGACCGGCTGATGCGTCGGTCCGTCTTCGCCGAGCCCGATCGAATCGTGGGTCATGACGTAGACCACCGGCGTATGCGACAGCGCCGCGATCCGCATCGAGGGACGCGCGTAGTCCGTGAAGCACAGGAAGGTGCCGCCGGCCGGCGCGAAGCCGCCATGGGACGAAATGCCGTTCATGGCCGCCGCCATGCCCATTTCGCGGATGCCGTAATGGATGTAGCGGCCGGAAAAATCGCTCGGGGTTACTTCCTTCAGGCCCTTGGTGCGGGTGTTGTTGGACGGCGTCAGATCGGCCGAGCCGAGCAGCAATTCGGGCAGCACCGGGACCAGCGCCTCGAGCGCCATCTCGCTCGCCTTGCGGGTGGCAATCGTCGGCGGCTCGGCGACCAATTTGTCTTTGAGCTTGCGGATGGCCTCAGTGAGCCCTTCCGGGCGCCTTCGCTCGATCACGCGCCTCGCGAATTCGTCGCGTTTCGCATCATTCATGCCATCAAAACGGCTGCGCCAATCGGCGTTGGCGCTGGCGCCTTGCTTGCCGACATTGCGCCATGCGGCCAGCACGTCGTCGGGGATCTCGAACGGGCCGTAATCCCAGCCCAGCGCCTTCTTCGCGGCCAAGAGTTCGTCGGGGCCTAGCGGTTCGCCATGGGCTTTCGAGGTGCCGGCTTTGGTCGGAGCGCCGAAGCCGATGATGGTCTTGCAGGCGATCAACGACGGGCGGTCGGACGACTGCGCCTGCGTGATTGCGGCAGCGATCGCCTTCTGGTCATGGCCGTCGATCCGGACCGCGTTCCAGCCATGGGCCTTGAAGCGCGTCACTTGGTCGACGCTGTCGGTTAGCGTGATCGGGCCGTCGATGGTGATGCCGTTATCGTCGTACAGGAAGATCAGCTTCTTTAGTTTCAGGTGCCCGGCAAGCGCGGCCGCTTCATGGCTGACGCCTTCCATCAGATCGCCGTCCGAGCACAGCACATACGTATAGTGATCGACGATATCGTCGCCGAATTCCGCCGCCAGCAGCCGCTCGGCCAATGCCGAGCCGACCGAAAAAGAGATTCCCTGGCCAAGCGGCCCGGTGGTCGCCTCGACGCCGGGGGTGAGAAAATTCTCAGGATGTCCTGGGGTCTTGGAGCCGAGCTGCCGGAAATTCTTGATCTCATCCAGCGTCATTTCCGGATAGCCGGTGAGATAGAGCAGCGCATACAACAGCATCGAGCCGTGACCGGCCGACAGAATAAAGCGGTCGCGGTCCGGCCAATGCGGATCGGCGGCATCGAACTGCAAGAATTGCGTGAACAGCACGGTCGCCACATCAGCGGCGCCCATCGGCAGGCCGGGATGGCCGGATTTCGCCTTTTCGACGGCATCCATTGCCAGTGCGCGGATCGCATTGGCCATTCGGGAATGATCGACGCGGGTCATGATGAAAATCCGCCTGAAATGAGATGTTTTGTGGCGATCCGCCGCTTGGGCGGATGGCCTCGGCAGAGGCCTGCCGGCGACGGGAAGCGAAGGCTGGATAGCATCTGTATCCCCTTGAGTCCAAGCCAGTGCAACGCCCCTCGGGCGCGAAAAGTTGCTTTGCGGTGCATAGCTTTGAACCGGCGTTGCGCTGGCCTCGCTTGCCACGTAAATTTCATCGCCTAAACGCTTGCCGAACCGCGGATTTTTGAAGCGGCCGGCGGGCTAGAGCATGATCCGGAAAAGTGGGAACCGGTTTTCCGAAAAGATCATGCTCAAAGAAAAGAGATGAGATCATGATCCGGTTCAACCTGATCGGATCATGATCGAAAGCCAAAGGTCCGCGCTGTCTGATGAGCGATCGTCCCGTCAACGGTACCGGCAACGCCGAGCCCTCTTTCGCCGACATCGACGCCGCGACTAGGCGGTTGATGGCGGCGCTGGACGCGTTGGAAAGCGCGGTCGAGCGGCGGCGCGAGGCCGACCGCGACGAGAACGAATTGGCGATAAGGATCCAGGCGCTGGGCGCTGACCGGTCGCGGCTCGCCGACGAGCTCGACGGATCGCTGGTAAAATCGCGCCGGCTGGAGCGCGCCAACCGCGAGATCGCCGAAAAGCTGGATGCGGCGATCGGCACCATCCGCGCCGTGCTCGATGCCGGAGAGGGTTCATGAGCCATATCAACGTCACCATCAACGGCCGGCAGTACCGGATGGCCTGCGAGGAGGGGCAGGAGGTGCGCCTCTTAAAACTCGCCGAGGGGCTGGAATCGCGCATCCAGAGCCTGCGCGGAAAATTCGGCGAGATCGGCGATGCGCGCCTGGTCGTGATGGCCGCACTGACGGCGTGCGACGAACTGCTCGACGCCAATAATCGCATCCGCAATCTCGAAGAAGAACTTGCAGCGCTCCGCGACGTCCGCGTCGCCGCCGCCGATCGCGCCCGCGCAACCCAGACCGCGGTCGCCAACGCCCTCAACGCCGCCGCCGACCGCATCGAGAAGACCACGCAGGTGTTGAACCGCACCATCGGCGGCGGGGTCGCGATCGGGTGACGCTTTCGCGCGCAGTGGCAGGCTCTTTCTTCCTTCTCCCCTTGTGGGAGAAGGTGGCGCGGACGCAGTCCGCGACGGTTGAGGGGTCTCTGTCCGCGGAGAGAACCCCTCACCCGCCTTCGCTTCGTGAAGGCACCCTCTCAGGTGATTATCCGGGACTTGACTTAATCGAGGAAACATAGGCCTTCTCAGTACAAAACGAACAATGACCCAAGGAAACAATCAGAACCCCGATGAGCCCAATGGCGCCGGCAAACCATCCGCCCCACATGATGAAATCATTGCTGCGATAGACTCCCTTACAGAACAGTACAAAGCCTCCCAACAGGAGCGCACCGAACACGATAACAAAGTATTTTTGTGGACTAAGCGCGCAACTATAGGAGTTGGCATTTATACGTTGCTCACTCTCGGTGGAGTCGTACTGACTTATTGTGCGCTGAATAGCTCTAGAGATTCCGTAAATGCCGCGATCAAAGCCAATGAAATTATCCTTCGGCCCTATATCAAGATCATTTTGGAGCCGAGCACTTTCAACATTCGCATTTCCCCGGATCGGGACTACAGGAACGATTTGGCGGGAGTTAAATTTCGCGTTTATGTTGAAAGCTCTTCCAACTGGAGCGGTCCGGGCCACGCTAGCGACGAAAACAATTGGCCTTCCATCGCGGTAGTGGGGCGCAAATTTATTTTCCCAGAGGATAAGGAAACCGAATTTACGTCCTACGTTTCGGCATTCACTCCAGGTCAGCTTGCCGACCTTGCGCCCGACGACAAATTTTACGTCATGGTCGATGTTCGTTATGGCCCTCTCAAGAATGGCTTCCCTTCGGATATCTACGAAACTCGCGTTTGCACCGTTTTCAAAATGAAACGCGACGCCAACCTTGTCACGCTGGGCGATGACTACCCATGCCCAAACGAGGATAGCAATCACGCAAAATAGAAATGAAGCCGCACAAATTGCGACAAGAACACCGGCCCGTCCGAACCACGAACAGAATCCGGTGCCCCATAAGTCAAGTCCCGGATAATCGCCCTCCCACAGGGGGAGAGGGACGAGGGGGGGCGCTCAACCGGTAGCAGCCAGGTAAGGACATCCCCCTAAAGGCTGGCGGTTTCCCTCCGCCATGGTTACATTGCTAAGGCGAAGCTGCGTCGCGCGTCAGGAGCCATATATCCCCGGGGCCTTATCGATCCTTTACCGGGGCCTTATCGATCCTTCAGGGAACTGTCCCTGGCCGGGTCCGTGGATCCGGTCATATGGTGCCCACCTACTTTCGTAGGGAACTCCGGGATCGAGCGCTCCAACGGCCATTGCGGCTTCGCACTTTTGTTTCTTTGTTTGCCGCCCGAGTTCATTGATGCCGTCATACCCCGCGCAAGCGAGGTATCCTGTACGCCGCAGCTTCGCGGTTTTATCACGAGTACTCTGGAATACGGGGTCGCCCGTTGGAGCCTGTCATCCGGCCGACCGAAGGCCGGACCGGGCGGCGGGTGATGCCGGCGGGGTGGGTGATGACAAGTGGAGCGGATGATGACAGCGAAGACGCAACGCCGCATGTCCAGTACGCTTGCGAGTTCATCGAAGGCTGATCTACGCACCGCCGCGCTGGCGACGCGCGACGCCTTGAGCACGGAGCAGCGCACTGCTGCGGCGCAGGCGATGGCGCTTCGTGGGCTGCCCGTCGACGTCAAGCCCGGCGCGGTTATCGCCGGCTATTCGCCGATCCGCAGCGAGATCGATCCGGCTCCCTTGATGCGCAAGCTCGCCGAGCAGGGCGCGCAGCTGGCGCTGCCCGCGATCACCGCGCGCGGTCAGTCGCTAAAATTTCGGCTCTGGCATCCCGGCGAGCGGTTGCTGCCGGGACCGCTCGGCATCCTCGAACCCTCGCCCGCGGCGGCCGAAATCACGCCAGACATCGTGCTGGTGCCGCTCGCGGCGTTCGACGGCGTCGGCCACCGCATCGGCTACGGCGCCGGACATTACGACCGGACGCTGGCACAATTGCGCAAATCAAGAGCCGTCATCGCCATCGGCCTCGCCTTTGCGGCGCAGCAAGTCGAGGCGGTGCCGGCACTGCAGCACGACGTGGCGCTCGATTATGTGCTAACGGAAAACCATATGTTTGATTTCCGGAGCCCATGAAGTTGCGCATTCTGTTTGTCGGGGACGTGGTCGGCAGGGCCGGTCGCACTGCCATCGCGGAACACCTGCCCGGGATGGTCCGCGACTGGGCGCTCGATCTCGTCATCGTCAACGGCGAAAATGCCGCCGGCGGTTTTGGCATCACCGAAGTGATCTACCAGGAATTCATCGACGCCGGCGCCGATGCCATCACGCTCGGCAACCACGCCTGGGATCAGCGCGAGGCGCTGGTATTCATCGAGCGCGCGCCGCGGCTGGTTCGGCCTGCGAATTTTCCAAAGGGCACGCCGGGCCGCGGCTCGACGCTGATCGACACCAAGAACGGCAAGCGCGCGCTTATCATCAACGCCATCGGCCGGGTCTTCATGACGCCGTTCGACGACCCGTTCGCGGTCATCAACCGCGAGCTCGAAGCTTGTCCGTTGCGCATGGCGGCGGATGCCATCGTGGTCGATTTCCATTGCGAGGCGACCAGCGAGAAACAAGGCATCGGCTTTTTCTGCGACGGCCGCGCCAGCCTCGTCGTCGGCACCCACACCCATGTGCCCACCGCCGACCACCAGATCCTCACAGGCGGCACCGCCTACATGACCGACGCCGGCATGACCGGCGATTATGATTCGATCATCGGCATGCAGAAAGAAGAGCCGCTGCGGCGCTTTGTGACGGGCATTCCGTCGGGGCGGTTCGAGCCCGCGTTGGGCACCGCGACGCTGAGCGGCGTCGTGGTCGAGACCGACGATGCCACCGGGCTCGCGCTGCGGATCGCGCCGGTGCGGGTAGGCGGGAGGCTGGAGCCGACGCTGCCGGGTTTTTGGGTGGGGTAGGGCGGCGACTAGCGTGCAAATCTCTTGAAGATATGAACGCCCGCGACCGGACTATGAATCTGGGGCAAGTGTTCGAATCTCTTCGGGCGCGCCACGACGGCGCATACCGCGGATTTTATGCTTCATTCCGATCCGTTGGCAGTCGTTGCGCCATAGTTGGGCGCCTACGCCGCTGACCTCCGTCCGCGCGTCCGCGGCGGCGCGATCAGCGCCTCTGCCGGAATGTTCCACTCGCGATGCAGTTTCCAGGCCATTCGCATCGTGAGGGGACGTTTCTTGGTTAGGATGTCGGATGCGCGCTGACGCGATCCGAGCAGGCGGCCAAGATCGGCTTGGGTATAGCCGCTCGTTTCCATCCGGTAACGGATCGCGTCAATCGTCTCGGGCGGCTCGATCGGCCAGCGCTTGCGTTCGTAGTCCTCGACGATCAACGCGAGAAGATCGAAGCGATCCGCGTCCGGTGTGCCCGGTTTTGGTTCGTTTTCGAAGTACCGCTCGATCTCTTCAAGGGCCTCGTCGTATTCCGTTTCGGTACGAATTGGACGGATCATTTTCTTCGCCATGACACGGTCTCCGGATCGATGCGGTCGTATTCGGCATGGGTACCGATAAACTTCACGAGCACGCGCCCGAACGCAAACGATATGTGGACGATCAACCGGTATTTGTTACCGCCGAGATCAAAGATGACCCGGTTGTCGCCCACGAAATCGACGGTACCGCCGAACTGCCGCTTTATCTCGGCTGGGTTAGCCCATTGTGCTTTGGCGGCAATCGCGAACCACGCCCGGATCGGTCCCTCCGCCTGCGGGTGGCGCGCCCAGAATTCCTTCAGCGTCCGACGGGCAACTACCTGCATTGATTAGATCATATCATGTCACCAATCTGGTGACAACCCAGGCCAGCAGAGATGGCAGCTCGGGCGGCTAGTGTATTCCGCCAATTCAATTGCCTTTCGGCGCAAGGCGCTGATGCTATTGCGCCCTACGCGCTGAATAGGGGATTAGCGAAGCGCAGCACGTTTGGACACGGATTGCACTTGCCTGTCAGGCGACCTTGCGCTGGTCCTGGAGCTGAAATTCCAGTTCTTCGATCAGCTGGGCCAGTCGTTCTTGCGTGAGCGGATCAGTCGGCTCCAAGGCCAGCCGATAGGCCTGCCCCAGCTTCCGTTCCAGCTCTAGACGCTTCGTCCGGTTCATTTTGAGCGCTCCTGCCAATTGGACGGCCGGATCGTTAACTCTCGCTTTCTTGCGTGACCTATCGCACAAAAAAGCGATCGTCGGGGAAGACTACCTCTAGCGGCTTGGCTGGGGTTTCGCTCATGCCAGCGCCTTTCCTGGGAATCCAAACCCAATTGCTTGACCTGCTCCGAGCGGGTCCTAAGGTCCGCGGATTGTCAAAAATGTTCCGACCATTTCGGCGAGGCTGTCGAGAACGGCCGGCCGCATATCAGGGATTGCCGCCGCTCCACAAATGACGTCCAGTCACTAATCGGGCTCGCGCAATGACATTTGAGCTCCGATCCAACGGACTAAAGTGATGCCTTTTGCCTTTTGCGTGCAGGATACCGCGTGCCCTCTTCGCGATGAGACTCTTGGATGCTCGGCCTTCTTAGCCACATTGAATTTCGCGACAAGGTGGAGACAAAAATGAGATTTTTGAAGGTCTTGATATTCGCATCGACGCTCGTCGCGATTCTTCCGCTGTCTAATATTGCTTCGGCACAAATTGTAGCACTGGGGGCCAGCAACGTTGAGGGGTATGGCGTTGGCTCCACGGAAGCTTGGCCGGCTCAACTGGAAAGCATGCTGAGAGCCAAGGGCTCGAGCGCCCATATAACCAATGCTGGAGTTTTCGGTGATACCACCGGCCAAGTACTTGCCCGCCTTTCAAGTGCGGTTCCAGATGGAACGAAGGTTGTTATCCTGGGTATCGGCGCGTTTAACGATGTGAGAACGGGTGGCAGTGCCGACGTCGCTCAGGCAAATATCGTTGCGATCAAGCGGCAACTGGCGGGTCGCGGCATCAGAGTAGTCGATGCGTTCGGGACCATGAGCTCGGTCATGCATCAGCCCGGCATGTTACAGGCCGACCATGTTCATCTCACTGCCGAGGGACACCGCAGGGTCGCGATGCAATTGGCTGGGTCTGTCAGGTAGACGGCCGATATCCAGACCCATCGCGGCGAAGAGGATGGATCACCTGGTCAAGCCCGCTGACGACGAAAACTGGAATCGCTCTCTGCGCTGTTCGAAATTTGAATCACAAAACGTCATGGCATTCGCCGCTCGGTGGCCATATCGTTCGCGCCGAGCCACCATCGGGGCGCCCGGCTGAGATACATGCGGACCTATGCGACATTGCTACGGATCGTGGTGGGCTGCATGCTGCTGCCGCCATGTGGCCATGCCGAAGGCATCGATACCGAGCATCTGTTCGGCTTTACTATCGGGTCCGATGTCGGCGAGGCCGGCGAGCGGGAATTCCAAAATCAAGCGACCGGGCGCTTCGGAAAGAGCACCGGCACCTATCGCGCGCTGACCAACTCGGCCGAACTCGAATTCGTACCCGTCAAGAATTTTCGCCTGGAGTTCTCCGCGGTCGCAGCATCCTACCATGTCGGCGGCGTCGCCGGATTCGACGATGTCAATCAAACGGGGTTGCAAGGCGCGTCGGTAGATTTTCGCTACAGGTTTGTGGATCGGGAAAGCTCTCCGTTCGGCATGGTATTCGACGCCGAGCCGCACGCCGACCGCCTCGATGAAACCTCCGGGCAACATGTGCGCGCGTATGGAACGGATTTTGCGCTGGCGTTCGATCGCGAGCTCATTCCCAACAAACTGGTCGCCGCCGTCAACTTTCTCTACCAGCCGGAATGGACGAATTTTCTGGCGACCGGCACGACCAAGCATGACGTCACGATCGGCGTCGCAGGGGCGATGATGGCGCAAGTGCAGCCCGGCGTCCTGATCGGCGGCGAAGCGCGCTATCTGCGAAAATACGAAGGCTTTGGGCTCGACGTCTTCACCGGCCACGCGCTGTTTGTCGGGCCGACCCTCTACCTCCAGCTATCGGAACGTTCGCGCCTGACGGCGGCCTGGAGCTTTCAGGTGGCCGGCCACTCGGCGGCGATGCCGGGCTCGCTCGATCTCGTTAATTTCGAGCGACACCAGGCCCGGCTCATCTACGGCATCAATTTTTGAATTTGCGCGGCCCGAGGGAATGCGTCAGGATTGGGCCAGCGCCATCTGGGCACGGCGGCGGCGCACGCCGATGGTGCGCATAGTCGCATAGCCAATCAGGAACAGGGCGGCCTTGCTGACGATGCCGTAGATCGACATGAACGCCGACCACGTCACCACGCTGAAATTCAGCGCCATGACCAGGTTGAGTGCGGCGGAAAAGAACATCAGGCCCGCCCAAACGTAGCCGAAGATGACGGCGATGTCCGGTATGATCTCGATGGCGACGGGCGGCAGATAGCGGTTCATCCATCCCGGCTTCAGCATCACGATGCCCACGATGGTGTAGATCACGCTCGGTTTGATCATCATGAACCGCGGGTCGTTGGTGAGCAGCGTGGCGGCGCCTGACCCCAGCACCAGGAAAAGGCTCATCCACTGCATGGTGTCGATCGGCAGCTTGCGGGCGAACTGCCAGCCGATCTGGGCGGCGCCCAGCGCCATGCCGAGCACGACCGACAGGGTCACGTTGTGCGTCAGCAGAACGAGGATCAGGAAAAAGAACGTCGACGCCATATCGAGAAGCAAAAGCTTCCCGGCTTCGAACAGATTCTTCATGGTGTGCTGCTGAACTCTGTGGCCGGTCCGGCCATTGTTACACCAGGGATTGTGTTTCGGCGAGAGCTTCGCGCGAACACCGATGGCGTCAGGACTGCCGAAAACCCATGCGGAACGCGCCCCAATGGCGGCCGCGCACATAGACCGGCGACGAGACGTCCTTCATCAACACAAAATTGCCGCCGCCCATGTCGCGCCGGTAGGTCTGCAGCAAAAACGGTTTTGTGTTTGCCGCCACCTTCTTCACCGCGCGATCCTTGAACAATCGCTTGTTGCGGCAATTGGCATTGTTCCAGACCGGGTCGGGCCCTTGCGGCAGGCGGTAGTTCGGATTGTGGGTGGGAAGATAGCCGCCCTTGGCCCAGGCGACGCAGAACACGACCCGGGGATCGATCTTTTGGACGGGATCCTGGATCGCGGGCAAGATCCGGTCGGTGAATGCGACATACTCGGTGAGATATTGCTTGGGATTGGTACCGACAATCTCGCGATATTTTTCGTCCATCAGCTGACCGACCGTGATCTCGCCGCGCTCGACCGCACTCTCGAAAGCCTTCGAGATTTGCTTTGCCGTGTCGATCACGACGCGGATCAGCGGCGCATCCGAGGTCTCGACCCCGCTGTCGGCGATCAGCTCGATCAGCCCCTCCGACAGCTCGAGCAGTTTCGCGACCCGGTCGTCGGCGCGCTTGAGGTCGGATGAGGACAGCTCAACGCCCTTGGCGAGGTTGCCGAGTTCATCGATCACCGTGTCGCAATGGGCGAGATTGGAACTAGCCGCTTTGGCAACACCGTCGATCTCGCGGCCGACCGCGGTAAAACCGTCCTGGACGCGGACGATGATGCCTTGAATCTGCTGGGCGCCTTCGCCGGCGTTCTTGGCCCGCAGCGAGGCATCGCCGCTGGCGCTGATCAGATTGCCGACCTGGCCATCCAAATCGCGAACCGTATCGCCGATCAGATGCGTGGCCTGGCGGGTCGCCTCGGCGAGGCTCTTCACTTCGCAGGCGACCACCGCAAAGCCTCTGCCCGCGGCGCCGGCGCGGGCGGCCTCGATGGTAGCGTTCAAGGCAAGCAAATTGGTCTGTTTCGCGATCGCCTCGATCGAGCCGGAGACTTTGGCGACCTGCGCCAGCGCAGCGCCGACGTCGCCGAGACGAAGCTCGATGCGAGCCACCGCCTCGATCAGTTCGGCGATATGCTGGACCGCGGTCTCCACCGCGCCGCGCGATTGGGTGATTTCACTCGCCGCCGCGGTCGCGGCGGACTGCACCGCGCCCGACGCGTTTGCAATACCGTGGTTGGCGGAGACCATGGTCTCGGCGGTCTTCTGCAGATGGCCGAAGCGATCGGCCTGGCTCGACACGCGGCCGGCGACTTCCTGCAGATTCCCCGCGACGTCGGCGAGTTCGACCCCAAGCGTGCCGATCCGGTTGGCCAGCTGATCGACCAGACGTTCGCTGGGCGAAGGCGTGGCTGCAGCACGTTCGAGTCTTGCGGGTTGTGTCATCGGTATCGCTTCAAGTCAGAGTTTATACGCCGTGCGGAACCCGTCCCAGTGCCGGCCATTGACGCGCACCGGCACGTCGATCTCGCGCATCATGATGGTTTTGCCGTTGCCCATGTCGCGGGCGTAGCTCTGGATCAGATAGGAGCGGGTGTTGCGGCCGGCGGCGAGGCCGGCGGGATCGTTGAAGATGCGGCGGTTGCGGCAGTTGGCCGTGTTGAAGGCGACATCGCCCGGGCGCTGCGGATGCGAATAGACCTTGTTGTGCACCGGCAAATAGCCGTTGCGGTCGATCATCACGCAGAACACCATGCGCGGATCCTTGGCGAGGAACGCCTCCTGGAACGGCGGCAGCGCGCGGTCCGCCCAATCGAGAATCTTGGTGCAGTGTTGCTGCGGATTGCTGCCTGGTATCTCGACATAGTTGGTATCGAACATGTCGGCGATGGCGATGGCGCGGCTCGCCACCGCATCCTCGAACATCCGGGTCAGCGCGGTGCCTGCTTCCATGGCGCGGGTGACGAATTCGGTGTTTTCGTCGCGGATCATCCACAGCCGGTCTTCGACCTTTTCGGCAAGCTCGGCATCGAGCCGTTCGAACCGCGCCTGCGCGCCGGCCTTGGAATGCTCCGTGATGCGAATCCGGCAGGCGCCGATGCTCTCGATCGTCGCATTGAGGTTTTGGTTTTGCGGCAAACGTTCGGCATCCGGCCCGCAGATCAGGACACCTTCCATGGAAATCTCGTAGACCGGCGCCGCGACCAGGCCGCGCGCGGTCTGGATCTCTATTTTCAGGTTGCACGGCAGTTTTTCGCGCTTGCGTTTATCCTCGCGGTCGCCCTGACGCAGCAGGACCGCGCAGCGCGTTTTGAGCTTCTGCGCAAACTGGGTGACGGCGGAGCCGGCCTTGGCGACGCTCTCGCCATGGGCTTCGGCTTCCTTGGTCGCGCTGTCGATTTCGGCGGCGCTATCGCCGACCGAGACGATGAAATGCGAGGCGCTGGCGGCGTTTTCGGAGATCGCGCTGGTGGTTTCGTTCTGTTCCGCCACCGCGCCATTGACGTTTTCGAACACCGGGCGGATCGCCTCGATCGCCTGCGAAATGCGATGCACCGCATCGACCGAACCGGCGGCATCCTTCTGCAGCGCGTCGATCTTCTTGCTGATCTCTTCGGTGGCGCTCTGGGTCTGCACCGCGAGCGCTTTCACCTCGGTCGCGACCACCGCGAAGCCGCGCCCGGCGGAGCCAGCGCGTGCCGCCTCGATGGTGGAGTTGAGTGCCAGCAACGTGGTTTGCCGCGCGATCTGCGCGATCAAATTGACGACGTTGCCGATCGCGGCCGAGGATTCGCGCAACCGATCGACATTGGCGCTGGCTTCGCGCGCGGCGTGGCGTCGCGTACCTGAGAACCGATGCCCTGTGCCGAATGGGTGAATTTTTCCGCGGCCTGCGAGAACGTGGTCGCGGTGTTCTGCGCGGCGCTGGTGCGCCCGGTCAGCGCGTCGGTGCGCTGGCGGATGGTGGCGAGCGTCGCCGCGGTCGCCTCGGCGCCGCCGGCGACCGAATTGGCCGCGCGCTCGAGCTGCCGGATCATCGCACCTAGTTCGAGTTCGAGCAGTTCGAGGATTTCCCTGGCCGAATCGCTGTCCGAAGGCGTGCCAGCATCAGTCGCGACCGCCGGCGTCACAGCCTTCGGTTCAGCTACCGGCGCAGCCGGTTCCGGCAGACGCTTTCGAAACAATCCGAACGCCATGGGCCTCTCTCGGGAACATCGAATGAGACGCGCATCCTCGCATCCGGGCGTGAAGTCGTGGTTAACGATTGCCTCTTATGCGGGCAATTGGCACTACCAGCATACCAAAAATGCCGGCAAATCTTTGATTTTGGCCGAACATCGGCCTATAACGCCGCGCTTTCCAATCCCGATCAATTCCGGACGAATCCCAAAGAGAGACGCATGGCCGGCCATTCCCAGTTCAAGAACATCATGCACCGCAAGGGCCGGCAGGATGCCCAGAAGTCGAAGCTGTTCAGTAAGCTGGCGCGGGAAATCACGGTTGCGGCCAAGATGGGCCAGCCCGATCCCTCGATGAACGCGCGGTTGCGCGCCGCGATCATTTCCGCCCGCCAGGAAAACATGTCGAAGGACTCGATCGAGCGCGCGGTGAAGAAGGCGAGCGGCAACGACAGCGAGAATTACGACGAGATCCGCTATGAGGGTTATGGTCCGGGCGGGGTCGCCGTGATCGTCGAGGCGTTGACCGACAATCGCAACCGCGCGGCGTCTGACATCCGCTCCTACTTCACCAAGGCCGGCGGCAATCTCGGCGAAACCGGTTCGGTCGCCTTCATGTTCGACCGCACGGGCATCATCGAATACGACGCCAAGGTCGTCTCCGACGATGCGATGCTGGAGGCGGCGATCGAGGCTGGCGCCGACGACGTGTCGTCGAGCGAAAACGGCCACGAGATTTATGCGTCGTCGGACACATTTCGCGAGGTAGCAAAGGCGCTGGAAGCGAAATTCGGCGAACCCCGCAAGGCGGCGCTGACCTGGAAGCCGCAGAACACAGTTCCCGTGGACGACGAGACTGGCGAAAAGCTGTTGAAACTGATCGATCTTTTGAACGAGCACGACGACGTCCAGAACGTCTACGCCAATTTCGAGGTTTCCGACGCGCTGGTGGCCAAGATGGGCGGGTAGCCCCCGTCATCTTGTGAAGATGGGCGGGTGGTGTCTCCCCGTCATTGCGAGGAGTGCAGCGACGAAGCAATCCAACTTTCTTTCCGCGGATGAAAAGCTGGATTGCTTCGCTTCGCTCGCAATGACGGGGTGGGAGGGTCGCCCAGCCCGCCACGCAGGACAGTTGATAGCAAATCGGGTCGCGCTAGGCGTGAGTCTCTGGCATGGGGTATAAATACCCCATGACCTCACCGCCGATTCGCCAGCCCATCCGCATCCTTGGCATCGATCCGGGCCTGCGCCGCACCGGGTGGGGCGTGATCGAGATCGAGGGTAACCGGCTGGTTTTCCTCGGCTGCGGTTCGGTGGAACCGGCTGACAGCCTGCCGCTGGCGAGCCGCCTGCTGGCGATCCATGAGGGACTTGCCGCCGTGCTCGGTGATTTCAAGCCGGCGGAGGCCGCAGTCGAGCAGACTTTTGTCAACAAGGACGGCGTCGCCACCCTGAAACTTGGACAGGCGCGGGGCGTCGCGATGCTGGCGCCGGCGATGTTTGGGATTTCGGTTGCGGAATATGCGCCGAACCAGGTCAAGAAGACCGTGGTCGGCGCCGGCCACGCCGACAAGAACCAGGTTCTGGTGATGTTGAAGATTCTGTTGCCCAAGGCCGAACCGAAATCCCCCGACGCCGCCGACGCGCTCGCTATCGCGATCACGCACGCGCATCACCGCCTGAGCACTTCGCTGCGGTTGAGGATGGTCGGGGTATGATCGGCTGGCATCAGTCTCCGCCGTCATGCCCGGGCTTGTCCCGGGCATCCACGGCTTTCTTGCCGCCGGTCATCAAAGACGTGGATGGCCGGGACGAGCCCGGCCATGACGACGGAGATGCACCTAACGTGTCCGAGTTGTTGCGATGATCGGAAAACTAAAAGGCCTGATCGACAGCTATGGCGAGGATTTTGTCATTCTCGACGTCGGCGGCGTCGGTTATCAGGTACATTGCTCGGGCCGCACGCTGCAGGCGCTGCCCGCGCCCGGCGAAGCCGCCGTTCTCTCAATCGAGACTTATGTGCGCGAAGACCAGATAAAACTGTTCGGCTTTCGCAGCGACGTCGAGCGCGAATGGTTTCGGCTGCTGCAGACCGTGCAGGGCGTCGGCGCCAAGGTCGCGCTCGCCGTGCTTGGCACCTTGCCGCCATCGGATCTTGCGAACGCCATCGCGCTGCGTGACAAGGCCACGGTCGCGCGCACCCCTGGCGTCGGTCCGAAAGTGGCCGAGCGCATTGTCACCGAATTGAAGGACAAGGCGCCGGCATTCGCAAACGTTGATCCGGCGCTGGTGCATCTTTCCGGCGCGATCGACGATTCCCGCGCGCCGCGCCCGGTCACCGACGCGATCTCGGCGCTGGTCAATCTCGGCTACGGCCAGCCGCAGGCGGCCGCCGCGATTGCTTCCGCTTCGCGCAGCGCTGGCGAGGGCGCGGAGACCGCGCAGCTCATCCGGCTCGGGCTGAAGGAATTGGCGAAGTGAAACTTGGGACTTCAGATATGAGCGCGCGGTCGCTCCTTACCTCGCCCCGCTTGCGGGGAGAGCATAGGCCGCCTTCGGCGGCCGTTCTTGGAAAAGGACGCCGAAGCAAAGCTTCGGCTACGTCGCCTTTGGCGATCCGGGTGAGGGGGGCCATCCGCGAGTCCGAGTATGTCGAGAGAGCCCCTCACCCCGACCCTCTCCCCGCGAAGAGCGGGGAGAGGGAGATGGCGCCGGCTCGTGGTATCCTCACCGCATGAACACCCCCTCCCGCATTGTCACGCCCGAGCGGCGCACCGAAGATACGCCCGACACCGCGCTGCGCCCGCAACTCTTGTCAGAGTTCGTCGGCCAAGCCCAGGCGCGCGCCAACCTTTCGATCTTCATCGAGGCTGCGCGTAAACGGGGCGAGGCGCTGGACCATGTGCTGTTCGTCGGCCCTCCCGGCCTCGGCAAGACCACGCTGGCGCAGATCGTTGCGCGTGAACTCGGCGTCGGCTTTCGCGCCACCTCGGGACCCGTGATCGCCAAGGCCGGCGATCTCGCGGCCCTTGTGACCAATCTCGAAGAGCGCGATGTTTTGTTCATCGATGAAATCCATCGCCTGAGCCCCGCGGTCGAGGAAGTGCTGTATCCGGCGATGGAGGACTTTCAGCTCGACCTCATCATCGGCGAGGGACCGGCGGCGCGCTCGGTCAAGATCGAGCTGGCAAAATTCACCCTCGTTGGTGCCACGACGCGCGCGGGGCTTCTGACCAATCCGTTGCGCGACCGTTTTGGCATCCCGGTGCGGTTGAATTTCTATACCGAAGAAGAACTGGAAAAGATCGTCACTCGCGGCGCCCGCGTGCTCAAGATCGGCGTGACGGGCGATGGCGCCAACGAGATCGCGCGCCGCGCCCGCGGCACGCCGCGCATCGCCGGACGATTGTTGCGGCGGGTGCGCGACTTTGCATCCGCCGCCGACGCCGCCTCGATCGACCGCGCCATCGCCGACAACGCGCTGAGCGCGCTCGAGGTCGATGCCGCGGGCCTCGACGCCATGGACCGGCGTTATCTCACCACGATCGCGTTGAATTACGGTGGCGGTCCGGTGGGCGTGGAAACCATGGCGGCGGCGCTGTCGGAGCCGCGCGATGCGATCGAAGACATCATCGAGCCATTCCTGATCCAGTGCGGCTACCTGCAGCGCACCCCGCGCGGCAGGCTGCTGACCTCACATGCCTTCCGCCATCTCGGACTTGCCGAGCCCGCGCGCGATCCGGCGCAGTTCGGATTGTTCGGCGGGGACGGCGACGACTGACATCGCGCCGGCGAAGATTGACGTCGCGGCTGCTCACTATCTGCACAAAAGTATCCCAATTCGGCTGCAATCCCTGACTAGCTAGAGGATGCATTACGATTAAGCATTCATGATTTCACGCCGTCAGTTCTTCCGGTTTGTTGCAGGGTTAGGCGCCCTCAGCGCTACGACCACGGCGTACGGGTTCGGCATAGAGCCTGTGCTGCGGCTTCGCGTTTCATGCTTGCGATCCGTGGATGTCGCTGGAGCGCATCGAGGCGATCGTTGATCGCACCAATTCGCTCAACGCCGACATCATCGTCATGCTCGGCGACTACGTCGCCGGACATCGTCATGTGACGCGCTTAATCCCCGCCGGCGAATGGGCGCCGGTGCTGGCCGGGCTGAAGGCTCCGCTTGGCGTGCACGCGATCCTCGGCAATCACGATTGGTGGGAAGACAAGACGGTGCAGCGGGAAGGGCAGGGGCTGACCGCCGCGCAGCGAGCGCTCGAAGCCGCCGGCATTCCGGTTTATGAAAATGACGCAAAGCGCCTGACCAAAGCCGGTCGCCCGTTCTGGCTTGCCGGGCTTGGCGATCAACTGGCCTATCTTCCGGCGCGGCGATTCCGCCCGGTCCGGCGCATCGGGGTCGACGATCTCGCTGCGACGCTTGGGAAAGTGACCGACGATGCGCCGGTCGTTCTGCTGGCGCACGAGCCCGACGTCGCAA
>WNFM01285083.1_pt2 | contig 24171 bp, 23 predicted proteins | sample 5400271 | NCBI WGS metagenome assembly WNFM01 (sample SAMN13153352, study PRJNA577476) | soil metagenome | isolation source: 60 cm saprolite on Douglas fir-dominated hillslope | place: USA:California | collected 2013-09-17 | reverse complement strand
GTCGACACCGCTGACTGGCCCGCCGACGAGATCGAAGCCTGGTGTAACGCCGCATGCTTCGAGGCCGGTGTCCCCCACATCGGCATGGCCCAGATCCCGCCCAAAATCCGAGTCGGCCCTTTCTACGTGCCGGGGATCACCGGCTGCCATGAGTGCCAAAGGATCGCCTGGCGACGGGACTACCCGCTGTTTGACGTGGTTATCGAACAACGGAAAGGGCGGCCTTACACCGCCGCGACCCTGGGGCCGTCATCCGGATTGATCGGCGCTCAGGTCGGGATGGACGTGATGCACTTCCTGACGGGACTCGTAGAGCCAGCGAGCCTAAGCACAGCGTGCATGTACGACCTGCGGACGATGGAGGTCAAACGGGACCTCGTCGTGCCGGAGCCTGACTGCCCTGTCTGCTCCGATCTGCAACTGGCGGCCCCGAGATGACTGGCTCACAACAAGCCGAAGGATCGGCCAAGCAAACCTACGATGCCTACGCCCCCGCCTATGACGACTTCAACCACCGATACATGTACGAGCGCTGGACCGGGCGACTCCTGGGAAAAGCCGAAGAGACAGGCCTGGTCGGTGATCGGCTTCTCGATGTTGGCTGTGGCACCGGCCTGAGCTTCATTCCGATGCTGGTCCGCGGCTGGCAAGTGACCGCCTGCGACATCTCGCCAGCGATGCTCGAGTTGGCGCGGGACAAGGTAGGGGACGCCGCGACTCTCCTGACCGCCGACATGCGCGAACTTCCCGTCCTGGGTCAGTTTGACTTGGTCTGGGCCGTCAATGACGCTATGAACTACCTTCTGAGCACGGAGGAACTCGAATCCGCATTGGCGGGGATGCATGCCAACTTGGCGCCCGGGGGAATCCTCCTATTCGACAGCATGTGGTCGAGCAGAACGGCAGGCGGATGATCTGGCAAGGGTTGATGTCGGCCGCCGAGGTCGCGCCGGGGTCGATCAATGAAGCGCGCTTCGAGGCGAAGGGTGAGACAGGCTCGGTTCACGTTCATCGTCAGCGCCACTTCACCGAGGAAGAAGTGACAGCGGCGATCACCGGCGCAGGCCTTCGATCTTTAGGCGTGGCAGGTGAGCTAGACGGTGATCTTCATCATGGGCTGGACGAAGAGGCCCACACGAAGGCTGTCTATCTCATGACCGCAGGCTAGATTCGTCAAGCGCGTCAGATATCTCATCTACCTGACCTCGGTGGCGATTGATTCTTCCGTTTTGCCTAGGTCCGCGAGTGAAATTCCAAGCGTTCCAGCGATGTCTGTGACCGTTCCCCAAGTCGGGTTGGTATGGCCGCGCTCGATCGCGCACATATACGCGACCGTGATTCCGGCGTCCCCCGCGACAGCTCTTGGGTGGTTTCGCGCTCGCCGCGAAGCCCGCGGATCCCGGCACCGAGGGCAGGTTGCGGTTTGTTTGATCGGCGCATCAGGCTAGAACCACACTGACTCGGCCCAGACGCAGCGGTCTGTCACCTGTTGGTCAACGGGGGCCGGCCCAGAGACCCTCCGTTGTTCTGGGCAGATCGAGCAGGCAGAACCAGCGCGTCGCCGCTTCAAGCATCGCGGTTGTCGCGGGTGCCTCTAGATCATCATCTTTCAGTGCTTTCGACAGCATCTCTGCACAGTCAGACCTGGCCCTCTTCGACATCAAGGGCCAGCCGAGGTCGGCGACAAAGTGCAGGGTCTCAAGCGGATCGGCCCGGAACCTCCAATTGAGTCGGAGCAATGCAGAAAAGTGCCAGAGCAGCCACATTTCTTCGACCCGTGCGGCCCGAAACGGTGAAATTGAGATGGCGAGAGGCAATGTCACATCCCGCCGCTGGGCTAACTCGCCTCACCGAGGGCTATGAGCTTCGCCCAGATGCCGCCCGCCCCCGTCATTTCCCCCGCGATCAGGATCGCTGCCCCCGCGCGCAGGCCCTTGCGGTGGCGCTCGGCGATCTCATCTAGGACTTCGACCTCGCAACACGCCGATCCCCAGCGGGCACTTTCATCGGGCGCGGGGAATGAAACGAGCAAGGCCGTGACCGGCTCACCGTCCCGGCCCCTGTCGCGCTGCGGCTCCGCGGCGATCAGCCCGGTCAGGACAACGTGGTTGATCTCCAACTTGTCCTCCACCGGGACGACCCGGGCGTCCGCCGCGCCTGTCGAGCGCCCACTGCGCGCTGCTTCGGTGGCCCCGGTCGGCCCTTCCCACCGCCTGCGTCCGTCGGCGCCCCTCGAGCTTCCGAGGCGACCCCGGTAGCAAGCCCGGCGAAGACGGCGAGGAATCAAGCTCACCGCCGATCTCCGTCGAGGCTGATGATGATTGACACTAGAGCCCGCTCCGGCCGGCGGGAGGGGGAGGCGTTCTGGCCACGACGTTCAGCACCCGTTCGCATGCTTCCGTGACCCGCCGTGCGCGCTCCTGAAAGGCCCGAGCCTCGTTTTCGACTTCGGCCTCCTCGCGTTCTTCGTCCGCTCGCATATCTTCGGCCGCGGAGCGAAGGCGACTGAACAGGCGGTGCAACTGCTCCGGAGGCATCGTGAGCGTGATGGCTTTTCCTGCGGGCGCATAGCCCCAGCCAAGGTCCTGCATCAGCCGCAACTCGTCCCCGAACTCGATACCCAGTCGTTCGGCCTTCTCGAAGTCCTCGGCCTGGTAGGCCATCCTCAGATCGTCGATGCCGCTGAGATCGGTAAGTACCTGCTCATGGAGCGCGTCACGCTCTTCGACGGTGATGTCCGTCATCGGCGTCAACCGGACTGACTCAGGAGCAGATTGAGTGGCCTGGCAAAGCGCTCGCCGCGCAGCCACGGCGAGCGCTCAACCCCTGTCTCACCAGGCTCTTGCCCTTGGATGCTGGGCGGCGAAGGCACCCGTTCCCTGTGGCAAGTTTGGAGAAATCGCGTTGGGCAGATCATCCGTCAGCTGCTTCGGGGAGCGGCCTTGAACGCAGCCGTGCCGATGATGAGGTGAAGAAGCTCGATGGGGTCGAGGCCAGAGCACCGATCCTCGACCGCCTTCACCTTGCCCGTGAACTCCTTGATGGCCTCGCCGATTTCACGTTGGCCGTCCGCATCGACCGAGACCGGGCGATATACGTAAACACTGGCGGCGTACGGATCTTCGCCTTCGGCTTCCAAGGCAGCGATCGCCGCGCTCTGAAAGCTGCTGAGGGCCAGGCCCCGTAGCCCTGATCGCAAGGGCCCTGGAATGGTGGGCCATTCAAAGGCGCCGACAAACGCCTCGGTCTTGAGCGCGAAGACCGTTTCCATTGCACCCCGCCGTTGATTGCGCTGGACGACCCTGACGACGTCACACTTTTCGAACAGCACTCTGGAGAGGTGATACGAGACATTGGACAAATGGACGTCGAGGACATCAGCGAGCATCGTGGCGCTCGCGGGTTCCTGCGTGAGGGCGTTGATGATCTGCCGCCGAAGGGGATGGCTGAGGGCATGCAGGAGCCGTGAAGCAGGATCTTCATTCGCGTTGCCATTGTGGTTTTTTCCCATGTCGATCTACTCCGGGCGACCTGGCGCGCGGGGGATGGGTCGCGGCGGGCGGGTCGCGGCTCTTGCTAGCCGCTTGCTGTTCGCTCAGCTAGAGGTATTTCCCTGAGCGCTAAAAGATGATGGCGGCAGTCTAGGGGAACAACGGGAGTTTTTAGAGGCAGTTTGTGTCCATGAATACGTGCCTTATGCCACTTGGGAGTCTGTAGACCTGCAAGTAGGCAACCGCCAAGGTTCAGATTGGCATGGAGGGCGAGCTACAGCGCATTGTCGGCGAGAACCTTCGTGCGTACCGACGAGCGCGTGGCATCAATCAGGAAGACTTTGCGGATGTGCTTGGCCTCCATCGGACCTATCTTGGAGACATCGAGCGAGGGGAGCGGAATCTCTCGCTGAAGAAAGTGGAGCGGTTCGCCGCGCTTTTGGATCTCGAGCCTCTGAGCCTTCTGACGCCGACCGACACATAAAGCAACCCCAACCCTGCGAGGCGTGGTTTCGATCGAGGTCTCACCTAACCTCTCCCGTCCGATGGGCTACGCCGGCGCCTACCTATGGCGACTGCGGCAGGCGATTGGCCAGGAGCTGGAGCTGATGCCAGGCGCGATGATCGCAGCACAGGATGCGTCGACCGTGGCTGGAGGCGGATATGGGCATCTGCCGGGATCGTCAGTTCACCCCGTTTGGTATTAGCGGCCAGATCGACGGGGGTCGTACTCCTCCGCGCGGGCGCCGGGCAGGGTGCCACTCAGCTTTCTCGCGGCTGATTATGGGCTTTGCTGGCCTTTGAGGTTCCTGGCGTCCCAGAGGTCGAGAGAATCTGGATACGACGCGCGATCAAGTAGCTCCCTATTCACATCTCCGGCCGAGTGCCGTTGTAAACAGTTGGACCGCCTAGCGCCGTTTTATCGGCAGCAATTTCATATTCTAAAAATTTGGTATGGCTTATCTGCCTCTGACCGTGAAAGATGCCGCGGACACTGGGCCGAGCTAATCGGCGACCTGAATCGCAACAGGCAGGGGGATTAGATGACGATGGGCGAGGACACGTGCGCGAACGCATTTTCTGAGAGGCGAGCAAATCGGATCCCGACGTCGCGGATACGGAAGGTGGGCTCCCTGCTCGCCGCCTTGTGCCTGCTTCTCCTCGCCGGCGGGTCGGCAACGGCTCTCGCAGACGGGTCCGATTCGCCCACGGCGCAACAACTGCCCCCGTCAGCCCTTGAAGAAGCGCTCAACTCCCAAGGCTCGTCGACCGGCGAATTGTCGCTTACCGATCCGCACGCCGCCGAACAGCTGCCCCACCAAGACCTCGGCCGTGGCGAAGCACTGGATCTGCTGCGCTCGGTCTTCGGACCCGAGCTTCAGAGCCCCGCCGGTGTCTTCGATGATCTCCACGTTCAGAAATTCCTCTCTGACAACGTTGCCGTGATCGCCGCAGGCGATCAGCCCGCGCCTGCGGGGGTTACGGTAGACGAAGGCTCCCGGGGTCGCTACGAAGGCCCGATCCTGATGGACTCGACCGTTCCCCTGCGAACCGAAGACTCTTCGGGGCGCGAAGAAGCAGTCGATCTCGGCCTTGAACGCACTGAAGGCGAACTGCAGCCTGCCAACCCCTTGGTTGAAGTTGGCATCCCCAACGAACTCGGGGAAGGAATCGAAGTCGCCGAATCAGGTGTGCGGATCGAACTGGGCGGAGCGCCAGCTGAACGCAGTCCGTCAGTCATCGATCAGAGCGTGGCGGCCTACCCGGAAGTCGCTCGGGACACTTCGTTCGCCGTCGCCCCTAGCCCAACTGGCCTCGAGACGATGACGCTCCTGCAGTCATCCGACGCCCCCCGCTCCGAGACCGTCCACCTCGATCTCCCCAATGGTGACAGCCTCCGGGCAACCTCCGAAGGCGGCGCGGAAGTCGTCCAGAGCGACGGCCGGACCTTGATGAGCGTTCTGCCCCCTACCGCTCTTGACGCCGACGGCCGCAGGGTTCCGGTCAGCCTCGACGTCTCAGGCAACTCGCTGAGCCTTCACGTGTCCCCGCAGGATTCAAACGCCTGGCCGATTTTGGTCGATCCGGTATTCGAGACCTATTCCTGGTTCAACAACAAGTCGACGGCGGGCTTGGCGGATTGGACCAGCGCATCAACTACCAACATCTACCTCTCTTCAAATTACGCCAACTGCGGCGTCTGTCCCTCTCCGCTCACATCCGGCATGCCAGGTCTCTACATTGGCGCAGGGTCGGGAAGCGTTGCCCCGGGCAGCCTGAGCAACTGGACCTACCAAGTACCGCGATGGTCGTCGGATTGGGCTCAGTACAACGCTGCACCGACGAGCTTCGTTTCCAGCATGACACTCCAGGGCCTCGGCGTCTGGACCGGAGCGGACCACAACGCAAGCCCCTACATGGTCACGGGAATCTGGGACGCGGTGAACGGGCAATGGCCCAGCTCCCTTTGGCGCGGCGGCAATGAAGGCGATCTGACCAACTTCGGCACCACCTACAACTACCCCGGCAACAACGATCAGAACGCCAAGCAAGCTGCCGTCGTCATCTATTCTCCCGAAACTCACTCGTTGAGCGCGTACCGTCAGATCTATGTCGGAGACGCGACGATTAACCTCGGTGACACTGGAGCACCGAGCTTCGCTTCGATCTCCTCGCCGACACAGTGGGTCAACAACCAGCCCACCGCCCCCATTGGCTTCACGGTGAGCGATTCGGGTCTCGGCGTCTATTCGCTGGAGGCTAGCTCCGATTCGATCCCCAAGAGTGCAAGGACGACTTTGGCGAATTGCGCGGGCGTTGCCAGTAACCCATGTCCGCATACTTGGAAATCCACGGACGCGAGTAGACCTGCTCTGGCATACGACCCATCCATACTGCCGCAGGGAGCGAACACGCTGAAAGTCGTCGCAAGAGATCCGCTGGGCAACACGTCCTCACCTTCCTACGTCCAGGTCAAGGTCGACCACACGGCGCCCAGCCTTACCTTGTCGGGCAGCATGATGCAGCAGGCGTCCTTGGGGACTAGTCGGCCACGCTACATCCTGAATGTATCCGCTTCAGACGGAACAGTCGCAAGTCCGCAGTCCGGGGTCGCTAGCACCAAAATCACAGTGGACGGAAAACAGGTCGATTCAACCGCAGCCGGTTGTGCGACGCAAAACTGCGCCGTCTCGCGAGAATGGATTCTTAACTCATCGTCCTATTCGGTCGGAAAACACGTGGTAGCAGCGACCGCCATTGACAGCGTCGGTCTTGCGACCACGAAAGAACTAGTGATCGAAATTCAACGGGACACGACCCAGCCGATAATAACGACAGGCGGCGCACTTTTCGCTGCTCCAGAAGGCTGGGTCGAACAGAAAAACTATTCGTCGTCTGTTCAAGCAACAGACTCACAGGGCTACGGTCTGAATTCACTTGTGCTCAAGATTGACGGGAAAACAGTAAAAACCATCACTAACACTTGCCCTGACGGAGGCTGCGAATCCTTAATGTCTCCCTCCGTCGATACAACTCAATACTCCGGGGGCGCACATCCGGTGGAAATCTTGGCCACCGACGGCGCCGGCAACACTGCGGTTAAGAGCTGGACGATGAACGTCAATCCGAAAGGCGAAATTTCGTCAACAGAGGCGACACAAACCCTAGAGGCGACCGAATCGACAAGCGAAACAACGACGGTCGCATCTACCAATGAAGTAATTAGCACTGAAGAGCAGGCGGACGGAAATGATCCCGCGCTTAAATACAGTGGCGGTAAGCTCCAAAGTAGTGGTATTCCGACAGTGACAAGTATAGCTACCGAACCTAAAGGTGGATTCACGGTAGAAGGGCCCGAAGGCGCAATCACGGCTCAGCCGGTTCAGGTGACCACCGGCGCAACTAGTGTCGCCGTTGCGAACGGTGCGGCATCGGTGTCCGCTAACACGAATAATGGAGTTGACAGTGTCATCAGGCCAATCTATGACGGGGCGATGACGTTCCAGGAGATCCGCGCCGCAACGTCGCCGGAAGAATATTCGTGGGAAGTTGAACTGGCATCGGGGCAGAAACTGTTAGCTCTAGATAGCCAAACAGTCGAATTGCAATACGGCGATGGATCACGGGCTATGACGATTAGTGCTGAAACTGCGCACGACGCTACCGGTACCGCGGTACCGACCACATTAAGCCTCAGTGCCGGTCGAATCATTACGCTGACCGTCGCGCATCACAGTGGAACCTTTGTTTATCCAATCCTCGCTGGTCCTTCATGGGAAGCAAGCTATTTACCGGTGGTAATTACAGACCCGCCATCTCCGGTGAATGAATTGTCACCACCCGTTTCGGCTCCGGAACAAACAACGCCCCCGACCATCTTTCCGGACAGCGCAATAAATTCGAGGTACATAGATCGTCCCGTCCCGCCTCCTAACGTCGTAGATCGACCAAACAACACGCGCTCGTCAGAAGCCTCGGCAGAATATTGCTCTTCGCTCAGTTGCGGGACATGGGACATCTGGGAGACGGGAAGATTCTTCTGGAACGGGCGAGCTGCGTGGCGTGATAACGGTGCACCTCTCCATTGTCAAGCCAGTAGTCATCCAGTCGTATATCACGACGTGGAAATAGTGAATTGGGCTGGGCCTAATCCGGCACCGTATGGAAACGGGCGACACCTCAATCTCTACTGCAATACGACGATTGGGTTTCTGGCACCCGAAAATTGGATTTCTGAAGACAAGCAAATACAAGACCATCTATATGGGGACGGATACCAGGGGAGGCATATCAAGGCAGTCGGCCCATTGGAATGAGTCAATACCTCGAGGTTGGTGCAAGGATCAGCTCGCTCGAAGTGATCGCGATGCTCGGCGATGAAGACGCTTATCTCGGTCGGAGCGGATCGAGCCCGGTTTGGCAAAGCCCGAAGCGGCCCCCCGGGGATCTCATTTGGCCCTGGGGCGCGGTTCGCGGTTGTCTTTGGGCAAGCGGGGTCAGCTCGTTGTGTTCCTAGGTACTCAGCGAGGCTCTTGCGAATCCCGGCGTCGGCCTCTGCTTTTGCGCCCCACTTGCGCAGGGTCTCGAGGTAGACGCCCCACGTCGGCGAGCTATGTAGGCGACGAGCAGCCGAACTCAAAGGCCATCCGGCGCCGCGATCCCAACAGGATCTACGGGTTTCGTGGGGGCATGTGTCACTTACTACAGCCCATCAGCCCACTTTTGGAGGCTAGCCTTCCATAGCGGTCGAAGGCTGCGAAGCGTCGAAGACAGAAGGGCCCGGGGAGTGCGCGGATTGCATACCGATAGCGCACGACTTGTGCCTTAACTGCCGCTGGGATGCTGAGAAGTCGCAGGCTGATGTACTGTGTACCGTGGTGTTCTAAAGTGAGACGCACACGCACGACAGATGGCTGAAACGCCAAGGCAAGCACGGTAGCCTCGTCTGGTCCTTCACCGATCGAGGCGCTCATGAGGTTAGGTATCGATGCAAGCGATCGACAGGTCTGGTCGGACGTGGCGATGCCAAAGGGACTTGGAGGCGGAGAGATAGAAACGTCGATACAGGGCCGCCGGCTCCCGTTAGTACCTCTGTCGCGAAAGGTTGTTACGACCCACCGATAAGTGCCGATTGCTCCTTGTCCCAGGATCGCCTGAGGTAACTCAGTCCGCCCGGTTGGTATGGCGCTTTTGGATCGGGCAGGCCACTCAGCAGGGTTAGCTTGGCGCAAGGTGGAGTGGGGAATTGCGTGAAGGAACGGTGCGGCGCCGGCTAAAGACGTGAGTAACACGCCGCCGATTGATATTGATGCCAGCGTGGACAGGAGGGCTCGTCCCATGCGGTCTATGTTAATGCTAGATGTGGCGGCGCGGCAAGACTTGCCTATTGACCGCAGTATCTCTATTCTGCATCTATGAAGAGCTTCCAAGACAAGCCTTGCGTGCTCTTTGCGATAAACGGTATGTGGGGGGGTGCCGGGTGTTTTTTTTCGGGCCGCTAAGATGGCCGCCATTGTGGATCTGGCTTTCTGCCATAGCGTTAATGATTCTTTTTGGTGTCCTGACATTGCTGGGAATTAGCATTTTCGTGCCGACCGTGATTGCTGTTGTGGTGATATTGCTTATCGCCGCCCCGCGGCGAGTTGAAGAACTCGGTGCCAAGGAGATGCGCGACTCAACGCCCGACGAGTAAAGCGCGGGTTCGCAATGAATCCCTACGGGGATTCGGAGTGGCCGTATGGGGCTCAATCGGGCGATAACTTCGGCCTGAGGGACGAGGCATTCGGCGAAGACAACGAAGTCTTGGCGCGCCGCCCCACCCAGGTCAGAGGTCGTCGTTACCGCAAACTTGCGTTCCTTCGGTACGGAGCTCTTCTCGATCCCCGACGTGCCCAGCGATGAGCGTCTCACTGCCGCGTCGCAGCCCTAGGCGGCCTGCGAGAAGCTTATAATGCCATCAACCAACCACAGATTGGCTCGCTGAGCTGGGCGCGTGGTACGACAGTGATGCGAGCCCGGTCTCCATGACTAAGCTCAAGTCCTGCGACCCTCGCGGCGCCAGTTTCCAAGACCCGGCAATCTAGGTTCAGACCCTGTCCGACTCGATCACGGAAACCGGCACCCTGATCGGCTACCGCCGGCTCGACGGCAAGCTGGACACCTGCTTTTGTCACGCGGGGGTTGTACTGGCGAAAGTCGCTATCAGTGGCTAGGCGGGGCCAGGAAGTGGGCGAGCCGATTAAGCTGCGCGCCCCGGCCCGCGATCTCTGGGAACACGTCTCCCAGCACCCGGTTTGGAGCGGCCTTCTGGTCCTGCTCCTGTTCGCAGCGGGGAGCGCCGTCGTGGCCTCATTGCGAGGCGGAGACGGCAACCCGGCGCCGCTAATTGCTGGCTGGGGGCCGCCTCGGCCCGTCTACTGGTGCAGGAGCCCCTCGTCCTGCGACGGGGCAGACCACGTGACGTTCAACTCGTACGCCAACGCGCCGAACTTCGGCGACGAGCGAGCTTTCGTCGACGCTAAGCCGTTCGCAGATCGCGGGCCTGGCGGGTTCCGGGATGTTCTTCCGGTTCGGTCGGGAGAGGTGGTGCTGATTCGGTTCTATGTCGACAACGCGGCCTGGGCGGCGCGGCTGGGTCGTTCCGACGGGCTGGCGAAGGGCACCGAAGCGCGGGCGGAAATACCGTTGACCGCGGGAACTCAGCACGACATCATGGGCTTCATTCTCGCCCGTAACGCCCGCCCGCGGCTCGTCTGGGACGGCGTTACGCTGCGCTCTGACGAGCCGACTGCGGTGCGGTTCGTCTTCGGCTCAGCGCGATGGTGGACGGCCCACTTGCCCGGTGAAGTCCGCGTCTCCGATGCGCTGATGGAGGAAGGGACTCCGATCGGCTCCTGGCGTCTCGACGGCCGGTTTGGCGACTCCTTCGTCGACAGCGGATTGCTGACCTTCCGCGTGCGCGTCGAGGCGGTCTGAGCGGGGGAGTCGGGAGCGACGAGCCGAGACACGGAACCTTGGGCGGTTTCCGGAGGACTTCATGTTCCAGCTCAGTAAAGATGAGCGGCAGCTTTGAGGTCGCAGATTGCGACCTCAAATGCCGGTCGTGGCGAACGCCGCTACGCCCCGTATGCCTTCACCGAGCAAGGAGTCGCGATGCTCTCAGGGTTTGCGAAGCAAGACGGCAATCGTCGTGAACATCGAGATCATGCGGGCGTTCGTCGAGCTCGTTCGGGCTTGCCAAACGCTTCCCTTTGGCAGCGGAGTGGATCGTGGAGTCCCGCCCGTTCCTGTTTGATAGCTGAAAGGAGCGCCGCCCGGCGTTTCAGTTGGTTCAAATACCGTCCAGTTAGGCCGACTGGGTGGGCCGCAGGGACAGATCGGGACAGGTCGAGACACGGCCCCGATCGGTCCTTGCACCGTCGGGTCATGCAAGGTAGGGTCCGTTTGTTGGCCGCGTTTGGACGAAACCGCATCGCGTTTGCCCTTGTCGCCCTGGTTGCGGCGTTTGCGCTGCTCGTCGCATCGCCCGCTCTCGGCCGTCATCACAAAAAAAAGAAAGCTGGGGGTACGGCGACGCTCGTCTACCAGCAGTCGACCGGGGACTTCAACGTCACCCTCTCGGCGAAACCCTTCTGCGCCGACGGTCGCGCGGTCACGCTCTGGATGTACCCATCCTCAGGGCCCCCGATTCAGGTCGGCAGTGAGACCACCGACGGCTCGGGCACCGCGGTCTTCGCCCCCTCCACGCCCTCCGGCTTCTTGGCGGGGAGCTATGGCGCTCTGGCACACGCGACGCACAGGTGCCTGATGATCAAAACCGCTCCGGCACGCTTTTAGCGCGGCTCCCTCGCGGCGCCGTGTGGTCTAGCCCGGACAGCTCTTCGATCGCGGAGTTCTGCGCCCAGGCGACGGTTCGGGGGCCGCCAGAGTGAAGATCGAGATGCTGAACGTCGGCTGGATGACCGCCTCCGCGGCCCTCTGGCGCCAGGACGACGATCCCGAGAAGCGCACCCGCCTCCCGGTCCCAGCCTACGTCGTCGAGACGGACGTCGAGCGGGTCCTGATCGACACGGGCCTCCATCCCGGCGCCTGCGCCGACGCGTCGACGTTCTACGACCGCCCGGAGACGATGAGCCTCTTCTCGTTCGAGCTCGAGCGGCCCGTGCACGAGCAGATCGACCCCGCGACGATCACCAAGGTCGTCCTCACGCACCTGCACTGGGACCACGCGGGCGGCCTGCCGCTCCTGCCCTCGAGCATCCCGCTCGTCGTCCAGCGCCGCGAGTGGGAGGCCGGCAACGACCCTGGCGCCGTCGACCGGAACTTCTTCTTCCCGCGTGACTACGTCGACGACGAGCGCGAGGTGGTACTCGTCGACGGCGATCACGACCTCCTGGGCGACGGCTCGATCGAGCTGCTGCTCACGCCCGGCCACACCCCGGGCCATCAGTCCGTCCGCATCGGCGACGACCTGGTCCTCGGCGCCGACGTCGCCTACTTCGCGTCCGGGCTCGACGACCACCGGTTCCCCGTCTTCGGCGACGACCGCGCCGAGCAGCGCCGCTCCGCCGAACGCCTCCGCGCACTGCGGGAGAGCGGTGCCCGCGTCATCCCCGGCCACGACCCGGACGTCCTTCGCCCGGGCCCGGTGACCCGCTCCGAATGAGCGATCAGGCGAGCGAGTAGAAGAGCTCGGCGGCCTTCGCCTGCCCGTGGTCTCACTCTCGATTTCTGAGACGCTGTCAGCCGTGGCATCGACTCCGTCTCCGCGCAAGCGGCATGCGCTCCAGCTGTTCGAAGAGCTGCCGGCGCGCTACGACGAGATGGGCGCCGCGTTGAGCTTCTTTCAGGACCCGCGCTGGCGGCGGGCGATGGTCGCGGCGCTTGGGGCGGCTCCCGAAGATCGGGTGCTCGACGTCGCCACCGGGACCGGCCTGGTCGCCCGGGCGCTGGTGGAGCGCTACCGCTGCCGGGTCGTGGGGCTGGACCAGAGTGCTCCGATGCTGAGCCGGGCCCGGGCCAAGCTCGCGTCAGACCCCCAGCTTGCCGGGCGGGTCGAGCTGGTCGAGGGCGAAGCGGAGGCGCTGCCATTCGCCGACGCCGAGTTCGACCACCTGACCTTCACCTACCTGCTTCGCTACGTCGACGATCCCGCGGTGACGCTGAGCGAGCTGGCGCGGGTGGTGAAACCCGGCGGTCGGATCGCCTGCCTGGAGTTCTGCGTTCCGGGCGGCGTCTCGCTCTGGTTGTGGCGGCTCTACACGCGGCTTGGACTGCCGGCCCTGGGCCGGCTCGCCTCCCAGCAGTGGTACGAGGTGGGCCGATTCCTCGGCCCGAGCATCGAGGGCTTCTATGGGCGCTATCCGCTGGGGCGCCAGCTGGACATGTGGGAGGAAGCCGGGATCGCACAGGTCACCGCTCGGCGCATGAGCCTCGGCGGCGGCGTCGTCATCTGGGGCACGGTTGGCGGCTGAGGCCGAGCGGCGCCCCGCCTTCTACGCGCTGCGGCCGGGCGGCTGGCGCGACCTCGTCACCCTCCTGCACCCTCCATACACCCTCTGGCACCTCAGCTACGTGGCGATCGGCGCCGCCGCGGCACCGCAGATCCATGCCGATCGCCTCGGCGCCGCGATCGCCGCGTTCTTCCTCGCGGTTGGGATTGGCGCCCACTCCCTCGACGAGCTGCACGGGCGCCCACTCGGCACGCTCCTCTCCCGTCGAGCGCTGCTGTTCCTGGCCGCGTTCGGCCTCGGCGGGGCGCTGGCGATCGGCGTCGCCGGGATGTTCGTCGTCTCGGCGACCCTGGCGCCCCTGGTCGTGGTCGGGGCCTTTCTGGTCCTCGCCTACAACCTGGAGCTGTTCGGCGGCCGCTTCCACACCGACTTCTGGTTCGCCGCGGCCTGGGGCGCCTTTCCGGCGCTGACCGGCTGGTGGTCGAACGCCCTGGCCCTGTCCTCGCCGCGGGAGGCGATCGCCGCCGCCGCGGCCGTGCTCGCGTGCTTCTGGCTCAGCGTTGCTCAACGCCGGCTGTCGACTCCGGTCCGGGAGCTTCGACGCCGGACGGTCGCCCTGAGCGGAGAGCAACGGCTTGCCGACGGTACGACCCGGCGTCTCGATGCGGCAAATCTGTCGGCGCCACTCGACGGTGCGCTCCGAGCGCTCTCCGTCGCGGTCCCGATACTGGCGATCGCCGTGGTCGCGCTGCGGATATGAGGCGGCTTTCACCAGTCCCGTCGATTCGCCGGTCCTGGTACAACAAGCGCATGGAAGCCACCCGGGGAGGCCGGCGATGCAGAGTTGGGACCTGAAGACCGTCGAAGCGGAGCCGTATCAGCCGCAGATCCTCGCCTCGGCGGAGGATGCGCGGACGATCGTGCTGCATCTGCCAGCGGGGGAGGAGCTGCAGGAGCACGAGGTGCACGAGCGGGCGCGGATCGTCGTCGTCGACGGCGAGGTCGAGGTGACTGCGGCGGGAGGGGGAACCGTGTCGGCGAGGGCCGGCCACGGTCAACGCGCGGTCCGATTCCCGCCTGCTGCTGATCCTCACCCCGTGGCCGGGCGACGGCCATCCCGGCGCGATGACCCTCGACCAGAAGGCCGAGGCGCGCCAGCGCGCCGCCCGGCACCCACGGGCCTGAATCGCCTACTCGGCGTCCTGGTCGTCCTTGTGCTCGAGCTCGTCGGCGTCCAGCACGGCCCAGCCGACCCGCTCCACCAGCTGACCGGAGAAGTGGTCTGACTCGAGATCTCTCAAGCTGATCCCCTCCCGGTACACGACCGCGCCAGCGGTGTCGTCGTGAACGTCGGCCACTACGAGTATCTGCGGCATGGTGTCTTCCTCTCCGCTTGTGGTCGTAGGGGCCAGTATCTCCACCGCTTCTTGGCGGCAGGTAAAGGTCGAGTAAAAGGTCGAGTAAAGATGTCGAGGGTGAGGCCGAGGTCTGCTCGGGAGCCGTTTGCGCGCCTTTGATCGAGAAATTTGGCTCAGCACAAAAATGCTGTTATGCTCGCGTCGAAATCGATCAATCAAGAATATTGATTGAGCGACGTACATAGCCAGCACCAGTGCCTTAATCGGTTAAAGGGACGGCGTTGTAAGCCGTTGATCCGGGTTCGAGCCCCGGCTGGTGCATTCGTCAACAGGCAACTGTCACGGGCTATGAGGATGAACCTTTTCGACTGCATCGAGGAAACGGCGGCCCAGGGAGAAGGACAGGTTCACTGGTCCCCCCGGGCGCCGTTCCGCCCCCGCGGCGACTTCGACCTGATGCTGGTGCCGCGGGTGCCAGAGTGGCGAGAGCATGCGGGGTCGCGCCACGCGCTGGAGCGGATAGAGCGGGAGCCGTGGGTGGACGCGGTCTCGCCGGGCGGCAACCAGGTCCTGCTGCGCCTCGACAGTGCCTGGATCGAGCAGGCCGGCGCGACCCTCGAGGCCGGGCAGGGGGTCGAGCCGGCGCACGCCGATCTCGCCGAGGGCAAGCGCTACGCCGTCTACTTCTGGGGCGCCAACACGACCAAGGCGCTGCACATCGGCCACCTCCGCAACCTCGCGCTCGGCCACGCGATCGGCGCCTCGCTGGAGCAGGCCGGCGCCCGGGTCGAGCGGCGCAGCCTGATCTGCGACGTCGGCCGCAGCATGGGGGAGGCGATGGCGGGCGTGGTCCAGAGCGGCCGCGACCAGCAGGTGTGGCCGGACGGCGAAGAGAAGAGCGACCACTTCGTCGGCGCCTGCTACGCCGACTACGTCAAGGCCGGACGCGCCAACGGCGACGACGACGGCGCCGAGGATTCGGTGGCGCGCGAGTCGGCGCTGTACAACGACAAAGCCGACGAGCTGATGATGCGCGTGCTCGGCGGCGACCAGCAGGCGCTCGAACTCTGGTCGAAGACCAGGGCCTGGGTGATCTCCGGGCAGCGCAAGACCCTGGCCCGCTTGGGCATCGCCTTCGACAAGGTGATCTTCGAGTCCGACTTCCTGCCGGAGGTGCTCGAGCTGACCAACCAGGGCTTGAGCGAAGGAACCCTGACCCGGCGCGACGGCGACGACATGGTGATGTACGAAACCAGGCGCCGGGAGCTCGAAGAGATGCCGCTGGTGCGCGCCGACGGGCTTCCCACCCAGCACATGCGCGCCCTTGCCTACTGGTCGGCCGCGCCCGAGCTCGACGACATGATCTCGCTGCAGGTCTGCGGCACCGAGTGGGTGCCCCACGTCACCTGCCGCCGCCAGCTGATCGACGAGCTCGAAGCCGCCAACGGCAATGGCAACGGAAGCGTGAAGGGTGGCGGTCCGCCAACCCATGACGTCTTCCACGGGATGGTCGCCCGCGAGAAACGGTCGATCACCTCGAGCAAGGAAGGCGCGCTGCTGATCGACGACCTCACCGAGTGGCTGGAGGAGCAGATCGAGGCCGATCCCGACCGCGCCGAGGTGCGCCGCAACCACCCGGACGCCGACCGGGTCCCGTCCCAGGTCGCGCTCGGCTACTTCCTGATGCAGCCGACCTCCAAGCGCGTCGACTTCGAGCCCGGCAAGCTGCTGGAGGAGGAAAAGGGAAGCCTGGGCTGGGACCTGGCGCGCGCCCAGGCGCACCGGGGCACCGCCGCCCTGGCCGCCGAGCGCCCGGCCGAGGACCCCGACTACCGCTTCGCGGTCGTGCAGTCGGAGCTGTACCGGCGCCATCTCCGCGGCTCCATCCGGGACCTCGACGTGGTGCCGCTGGCCCGCTACCTCTCGCATTTCGCCCGCTGGTACCGCGAAGGCGAGCGGGCGCCGGAGGTAGAGCGGGTCGCGCGGACCGTGCTCGGCCAAGGCGTGCGCGGCCTCGGCCTGGAGGGAGCGCGATGAGGACGCTGCTGGTCGACAACCACGACTCCTACACCTACAACGTCTTCCACCTGCTCGCCGCCGCCTCGGGCGAGGAGCCGGTGGTCGTCAACAACGACGCCGTCTCCTGGCGGGTCCTCTCGCGCTCCGACTTCGACGCGATCGTCCTCTCGCCGGGGCCGGGACGGCCGGAACGCTGGCACGACTTCGGCGTCTGCCGGGACATCCTCCGCTACAGCGAGATCCCGGTGCTCGGCATCTGCCTCGGCCACCAGGGGATCGGCAACCTGCTCGAGGGCGGCGTCAGCACCGCGCCGATGGCGATGCACGGGCGGCTCAGCCACGTGCGCCACTCCGACAGCGGCCTCTTCGAGGGCATCCCCCAGGACTTCTCGGTCGTTCGCTACCACTCGCTGGCGATCACCAGCCCGATGGGGCCCGAAGGCCACGAGACGGCCTGGTCGGACGACGGCGTCGTGATGGGGATCGAGCACACCAGCCGGCCGATGTGGGGCGTCCAGTTCCACCCCGAGTCGGTCGCGACCGAGCACGGCCGGGCGATCGCCGAGAACTTCTACGCGATGGCGCGCCGCCACCGCCGACCGCGCCCGAACGGAGCCTCGCGCAGCCCTCAGCCTCAGGACGGAGGCCGACGGGACGCAAACGTCCAAATGCTGGACGTTTCAGGCCCATCGGCGGCAGGAGGACGGCAGGGTGGGGAAGCTGGGTGGCGGTTGCGGATGCGCTTGATTGACGGCGAGCCGTCGACCGAGTGGCTGTTCGAACGGCTCTTCGCCGAGGCCGAGAACGCCTTCTGGCTCGACAGTGCCGACGCGCCGACCCGGCTGGCCCAGTGCTCCTACCTCGGCACCAGCGCCGGGGCCGATCGCTGCCTGCTCGAATACGACGTCGAGGCGGGGGAGGTGGCGGTCCATCGTGGCGGCGTCGACACGGTCGAGCACAAGTCGATCTTCGACCTGCTCGACCGCGAGCTCGCGAAATACGCGGTCGAGCCGCCGCGGGAGCTGGCGCGCGGCCTCGTCGGCGGCTACGTCGGCTACCTCGGCTACGAGTGCAAGGCCGACTGCGGCTCTCCCAACGTGCACCGCTCCGACCTCCCCGACGCGGCGCTGATGCTCGCCAACCGGGTCGTCGCCGTCGACCACGTCCGCCGCCGCACTTATCTCCTCGCCGCCGGGCGCGAGGACGACGTCGAAGCCGCTCGCTGGCTGGACGCGGCCGAAGAAGCGGTGGCGGAGGCGCTGGCGAGCCCGCCCGCCCCGACGCCGACGCCGGCACCCGGCGATCCCGAGCCCTACGTCACCTTCCAGTGCGGCCGCGGCCGCGAGCAGTACCTCGCCGACATCGCCCACAGCCAGGCCGAACTCGCCGCCGGCGAGTCCTACGAGGTCTGCCTCACCGACCAGTTCTCGACCGCCGCCAGCCCCGACCCGTTCGTGCTCTACCGCCACCTGCGACACAGCAACCCGGCCCCATTCGCCGCCTACCTCAAGTTCGGCGAGCGCGCTGTCGTCAGCTCCTCGCCCGAGCGCTTCCTCTCGGTCGACCGCGACCGCCGCGTCGAGGCGCGCCCGATCAAGGGAACGATCTCGCGCAGCGACGACCCCGTCGTCGACGCCGCCTGCCGCGCCGAGCTGGCCGAGGACGAAAAGACCAAGGCCGAGCACCTGATGATCGTCGACCTCTTGCGCAACGACGTCGGCCGCGTCTGCGACGTCGACAGCGTCCGCGTCCCGGAGCTGATGGTGATCGAGCCCTACGCGACGGTGCACCAGGTCGTCTCGACGATCACCGGCGTGCTGGAAGCCGAGCGCACGCCGGTGGAGTGCGTGCACGCCTGCTTCCCCGGGGGCTCGATGACCGGCGCCCCGAAGCTGCGCACGATGGAGATCATCGACGACATCGAGAGCGAGGCGCGCGGCGTCTACTCGGGCGCGATCGGCTACTTCGGCCTCGACGGCAGCACCGATCTCAGCATCGTCATCCGCACCATCGTGATGCGGCCGGGCCGGACCACGATCGGCGCCGGCGGGGCGATCGTCATGCAGTCCGACCCCGAGGACGAGTTCGACGAGGTTCTGCTGAAGGCGCGGGCGCCGATGGCCGCCGTGGCGCGGGTCGCCACCGGCAGCGACGACTCGGATGTGTGGAGCGTGGAGCTGGAGCCGGCGGCGCGGACCGCGGGAGCGGCGTGAGCGACTCGGCCTCGATCGAGCCCGGCGCGACGAGGGGGCCGGGGCCGGAGACGGCGGACTGGAGGATCCGCCCGGCCACCGGCGCGGACGCGGGAGCCGTCGCGACCGCGGTCGAGAAATTGCTGGTCGAGCTCGGCGGCAAGCGGCCGGCGCGGCCGGAGCTGGAAGCCGAGGCGTGGGCGGCGCTCGATGACCCCGAGGTCGGGGCGCTGATCGTCGCCGAGGCGGGCGGAGAGGTGATCGGCGTGCTCAGCGCCAGCTGGCAGCGCGCCCTGCACGTGCCGGGACGCTACGCGACGATCCAGGACCTCTGGGTGCATCCGGACTGGCGCAGCCGCAAGGTCGGCACCGAGCTGATCGAGGCGATCGCCGCCCTCTGCCGGGCGCGGGGAGTGGCAAGGATCGAGGTCGGGCTGCCGCGGGAGAGCTTCGCGGCGATCGCCGCGACCGAAGCCTTCTATCGCGGCAGTGGCTTCGAGCACCTCGGCCCGCGCATGCGGAGGTTGCTGCCGTGAGTGAGCTGCTGATGATCGAGCAGCGCCGCGGCCGCGACGACGCGGCGCACTGGATCCGGGAAGGCGGCCGCACGATCCCCGGCCAGGACAGCAATCGCCGCCTCGACGAGCTCCGCGCCGGGCTCATCCTCCACGAGGGCGTGCGCGCGGTCGGCGCCGACGCCGGCGACGAGGCGCTGGAGCGGACGCTGGACGCGACGCACGAGCGCGGCTACCTCGACGCCCTCAGGCAGGTCCGCTCCGTGGGGCCCGTTGTCATGCCCGGCTTCGCGCCGCCCGGTCTCGAGCCCGACATTCCCGTCTGCGCAGGGCTCGTCGCGGCGGCCCACGAGGGGGTTCGCACGGCGATAACCGCGGCGGAGCGGCTCGCCGCCGGCGCCCGCTTCACCTACGCCGTCTGCCGCCCGCCCGGCCACCACGCGGGGCCCGACTTCCTCGGCGGCTATTGCTACCTCAACAACGCCGCCGCCGCCGTGCGGACGCTCTGCGAGGAAGGCGTGAGGCCAGTCGGGATCCTCGACCTCGACCTGCATTACCCGAACGGGACCTCGGCCCTGGTCGAGCGGATGGAGGACGCGACGCTGCACTCCCTGCACGCCTCGCCGGTGACCAACGTCTCCGCGGACACCGTTCTGCCGCGGACCGAGAGCGAACGGGTCGTTGCCTTCAGCGGCAGCCCGGGCGCCGGCGCCTATCTGGACGAGGTCGGCGCCTCGATCGAGGAGCTGGCCGCGAGTGCCGCCGCGCTCGTCGTCTCGCTCGGCTACGACACCGTCGCCGGCGACCCGCACGGCTCCTGGAGTTTCTCGCCGCGGATCTTCGCCGACGTCGGCCGCCTGCTGGCGGAGGCGGAGCGGCCGGTCTGCGTGGTCCAGGAGGGCGGCTACTCGCTGCCGGACCTGGCGGCGTGCAGCTTCGCCTTCGCCACCGGCCTGCTAGGGGGAGGGCCGGCATGAGCGGCCTCGAGCCATTCCGCCGCCGCCTCGACCAGCTCGACGACGAGATCGCCCGCCTGCTCGGCGAGCGCTTCGACGTCTGCCGGGAGGTGGCGCTCTACAAGAGCGCCCACGGGATCCCGATGATGCAGCCGAACCGGGTCGAGGAGGTGCGCGCCCGCTACCTCGCCCGCGGCGCCGAGGTCGACCTGCCGGCCGACTTTGCCGGCGATCTCTTCGACCTGCTGATCGCCGCCACCTGCAAGGCCGAGGACGAGTTGATGGAGGCCCGGGCAGCGGCGCCGGAGCAGGAGGGCGCCCGGTGAGCGGTGCCAGCGGGGTGGCCACCGTCGCCCGCGGCCCGGGGCTGCCGCCAGGCCCGCGGATGCCGCGGGCGGTGCAGGCTGTGGGCTGGACCCAGCGTCCGCTGCCCTTCCTCGAGCGCTGCCAGCGGCGCTACGGCGACACCTTCACGCTGCGCATCCTCCACTGGGGCGACTGGGTGCTGCTCTGCGACCCCGACGACGTCAAGAAGGTCTTCACGGCGGGGGGAGCGGTCGGCGTCGACGTCGCCAACCCGCTGCTGGGGCCGGTGCTGGGGCCGCGCTCGGTGATGCTGCTGGAAGAGCCCGACCACATGACCCGGCGCAAGCTGATGCTCCCCGCCTTCCACGGCAAGAGCATCGAAGGCGACGGCGAGATGATGGCCGAGGTGGCGCGGCGGGAAGTCGGCCGCTGGCCACTGGGCAAGCCGTTCGAGCTCTGGCCCCGCATGCAGGCGATCACCCAGGAGGTGGTGATGCGCGCGGTCTTCGGCTCGGGGGAGGAAGAGCGCCTCGGTCGCCTGCGCGAGCTGCTGCGGGGGCTGACCGTGTGGATGAACGATCCCGGCAACCTCACCCGACTCGCCACCTTCGGCCCGCGCTGGGTCGTCCGCAGCCGCCACTACCGGCGGGCGATGGCGCCGGTCGAGGAAGCGGTGCTGGAGGAGGTGAGGCGCCGCCGGGCGGAAGGGGACATGCGCGAGGACGTCGTCTCGATGCTGGTCCAGGCGCGCTACGAGGATGGCTCGCCGATGAGCGAGCGGGACCTGTGCGACGAACTGCTGACCCTGCTGACCGACGGGCCGACCTCGACCTCGCTGGCCTGGACCTTCGAGCGGCTGCTGCGCAACCCGGAGAAACTGGCGCGCGCCCGCCAGGACGTGCGCGACGGCGACGGCTCCTACCTCGACGCGGTGATCAAGGAGACCCTGCGGGTCCGTCCGCCGGTGCCGGTGGTGGTGCGGCGGCTGCTGGAGCCGATGCGGCTGGGCGGCTACGAGCTGCCGGCGGGAACCACCGTGGCGCCCTGCATCCACCTGATCCATCGCAGCGAGGCCGTCTACCCCCAGGCCAAGAGCTTCGTCCCCGAGCGCTTCCTCGACCGCCAGCCCGGCACCTACACCTGGATCCCGTTCGGCGGCGGCACGCGCCGCTGCCTCGCCGCCAGCTACGCCGAACTGGAGATGAAGCGGGTGCTGCGCACGGTCTTCTCCGAGGTCGACCTGCGGCCGGTGGAGACCCGCTCGGAGCGGATGCGGAAAAGCGCCATCTCCTTCAGTCCCGACCGCCGAGGCCTGGTGATCGCGGAGCCGTGGTAGCCGAGACCGATCTGCTCATAGTCGGCGCCGGGGCAAAGGCGGCCGGGATCGCGACGAAGGTCCACGTCCTCAACAGGCTCGGCCTCGGGCCGGTCACCCTGAAGGTCATCGAGGGAACCGAGCCCGCCGCCTCGTGGCTGGGGCGCAACGGCATGACCTCGGGAGAGGAGCCCCTGGCCGTCACGCCGATCAAGGACATCGGCTTCCCCTACCAGAGCCACTGCGAGTTCGGCGAGGCGGGAGAGGCGATCGATGCCGCGACGATGTCGTTCTCCTGGCAGCAGTACCTGATCGGCAAGCGGCGGTACGCCCGCTGGATCGACGCGGGCTCGCCCTCGGTGCGCCACCGCAACTACGGCGAATACCTCACCTGGGTGCTGTCGCGGGCGACGGAGGGGGTCAGCCACCTGAACGGCCGCGTCACGCGGGTCTTGCTCGACGAGCAGAGGGAGCGCTGGCTGGTCGAGGCGGAGGGGCCGGCGGGGCCGTCGCGGCACGCCTGCGGCGCGCTGGTGCTCACCGGTCCCGGTATCCACCGGTCCTTCCCGCACGAGCCCAGTGTGGCTTCGAGGGTCTTTCACTGCGACAGCAGGCGCGGTGAGTTCGCGCGGCTGCCGGGCGATCGGAGCTGCGACGTCGCCGTCGTCGGGGGAGGAGAGAGCGCGCTCAGTTGTGTCATGTTCCTGCGCGGCTTCAGGCCCAGGTCCCGGTTCACGGTCTACACCCCGATGCTGCCGATGAGCCGCGGCGAGAGCTTCCTCGAGAACCGCGTGTTCTCCAACCCCGACGAGGTCGAATGGGGCTCGCTGGACCTGCAGACGCGCCGCGACTTCGTCAAGCACAGCGACCGTGGGGTCTTCGATCCGCCGAGCCTGGCGGCGATCGCCTACGACGACCGCTGCCGCTTCGTCACCGGACGGGTGACGGACGTCGGCTCGCCGGAACGGGGCGACGGAGTGCGCCTGGAATACGAGGCGCCGCGGGGTGCCGCCCGCAGCGAGCACGAGTACGTGGTCAACTGCACCGGCTTCGACCTCCTCGCCCAGCTGCGCGATCTCTTCCCGCCGGAGGTTCGGGCGGAGGTCGAGGGCCAGGCGGGGCCGCTCTGGGACAGGCCGCCGGGGGCCGAGGTGCGGATCGGCCGCGCCCTCGAACTGGAGGGGATGCTGCCGCGCTTGCACATTCCCGGGCTGGGTGGGCTCAGCCAGGGGCCTGGGTTCGCGAACCTGGGGGCCCTGGGGCTGCTCTCCAACCGCGTGCTGCAGCCGCTCCTGCTCGAAAAGTCCGGACGGGGGCTTGGCGCAGACGCCCGTATGCAATATAAGTCCTTATCGCTTGAGTAAATATGCGATATTCCAATTCCACTGGGGGGAGCTGACGTGAGTCTGGAGAAAGTTCCGAAGGCCGCCTGGGCCGTGGCGGGGGCCGTCGCCCTTCTCTTCGTCGTCGGCGCGATCCTGCTGCTTTCGCAGTCCTCCTCCGGGGAAAACCTGGAATTCACCGGCTCGGGCTATCCGGGGGTCGACACCTCGAACACCCGCCAGGCGAGCGGCTCGATCAATGCCTCCAACGCCTCCGAACTGGAAGTCGCCTGGACGCTGCCGCTGACCGCGCAGAGCTCCTACGGCGCCTACTCCGCGCCTCTGGTCGTCGCCAACGGGGTCATCTACTCCCAGGACCTGGAATCGAACGTGCGGGCGATCAGCCTCAAGTCCGGCGAAGTCCAGTGGACCAAGAGCTAAGAAGAAGCCGACGAAGGCCCGAACGGCGTCGTCGTCGCGGGTGGCCGCGTGTACGGCGCCACCCAGGAAGCGGCCTTCGCGCTGGACCAGAAGACCGGCAAGGAGATCTGGTCGACGCCGCTCCTGCAGAACGCATACGAGGGCATCTCGATGGCCCCTGGCTACCACGACGGCATCGTCTACGTATCGACCGTCCCGACCAACCTGCAGCAGGGCTACCACGGCGGCGGCGTCGGCATCCTCTGGGCGCTGGACGGCAAGACCGGCAGGAAACTGTGGCACTTCAACACCGTGCCGAACAGC
>WNFM01140908.1_pt1 | contig 24177 bp, 20 predicted proteins | sample 5400271 | NCBI WGS metagenome assembly WNFM01 (sample SAMN13153352, study PRJNA577476) | soil metagenome | isolation source: 60 cm saprolite on Douglas fir-dominated hillslope | place: USA:California | collected 2013-09-17 | reverse complement strand
GGGTCATGATTTGACTCATAAAGAAGAACGGCGTGTACATCGCCCTCTCACATGAGCCTGGCTGTAACACATCACGAGTTCCACCTGTTCTAGTAGATGGAGCTTGTTCGATTTCTTCAGTTATCCAGCATTTAAGGAGGTCTACGTGACAACGAACAGCAATGCGCAGAAATATACGAAAGTCCTGCAAAGAATATTTCCGGAGTTCTAGACAACGATCTGAACTTTGTCTAGACTACTAAACCAGGAAAAAAGGAGAGACCACTCTACTTGCTCGATGCGCTCCTGCGTTTGTTTCCGTTTCTTCGGGACGGTTTATAGTGTGCTCAGATGTGCTCACTTTTTCACCTGTTTTCAACGGCTTAACTGTCAATTTACTGTCAATTTCGAGAGATATGCAAGAGGCTGCAATGTGCTTTCTGAGAGGGTACAGGGGGTGGAATCATTCGGGGTGTCATCGTCAGGGGGATAAAAACCAGCTACCCCCGGTGTGCAGCGCTGACTCCCTGATCGCCAGCGCTAGTTGGTCAGTAGTGCTCGCTTCTTCTCTCAGTGAGTGGTAGTGTTTCCAGCCAGCCAGACTATTGCATGTACTCAGGATTGATCGACAAATCTTTGAAAAAGCATCAACTCATGGTATACTCCTGTTGGTACATATCCTTTCTCTCTTTTTTGCCTTTCTTTACACTTCTCAAAAGAGGCGGTAGCTATGCAACGCAAGGCAAGGACCGTGATGGCAGTGGCAATGACAGCAATCCTTTTCACCGGACCCAGGATATTCTGGAGACCCATGCATATCTCAGCAGGTGTGATTGCTGCCCTTAGACTCTCTTCATCCCCGACAGTTACCTCTTCTCAAACAGGAGCTGTTCACGCTACAGGGGGTATCGATCCCACCGTTCTTGCCCCACTGATTGGCCTTGCCGGTGCGGTCGTCGGTGCACTCATCGCTGGTGCGTTTGCCCTCTATCAATTTCGTCGCAATGCTCAACTTGAACGGCAGAAACAAGAGGATCAGTTCCGCCACGATCAGGAAATGGTGCGCTTGCAAAAAGAACTCGAACTTCAATATAAAGTCAAGGAACAAGAACAGCAGCAGGAGGCAACCGAGGCAGAGGCACTGCGCTTGAAGATGCTTCTTGACCAGACGAACAGCGAACGAGCCAGGACCTACCGCCAGGCGCTGCATGCGGATCCACGAATCTCCCACCTGCAAATCCTGGATATGAGCCGTCCCTTGAAAGTGACCAGTATCTATGTGCGAGTCCGTGTGCACCAGGACACCAGAACTGGCTATGAGCTTGATCCCACGATGCGTTCTGCCGAAGCGCTGCGCGATCCCAATGCCTTGCTGCTGACAGGGTTTAAGCACCTAGAACAGCGTGCGAGAAGCGCCATTGATCCCGATGAAGCCCTGCGTACCTACACCCATTGTGTCATCGTTGGTGATCCAGGCGCAGGCAAGACAACCTTACTCAAGTATCTGACGCTCAAAGCTGCCGATAACCAGCTGTCAGGGCTGCCAGATTTCCCCATCTGGCCTGTCGGTGTGATAGTGACCAAAAGATATGACGTGCTATATAACTGAGGATGAGTTTAGGTGTGAAGCAGCTCTAGAGGCTCTTGCACATCGCTTGAAGACGTTCACCTTGTTACAATCAACAACGAAGCATTGTGAGATGTTCACAGAAGACAAGGCCTTCTGGCGAGGAGAGAAAAGCCTGCTTTTAGGCGCATGTAAGAAGAAAAAAGGCAAGCTCAGCCTCAGTTATATGATATACAGTACTATTCCGTCAGAATCGCACTGACAGGCCAAAGGATCAATTACGACACAAAGGGAAAGAAATTACGACATCCAAGATTATCACATTTACAGCTATTGACACCCCCAAAAACGACCGTTTTTGGGGCATGTTTCCTCCCTGTCTCTTTTCCTCTTGCCCCAGCGCAGCTATGTGTTTTAGAACTCATACCGGAATCTATATACCATAAAGGTTTAGAATATGGGAGGTGAAAATCAGCATGAAAGTCGGCTATGCACGTGTCTCACGTGAGGAGCAGCACCTTGAGCTGCAGCTGGACGCCCTGAAAGCCGCAGGGTGTGAGCAGATTTTTACTGAAAAGATCAAAAGTGTGAAAGACTTGCGCCCACAATTAGAGCAGTCGCTCAAGTATGTGCGACCAGGTGACACACTCGTTGTCTGGCGGCTGGATCGACTTGGCCGCTCACTCAAGAATTTACTCGAGATCATGGGCTTCCTCGAGGAACGCGGGATCGAGTTTCAGAGCCTGACTGTAAATCCCAACATTCTACTGGTGGAAATGGCATAATTATTCTGTGGATGAGCTGCCTTAGAAACTCTGAAAGAGTTTTTGAGACCAGGATATTTATACGGATTCCGTCATCGGAATGTTGGGATTTACATAATGTAGATCAGAATTTTGCAATTTACTCGTTGCGGCCTCTGCAGCTGGCCACCTCGTCAGTCTGCCAGACGGACACTTCAAGGGAACCAGCGACCAAGCTCGACGATGGCCTGCGCGGTCTCAAGTAGCGCACTCTTGCCGCCAAGCACCGCTAAAATGCGGATATGCTCATCCATGCTCAAGTCCCTAATGACGTCGGGGCGGGTGCATGAGGCCAGGCTCCGCAGTCGGCGATACCACAGCGCGTACAGGTCATTAATGGGAAGTCGCTGGGGATCGAGAGTTATCGCGTGCAGGAGCCAGGCCCGCTCTTCCGCACGGCTGGTTCGCCTGGCCGCAGCGATCGTCTCGTCCAGCACACTTGCGAGCAGGTTGTCAGGTACGTAGCGCGCGATCGCTGTCAGCGCTTCGGCGAGTATCGTGCCGTCGCTTTTGCCACCTGTGCCAAGATCGCGTTCAAGAACCCGGGCCTCGCGCAGCGCGTCCTCGAAGAAGCCCAGCTTCGCCATCTGTACGAGGATTCCAGCAGTGGCCTGCTCGTCGCCGGATTCATTATAGATGTACTCAGCAGCAGCCTTCGCCTCGTACAGTAACTCGTGGTGCTGCGCACTAGGGACGCGTGCCGCGAGGCATGCCAGTACTCTCGCCTTCTCCGTGGCGTCTTTATGCGACTCGGTTAGCCACCTCTCCAAGCCACCTCTCATCATACTCCCCCCGGGGCCGACCTGAATCGCGCGGGCCGCGGTGGTGGCCTCGAGTAGCACATCTGTCTGCTGCTCGCCCGACAGTTGGGCGCCGAGCGCGCCGAGCGCCTCGGCGCGCGCTGCCGAATCGGCAAATCCCCGGGCGATGACCAGTGCCCGCTCCAACAGCACGCCACTCAGCATTGGCGCCAGGCCAGCGAGGGCAAACGCCCTCGCCCGTTCGTTCTCAGTCCGAGTTTCCTTGGGGTCAAAGACGAGGGACTGAATGCCGCGTGCGATTGCGAGCAGGCGGGGCATGAATGAACGTGGCAAGCGTGGCGCTAACTCGATCAACATCGCGGCTCGCTCGCGTCCATAGAGACGCCAGCGCACTATTGAAAGCGACTCCCGCTCAAAGCCTCTCTCGGCCAAGCTGCGTGCTACCTTGTCCCACGGAAGGAACGAATCGTTCGCGGCCGCGGCAGCCTCGAAGATCACCTCGAACGCGGCATCGAGCAGCCCGTCGAATTCGTGTGAAGCAGGGACTTTCGATATCAAGTCCATGAATAGCCTTGCGCGCTCGGAGTCGTTCTTAATCTCGCGCGCCGTGGCGATAATCTCCTCCCACACGGCCTTCTGTTCCGGATCCGGCAGTCGCGCTGCAAACGCGGCGAGCGTTGCGGCGCGCGCTGAAGGATCGCGGCACCTGCGAGCAAGCTCCAGGGCACGCATGACCAGTGCGTCTGGCACCACAGGCGCCAAGCTGATTAGCGTATCTGCGACCGGCTTATCTTCTGAGGCCTTCTCAGCAATCTCGCGCATGCGCGACAGCGCTGCCTCTATGAGTGGCACCTGGTCGCTGGGCGAGAGATGGCTCGCCACCCTGACCAGTGCTGCGGCGCGCAAGGCGTCATCCGTGATGAGCCGTAAGCTGGCCAACGATGCATCGGGAACTCGCGGAGTGAGGCTCACCAGAGCCTCGAACCCACTCCTGTTCAGACGGTCATACTCGTTCAAGGCGGCGGTCCACGCCTGGTCCAGTAACTCATCGGGAATGTACGGGGCGAGCTCCACCAGCGCTGATCCGCGTGAGGGCATTTTTTCCTGGAGCAGCGCCTCGAGGGGCTTGTGGCGGAGTGCAGCAGGCAGATGCGGAGCCAAGCCGACCAGCGCCACTGCTCGGGAGATTGGATGCTCGACCGATTCCGCCAACGAGAGTCCCTGATCCAGGTTCCCTGATTCGGCCAGCTTGGGCGCGAGGTACGCGAGCGCAACTTCGCGCCACCTCTCGTCCGCGATCTGCCGTGCAGCAGCCAAAACAGAGGGAAGTAATCGCCCCGGTACATATGGCCCAAGACCTGCCAGAGCGCGTGCCCGTATCCGATCATCGTGGAGCTCCTGCGCGGCGGCAAATGCATCTTCGAGCAGCACGTCTGCCAAGTGCGGGACCAGCTTTGTCAACGCGGCCTCGCGCCAGCCCTCGTCGAGGATTGCTCTCGCGGTGCTCAACACCTCACGCTGCCATCGTTCGGACAAACTGCGAACCAGTGACACAAGCGCCCGCGCCTGAGCGCGTTCCCTTCGGAGCTCCTTCGCGGCGTCCAATGCTTCGGCTGCGATGTTTTCCCCATCGATGGGGCCAAGACATGCGGCTACCGCTGCCAGCGCACGTGCGCGCTGGCCAGCCTCTGAAACACTGCGCGCCGTCTCCAGGGCCGCCTGGGGGCTGCGCAGCTCTGCGATCCGCCGAATCAGTGCGGCGAGTGCTTGTCCCCGGGCTTCCTCCACGCGGATCCACCTGGCAGTCCAAAAACTCCAGGCATGCAATATATGTCGATCCTCGGCGAATGCATCCTCGAAGTCATCTCCGACCAGCAATCGCCGGCGCCATTCGCCGTAGTCCAGCTCCCACACTGAGGCCAGCGCCTCACCTGCACGAATGATGCGCTCGGTATCAACTTCTGCATCGCCGAACCTCCGCTTCTCCCACTCCTCTGTACCCAAAGTCATGCGCGCTGCCGCGACCGAGCGCGCTAAGAGTCGTGCTGGCAGATGGGGAGCTATCCCCGCGAGCGCTTCTCCTCCTTCTGACTCATTGCCCATCGACTCGGCAAGCTCGAGTCCAGCGTCGACGCGCCCTGCCACCGCCAGCCGCACCGCAAGTTCCTTCAAAGCCCGGCTGGCTCCGTCCGGCACGATCCCGCGGGTCAATTCAAGGGCCTCTTCCACATTGCCGAGTTCGACCAGGCGTGACGCGAGTCGAGCCAGCGGTACTGAGCGCAGTCGGTCAGCGGGGATCTCCTGGCTGGACGCAATGGCTTGGCGCACCTGCGGCTCGCTGAGCATCGGCGTGAGCGCCGCCAGTGCCTCGGCCCGCAGGTCGTCGTCCGGGAGCCGCTGGGCGTAGCCCAGTGCGCGATGGGTCGTCCACCGACCGGTTGCGACAAGTCGCGCGAGAACGGCGGGTGGAATCCCTCCCACGGTGCTGTTGATCGAGGCCTTGATCAGGGCATAGCGGCACTGCCACCCAACGAGCTCGCCTATGTCATCGGGCCGGCTGGGGCCATTACGCAAGACATCTCGTATTGCCAGATCTGCTCGCTGCCAGGCGCGCTCGACATCGGACAGGAACCCATCATAGCTGCCTTCAGCCGCGTCCCATGCTTGGAGCCAGCTTTCGCTCACCAGCCTGCGAAAAGCTGGCGCTTTGCTGCCTGCGCGTTCCAGGTGCGCTCCCAGGTACCGCAGCACATAGCCCGGGATATTAGAGGGAGTAATGCGCCCATCCTCGACACGCCGAAGTGACTCCTCCCCATATTCGATGAAGCGGTCGTCCCACTTCTTCCGCTCGTCGGTCGACAGCTTCTCGTAGAAGTGCTGATTCAGCAGGGGGTGGCTAAATACATAGCCCTGCTCTCGACCGTCACCCACTACGAACCGGCTTAGCGGTTGGACCACGTCGTCGATAATGAAGGTGTTGAGTCCCTCCTCGCTGCCGAGTACCACCAGATCCGCGGTGTGGAGGGGCCCGAGGGCGCACGCGAGCAGGCTGAACAGGCTCAGCACCGCCGCCTCTTTGAGTGGCGTGGCCGAGCCCCAGGCGCGACGCTGGTCCTGCCACCAGCGCTCGAAGTAGGAGTCCAGGCCAGGGTTCAAGTGGCGCAAGTCGTCGGCACTCATCACGGTCGTGCCGGTGATTCGGCCAGCTAGCGTTTCGGTATAGAGTCGGACGAGCAGGGGGTCGCCCCTGCTCAGGCGAAGCAGCTCGGTCACCATATCCGGTTGCGCCGCCAGCCGGGCCTCCTGATCTCCCAAGGCACGGAGGACTTCGGCCACTCCGCGTCGCTTGAGTCGCGGAAGCGTCACTAGTGTGGCGACTCCCCGCCAGGACAACTGCTCCAGCCAGCCTGCCGCGTTACGCCCGGCGAGCGGCCGCGCGGACACCAGCACCTTGACTCCCCGCCCCAGCTGTGCTGGAAACCGCAGATCCACACCGCATTCCCAACCTGTGGCCTCGTCGACACCGTCCAGCACGACAACGAGCGGACGATCTGCGGGGTGGTCCTCATAGAGGCACGCTTCAATTTCTGATTGCCACTCATCGGACGTATTCGGAGCTGCGCCATCTGCTCCGCCGCTGCGCAAATACCGGAGGCGTCCCCAGAGTGCTGCAAACGCCCTGCTTTTGAGCGATGTGCCAAAGCGGATGCTGACGGGGACGAAAGCCACTTCGACCTGGCCCTGCACGGCCAATTGCATGCACCAGTGGGCCAGCAGCGCCGATTTGCCCCGACCCGCGTCGGCGACTAAAAGCGCAAAGCTTGGATCAGGCTGCTTTAGCCACTGGTTCAACTGCTCGAGCGCGGCTTCACGGCCTCCGAACGGAGCAGGCGCATCAAGGGTTCCGACGTATTCGCGCAGGAACTGTTCGACACCGCCTAATGGGCTGCCGGGTACACCCGCTAACCCATTCGTCAGCGGGGCGAACGGCCGTGCTGACACAATCGGCTGGATGCTTCTACACGCTTGGTACAGGACGTTGTTCGGCAGCAGGAAAGCGACGCGTTCCGTTGGCTCCTTGTGAACAGCCACGACCATCCCGACCACTCCGAAGCGCACCGGATCCCAAACGGGAGTGCCGCTGAAGCCGCGCTGGACACGGATGCCGCGTCCGTCATCATCCTCCATCTGGACCCATGTATTGGACAGCGAGTCTCGCAAGATGCCGTACGCGAAGCGACCTTCGTCAGCTCCGGCCGGTACGCCAAAGACTTCGAATCGCCGTCCCGCCAGCCTGGAGACCGGGAGGAGACGCGCCGGTCGGGCCGCCGTTGGCGGATCGGTAGTGAGCTTTAGGACGGCGACATCGCCGCCACCAGCAGGTCTTTCGATCGGCAGCCAGCCATCGGGACGGCAAAAGGCGGTCCGTTCGGAGCCGCCACAAAATGGGAAGTCCAGGCGCACTTCGCCGGTCGGCGGTGCGGCCGCATAGGCGACACCCGAGATGCCGAGCGCATCTTCAACGACATGCGCGCACGTGCACACTGAACCGTCCGGAGCCAGGAAACCAATCCCGACCACCTCGTTCATAACGTTTAAGATGCGGGCGATCGATGGACTAAGCGGATGATTGGCAATATCACTCATGGCATCGTCACGCATGGCGTCCGGAAGCCAATTCAGGGTAAAGACGGGCTGCTAGATCCGACAGATCGGACAGTCCCGTCATGGTCGCTGCAGAACCGCGACTGGCGCGTTCGGAAGCGCTTCCGGTGGCTTCCGCGACACTGGCGGTTGCCTGAGAACGACCGATCACAGCGCTCGCCAGCAGTATGCCCCGGCTCCGCTCCTCGTCCCGCTCGTTCTGGGCTTGGTCCCGTTCGTCTTGGGCCTGCTCAGCTTGCGCCTGTGCATTTACCACTTCTTGTCGGTGAACCTCTCGACCAAATAGCCAGCCCGCGGCCGCAAACGCAATTGTCACAATTGGAGTGAGCGCATAGACAGTCCGGGTCCACACCAGGTCACTGCTGCTGGTCTGGCCAATCAGATAGAGGATCGCGACTAGGAGCACAATTAACGCACAGACGGTCACAACAGGGGCCATCACAGCCCGCGCATCCTTACTGGTAGTACCCCTTCTCGCCTTCGAGGTTGGTCCCATCAATTCCTCCTATCTTGGACGAGATGCCATCCGTCGCCATAACTGCAGCGGAGATACTCCTTGGTAGCGACAAACACCTATTCTTTCGTTTCGGGTTCTTCACTCATTGATCTACCCCTTCAGGGGCGGACGTCCCACCGGTTCCGGTTCTGAAATCGGCACCGGTAGTGGCGATGCGTTTTCACGATGGCCTGCGATAAATTGTTCCACGACTGTAGCGCATGTTGAGAGTCCAGCCCGGACTTGATTGCGCCGCTCACTCCGCGCCTTTTCAATCTCCTTAAGCTCACGGTTTGCCCAAAAAGCTCCTGACAAATGGCACGGCACAAAAAACGATTCTGAATGAAAGGGCGGTGAGTGGTAACGACACTTCTGGCATTCCGAGTCCTCTCCCAGACGGAAGAGCTGACATCGCCATCTGCCTTTAAGTATACTTCATCTCCAGAATAATTGTACAGATTCCACCAGTAGAAAAGCTCTTACGCAGATTCGTCGATTCTGAGAACAGATGAGATACGAGACAAGCAAGCAGGTCTCCTGCTCTGCTTGTTTCTCTGCTTGAACTTTCCATCAACGTACCTGCGTAAGAGCCTGATAGTGTTGAGTGTAAATCCCAACATTCCGATGACGGAATCCGTATAAATATCCTGGTCTCAAAAACTCTTTCAGGGTTTCTAAGGCAGCTCATTGCCCTTTGCCAGAATGTTTGGATCTCCACTGAATTTGGTGCAGGATGAGCTTGGCAGAATACCCCTTTCAACGCTTTGCGAACGGCTGGCCTCATGAATAGATCTGCCACGAAATGTGTTCTCAATAAAGAAAAGCTTTTTGCAAGGATGGTGAGATGGGATGGATTTCTCTTCTTTGTTCGCACTTCCCGATGGATTAGAGGTGGCCGAAACTTCTATCACTGACCAGGTTCTGACGCTCTTCCTCGAAGCGTCTGCACCCACTGCGATATGCCCACTGTGTGGCCTTACGAGCCAGCATATACGCAGTTCCTACACACGCCACGTTGCCGATGTGCCTTCTGCAGGTCGCCAGGTTCAACTGATCTTACGCGTCCGAAAATTTCGCTGTGATACGAGAGATTGCCCGCGCCGGATCTTTGCGGAACGGTTAACCCCTTTCGTCGAACCCTGGGCCCGTATGACGAGCAGGCTGAGCCAAACCATTGAGGCTATTGGTCTCGCCACCGGTGGAGAGTTAGGCTCACGCTTCGCTCCTCGTCTAGGAGTGGTGACCTCACCCACCACGATCCTGCGTCGCACCATGAGTCTTCCTGCACAACGATCAGAGCAGGTCTCACGGTTGGGTATTGACGACTGGAGCTTCCGCCGGGGTCGCCAGTTCGGGACCATTCTCGTCAATTTAGCTACCCATGAGATTATTGATCTGCTTCCCGATCGGGAGACGGAAACGGCCCAATCCTGGATGCAGGAGCATCCGGAGATTGATGTGGTGAGCCGCGACCGAGGAGAGGATTACGCTTCCGCCGCCAGATTCGGAGCGCCCCAGGCGAGGCAGGTGGCCGACCGCTTCCACTTAGCGCAGAACTTGACGGAGATGGTGGAAGAGATTCTCGCGCGCTGTCGGGCTGAGATTCGCAAAGCAGCAAAAGGAACCAACCCCTCCTCCGAGCGACAGGCAGGAGGAGAGAAAGAACCAACCGCGTCTTTTGACACACGGCCCCCTGCTCCAGACCCGCTTGCAGGCAGTGCTCACCTGGCTCACCATGCGGAGCGATCAGATCGGTATCACCAACTGCTCGAACTGCGAAAAGAGGGCCTCACCAACAAAGAGATTGCACGTCGTCTCGACATGGCCGAACGAACCATTCGTCGTTGGATCACGCGAGGGATTCCCTACGAAAAAGCAGAACTTCGTTGCAAACCGCGCAAGAGGTTTGATCCTTATCTGCCTTACATCACCGAACGATGGAACCAGGGGGAACGAAATGGCCAGCGCCTCTTTCGGGAACTGCAAGCGGCATCGGATACAAAGGCGGTGCCGGAACACTGTATCGTTTTTTGAGGTCACTGCGAGGCTACTCAGCTTCTCCTCAAGGCCGAGCTGAACAAGCACAAGTTGTTCCACAGACCCCTCTCCAACAGTTTTCCGCACACAAAGTGGTCTGGTGGTTTATCCGTGACCCGTCCGATTTGGGTAAGAAAGAGCAAAAAGCCCTTGCAGCCATTCGCCAAGCCAGTCCGACTGCCGACAACGTGTATGGGTTAGTTCAGGATTTTATGCAGATGCTTCGTCATCGAGAGGGTGAACGCCTGGATGTTTGGCTTGGTCAGGTGAGAGCCAGTCATATTCCTGAATTGCAACGCTTTGTCCGGAGTATCCAACGAGACAAGGATGCCGTATTGGCCGGTCTCACTTTGCCAGAGAGCAATGGTGTCGTGGAGGGAAAAATCAACAAATTAAAACTCATCAAACGCATGATGTATGGTCGGGCTGGCTTTCCACTGCTGCGCCAGCGAGTGCTTCATGCTTTGTAAAAGGCGAGGTGCTAAGGGACCAAAGAGTTGAGTTGGGCAAGGATCTCTTCCACGATCTCTTCTGGACGCTTCTCATCAGTGGGAATCTGAACGGCGAAGCCAGGAGATGCAAATACGGCCAGACAACGGTCAAGCCTTTCTTGAATCCAGGCCAGAGCTTGTTCAGTGTGTTCCTGTTGACGTTGTGCCAGGCGGGTAAGGAGCGTTTCTTTCCGTGCTGTCAGGCAGAAATGGTAGAGATGTGGATCAACCTGGCAAAGACCATCAGTAATCTCCTCAAGGTACGGACGGTGCCACAAGGTCATGGGAATGAGTAACGTTCGTCCGTACACCTGTTTGAGTACGCGTGCCGTTTCCACTACCAGAGGACGCCACGCGGTCAGGTCCTGGAAGTCGGTGAAGGTCTCGATGGGTTTGACGATAGAGGCTAGTCCAACTCCCACTATCTCCGGGTCATAGAGCATGCTATGGTAAAGGCGTTGAACAAGCAGTTTTGCAGTAGTGTTCTTACCAGACGCAAACGAGCCGTTAATCAGAATGATCATCGATAGGTGCTTCCTTTTAGGAGGAAAATATGATGCAAGAGATGTTTCTCTCGTCCATTATCTCCGATGTCTCGCGCGAATACTATCCGATAGCCTTTTTCTCTTCGCCTTTCCATATTTTTATCAAGCTCATCCTGCACCAAATTCAGTGGAGACCCAAACATTCTGGCAAAGGGCACTCATCCACAGAATAATTATGCCATTTCCACCAGTAGAATGTTGGGATTTACAGCCTGACTGAGCACCTTGATACCAGCAACCCGAGTGGGAAGCTCATCTTCCATATTTTCGCGAGTGTAGCTGAATTTGAACGCGCCTTAACAATAGAACGCACATGCGCAGGCCTCGCCGCTGCTCGGGCTCGTGGCAGGAAAGGTGGTCGACCACGCGGAAAAGCATTTAACGCCCCACATAAGATCACCACCGCTCAAGCGCTTTACAATCAAGGAGCACCAATGAAGGAGATCTGCGAGCTTCTCAATTGCAGTTCATCGACGCTGTACCGCTATATTGAGACGAAGAAGACTGACCAGGGGCAAGCAGGGGGGTAGTTGGTTTTAAGCTCTGATAGATGCGGAGAAAAACCAACTACCCCCAGATCAGGCTTTCAGGCCACTGGACACTGTTGCTCATCGAACACTGAAGGCATGCGTACGGAGAACAAGGGGACATGTCTCTCTACTCTTACGTTCAAGATAGCCCTCTTGAAAGCAGCGAAAGACCCTGCTATGCTCTGCAGGCAACGGATCTCGCGCTGGAACACGTTGGTTCACAGTAGGAAGGATGAGGAAAGAAAAGGAACGCCCACATGCTCCTGCAGGCTTGCCTCAATGGGAGTCGGACTCCTGGCGAACATCCGGCACTCCCCATTACGCCACAAGAACTGGCCCAGGATGCGCAGCGCGTCGTTGCAGCAGGGGCGTGTGCTCTGCATGTCCACCCGCGCAACGTTCAGGGAGAGCAATCGCTTGAGGCCCAGGACATGGCAGCTGCCCTGATCGCCATTCGCGAACGCTGTCCCGGCATCCCTGTCGGCGTGAGCACCGCTCTGTGGATCCAACCCGATGTGGGGGGCCGCCTCCAACAGATCCAGGCGTGGGCAGTGCAGCCCGATTTTGCTTCGGTGAACTTCTCTGAACCAGGAATCGCTGAGCTGTGTGCGCATTTCCTCTCCTGTCACGTGGGGATCGAAGCTGGCATCTGGTCGGTCGAGGACGCACAGCTCCTCTGTCCCGAGGAAGCACGTTCGTTTGCCTTGGCGCATGGTGACCCCGCTAGCTCCAGCATGCAGGAAACGGCTCTCTCTGTGACAGTTCAGCGCCAGTAGATAGCGAGGGGGAGAGGTGGCCAGCCAGGTCCTCTCTTCCGGTGACGGTCTGAGGGCTGCCGGCGTTCTCCGATGGGACGCACTGCACCAGGATGGTAGACAGCTATGCTATCATAGCAGTAGTAGCACACCTGTTCAAACAACGCAGATCCTTGCCACATGAGCAGAGGTCTTCTGTGCAAGGCTCGTTGGGGAGGAAGGAGCACGCCAGGTGGCTGTCTGCGTATATGCAGCGCCGCGGTCTTTCCGCCTTTCGCTGCAACCAGGGGCGCAGGCGGGGGCAGGCCATTGGGGTTGCCCTACGCATTTCGCAACACATGCGGGTGAGCGCCTCGCCCACCATAGCCAGGGTGAGGCCTGTACCAGGAGCAGGGAACTGGCACGCAGATCACTGCCAAAGGAAACGAGCATGAAAACGTTCGACGAGCTGAAGGCCCTCTTGGCTCAGAGTCTGCGCGAGCTGGCCCAGCTCGCACGCAGCGGGCCGACGACCATCGAGGAACGGCACGTGAAAGAGCAGGCCATTGGCCAGTACTGCTATGTGGCGGAGGAAGATCTGAGTCCCTCGGAACTCACACGCCTGAAAAAAGAACTTGGCCTCAGTGAGACCACCTGGCGCGCCTATAAAGCACGCTTTATCGAGGGCAGCTCTCCTGGGGAGTTGCTCTGAGGGGCAAGAGCCAGTTCGCGCGGAAGGCCGAACCGTGGTCCGACGCCGGCAGAGCCGAAGATGCTACCATCGACCGAGGAGACGCTGACGGCACGAGGTGCGCCAGCCAGGTCATACCCACGAGAAAGGGCGAACGAACATGGACAACCACCAATTGGCCCAGGAACTCCGCCAACGGCAATATGCCCGCGGCCTGGTCGCAAAGAAGTACATCGATGCGCTTTCTGACCATGACATCATCGATAGCTACATCACCTGTTCGGGGTGTGGCGCGAAGTTCATCCCGCTTGACGATCTTGATCTGCTGATCAAACGGGCCAGGTCAGCCGAGCAGTTCATCGCGGCTATCGCCCCACACACGCATTGAAGAGTGGGCCCAGACGGCCATCCCAGCCCACAGAAAGAAAGGACACACCCGGAGTATGGCACATACCCCATACACTCCTAAGAGGGTCATCGCAAAGGCCTTTCTTGTGCGGTTTTTCGCCGATGGGGGATTCCGCGTTGAGGGTCCGTTTCCACCTATGCAAGTGCAGCGCCTTCTCGCTACCAACGAATGCCAGGCGTGGTTACGGGATCCTGCACTCGTTGCCATCTGGGGGAGGGAGCCCGTCGCCACTGTCAGCGAGCTGCTCACGCTCTCGCCAGAGATCAACGAGATCGCGTCTCGCCTCGCACACAAGCGGTATCAGCCGCTGAAAGCGAACCACTATCGTGCGCAACATGCCCGAAACTTCCAGGGCGAGCAAGGACAAACCCCATGAAACCACCGGCGAAGTCTCTGAGGCTAAGATGGCCATGAAACATACGAAAGGACAACATATGCGTAAGAAACGACTCTCTCCTCCAGTGCGTCACGCCATTGAAGCAGCGATGAAAGGCGAGCCGTTCCCTGGCCTGGTGTACCGATGTGGTGAGTTCTCTCTCGCAGGGAACATGCTGGTTCTGCCAGGCATTGGGCGCATCCCTTTCCTTGGCGATGTGCCGCCGAAAGGGAAGATCAGGTCGGTCACGCTCCAGGAAGACGGAGATGGTTGGACAGCCACGGTCGAAGTCGAGGCAGATGGCGAATAAGAGGTACCGCTAAGTACAAGCGATCGCAAATCCGTTCCGACTTTGATGGGGAGAATGCAAAAGGAGCACACGTTCGGTTTGCCGGTGAGAAGATAGGTCTTGAGCATGCAGATACCAGGGCCAACGGTTGTGCTTTTTCCGTGAGTTCCTACTCAGAGGTACCCGTATATACCTAAGAGGGAACTTGCAAAAATAGCGCTTCTCGCTTGCAAAAGGGGACAGAAGAACAAGGCTTTGGTTCCTCCTTTGATGAAAAAAGGGTAACATCGAAGAAGAGAAGCAGAAAGTGTGCTGATGACCTATGCGTTTGCTCCAGAAAAACCAATGGTTTCGTCACTTCTTTCTCCTATTGCTCCTCTGTCAGCTTCTGGGTGTGCTCCTGAATGGATGTGGCCGTTTTGGAGGGAGGTGTGAGGCAAACTTTGGCCCTTCTCCAATCCCTGGGCTGGCTGTCATGGGCAACTCCGTTTACCTACTCAGCAGTGGAGGGCAAGCGCTCTCCGCATTGCGGGCAAGTGATGGTCTCCTTCAATGGAGAGCCTCTGCGCTCTCTGGGTATCAGGCATCATTGACGGCAGATAACGGTAGGGTGTATCTTGACACGACCTCAAGCTCCCCGGGCAGCGTTTCCGTGTTCCGAGCTCGTGATGGAAAATTGCTCTGGTCAAAGAACACACAGGCTCCTCTCCTTATCATTCACGGATCGGTTTACCTGTACCAAGATGGGATACTCACGGCGCTCAATGGCTCAAATGGGTCATCGCGTTGGACCATGCAACTCTCGTCATTTTCTTCACTGCAAAGCGCTGCTGGCGTTGTCTATCTCCTCGATGGACAAGGCCAGGTACACGCTTTGCAGGAAGCTAATGGCGCACGGCTCTGGCAGGCAAACCTGGATCACCTGAGCTTGCCTCAATATAGAGGAGCCTCTCTCTTAGCGACCTACCCTCGTCTGCAGATCCTCCAAGGAGTGGTGTATGTCCGTACTGACCAGATGTACGCTTTGCGGGCCAGCGATGGTCACGTGCTCTGGCATGTTCCTCTGGCTCAGAGCAGCAGTCAGCCATTCGCCGTAGCACATGGCGTTGTTTACTTCGTGCTCAACGGGCACCTTTCTGCCCTGCAAGCCGCCGATGGCCACCCGATCTGGCAGAGCCAGGGAAACACGCGGTATCACTTCTTTCTCCTTACCCCTGGTATTGTTTATGCCACTCAGGCAGATGTGACGCAAGGCCCGCTCGATACGAGCTATCTGGATGCATTACAGACGAGCGATGGTCACGTGCTCTGGCACTATCACGGCTCTTTTATCCATGCGGTGGCAAGTCAAGGTTCCATCCTTTACCTGCTTACCTCATCTGCGAGCCTTTACGATTCGGACGCCACCCTGCTTGCTCTGCAAGGGCACGACGGGAAACCGCTCTGGCACCACTCCGTTCGCGCGACGGCTCTGCTCTTACAGAGCGGCTTCTTGTATGTGGGTCTTGCCGGAAACTCCTCCAGCCCATGCGCACCCCAGAGCGCTGACCAGCTCACGAACTTTGAAGCCGAGAAGGGTTCCCAGATTTGGCACAAGCACATCCAGGACCCTGCGTCTTCCTCTTGAAAGCCCCTGTTTGTTGAGATGAGCACAAGCTAACCCACGGGTGGTGCAAGTTTGCGTTCGAGCTTCTCGATGGTATAAGACCATTGGATCGGCTTGGCCGTCTGATTGTAGTAGACAATGAAGTCCGAGATCGCTTGCTCTAAGCAAGCTGTACTGAGAAAGTGGTTCGGTTGCAGGAGTTTGCGTTGCAAGAGACTAAACCAAATCTCGATCTGATCCAACCAGGAGGCGTTGACCGGCAACCAGGCGACCTGGATGCTTAACTGGCCGCCCAGGGCGATGGTTTGTTCTTCAAGCCAGCAAGCCAACTGGTTGGGCGCGTGAGTGGATCCATTGTCCAAGACCAGGATGACGCGCTGAACCGATCTGCGTTTGGCCTCGGGAAGGATCACTTCCTGCAGGAAGGATCGGAAGTCCACAAAGCGTTTGCGGACTGAGCATTGTCCATAAACCAATCCATCGGCAACCGAAAGTCCAGCCATCAGATGTCGCATGCCACGCCGATGGTAACGGGACGAGAGGTTCGCGACGTGTCCTGCGCTGGCTGGTCGGGGAGCCTGTGCGGCTTCACGAGCCTGGATGGACGTTTTCTCATCCACGCAAACCAGCCAGGTTCCTTCCTGCAGCAGACGCGAGGCATGTGCATACCACTGCAGCACCGGGCGGGCCCCACGGGTTGCGCAACGAGATAAACTCAAGCAGAAGGAGAAAGAAAAACCCAATCATTGAAGCTGCATGGTAAAGAAGCAGCGAAAAAAAGCTTCTCATTGAAAAGCGTCAAAGCAGAGGAACTGCCAGGGAAGGGCATATTGGAGCAAGAAGCAAGCGAGAGGTTGTCCCTTACGCGATGGCGAGGAGATCAAACGCAAAGGATTGGGCAAAGGTGGCGGGAAGACCATGGAGCGTGACAGAAAGCCTGGGAGCATCAGAGAGACGAGCATTGCGTGCCAGACGTTGCTCCCAGGAGAGACGCCGATGCGCGCGCGGCTCGGGTCAAGGCAGACTACGCTCCAGGTCTAGAGAGCCGTGTGCGCGGAAACGTGCAAGCACGGGTTCGGAGAGGGGCGGTTGGAAACATGCCGCAAGGTAATGCGCTGGCCGCCTACTCTACTCATTAGTGTAAATCCCAGGACGCGGGCGGGAGAAAAGAGGAGCATTCTGCGGGCCGTTCCCCTCCGACAACCTGTATGTGAGAGACCCTTGTCACAAGAGAATCCTTGTACCGATTCCTCCCGCCCGCGTGCCCTCGATTGACAACCTGGAAGCGAGCAATCAAAACGAAGATGGGAAGCTGTGACGTCGAACTCTTTACTCCCTTACAGCCAGCAGAAACCCGGGCGCTTCAAGACGCCATAGAGCGCTACTCCCGTTTTATGGATCTGCCCGTCACCGCCTCCTCCACGCCAGACAGAACTTCCCAAATTTCCTGGTTAGAACCTGAAGCTCGTCGCGCCATAGGGCTCAGCCGCCCCAAGGGCAAACACGGTCCGGGGTATGACCTGGTAGATCATGTATGGTGGCGGCCCTGCGCTCGGCGCACTGTATTCGGCTGTAAGTGAAGTGCCATCGTCGCTCACTTGCGCAGGCCATCCCCCGTCCTGGTATATTTTTGCGATGCGTGCCACCAGCGCCGGGTCGGTCACCCTGCTCGCCCTGCCTTCCACGACGATATCGAAATCGTGAGTGGCGACAGTGATGACACATTCAGGGTTGAGTGCCAAGTTCTTCGCCTTGCGGGTATTTGCTCCCGAAGTGAAGTAGAAGGCGCCATCTACCCACTCGGCTCCCAGCGGCATGACGTGTGGCCTCCCATCTGGACGCACCGTCGTCAACCAGCACGTATGCCGGTTGGGTCCGCCCTTTTCCGGCTCCTGAGTAAACCCCTGATCCAGGCGATCACGTATCTTCGACCAGGGGATAAGCGGCGCACCGTAGCCATCAAGATTGTGCTCAGACTTTGGCTCGATCTTCATAGGTGCCATTCTTGTTCTCCTTTTCTTTGATTGTACTGCGTTGGTCCTTGCTCTTTTATAGAAACGTTTCCTCCCCAAAATCGTATCAGCTTCCACCTGGAAAAACTTCTCCGATCTTGCTTCCTTCCAGATAGTGTAAACTTTGACATTAAGCTGTCGATTTTCGGGTAATTATCCTGGCGATGGCATTGCTCCTGCTTTGGCCTCTCAAGGCAATTTCTCAGCAACTGGCCAAGAAAAAGATCCTCCCATCAGCAGAGTAATTACCAAAAAATCAACAGCTTAAAAAATCAACAGCTTAATGTCAAGATTTACACAATGTGACAGAAGAGAACGAGGGTGAAAAGCAACCACAGAATTGTATAGATTCCGCGCACAGTATTAAATGATTTACACCCAAGATACGAACTGATGGGCACGGTCTTGGGTGGTTTGCCATCTGCGTACAGTTCCTTGCAACTCAAATGGCCTTGGCAGTTGAACTTGTTGGCTTGCTATAAAACAGAGACGACTTCACTTGTTCACCGAATAAGTATTTGAGGCCAGGCTCCAGCCCTTCCTCCCAGGTCGCCCAGTTATGTCCGCTTGGGAGCTCTTCGTAGCTGTGCGGATATCCCTTGTCTACTAACACGGCCGCGAATCGGCGATTGGGAGCCAGTAGCCACTCAATCTGTCCGGTTTGCATATAAAAGCGCAAGGGTTGGCGAGGCGTCGCAGCAAATTGCTCGGTGAACCATTCGGGATCGTGATATTCGTCTCCCCCTTCCGGATGAGCGGTAAAGCACCCGGATTGACTCCCTACTTTCGTGAAGAGAGCCGGGTTTCTCCAGGCAAGCCATGCCGACACCAGCCCTCCCAATGAGGCGCCCCACAGTCCTCGCTCTGCTGTTGTGCCGTAGCGCCGATCTACTTCAGGGAGGATTTCGCGGAGCAAGAGCATTTCATAGCGCTCGTTGAACCAGTAATCTGACATGCGGTCGTGTGGCTCGATCATCACCAGGCGCACTGGTCGAATCGTCCCCTGCTCTATCAAGGCTTCGGCCACCTCGTGGAACCGCAATTTGCGGTAGAACCCGTCTCCGTCATGCACATACAGCGTCGCCGAGGGAGCAGCAGATGGTTCATACACGTAATAGGTCCAACGCTGCTCAAAGACCTGGGAATCGATGGTGTGCTCCTGCACGCTGCCACGAAAAATGCGCGGTCGTGGCGGGGTCTGGAAAGAGTTCCGTGGGAGGGTGAGCGCGCGATCAAAGTCGTGCCAGGGGTTTTTAGGCTTCTGATGATTGGTGGGATCCGCCAGTGGCCGTTTGTTGGCATCGAGATAGGCATACTCTACATAGGCTCCGGGAGGAAATTCTATGGTCACAGGACCTGCAATGGGTAAACTCTCGTCATCCCAATCCGTGAAATCACCAATCAGGTACGCCGCATCTCCCGGCGGTATAAAGGTGACAAATCGGTCTTCAATCTCAACCATGATCTAGATGCCTCCATAAGGAGCATTCCTCTCAGCTCCTGTTACTTCATAGCTGACGCAATGGAAATCTTGCTCTTTTAAGGATATCATATCATCGGGTATCACTCAACATGCGTACTTTGTGGAAGCTGGTTGAGTGTTTTGAGCAGGTGCTTTGCTTCCTCCAAAGCAGGCTTATAACAGTACGGCGGGCCATCGCACAGGGCGTCGTTCAGAGCAGCTCGAGCGTCGTTGCTGGCAGCAATGTGGTCGCCATCCTCCAGTTCCAGCCGTGCGAGAAGATTAGAGATGTCGGCTCTCAATGTGCGGAAGTCTGAGCGATTGGCAATGACGAGCGCTTCTGTCACATCTGCTTTCGCCTGTTGTCTAGAGCCTTGTGCATGATGCAGTCGCGCCCAGGCAAGGAGCAGATCGGCCTCATAATCGACCATGTCGATGCGGCGGCAACGCTGAAGGGCTTCGCTCAAATGCAGTTCTGCCTCTCGAAGGATTTCACTCGTTCGCTCGTTTTCCTGCAAAGCAGAACGAACAAGTAGCGCTCCACATCCGCCAGTTCGTGGGCACGTTGCGCTGCCATGAACGCAGCGTGGATTTCTCCAGCCAGAAGCAGGCAGAGCGCTTGATAGGCCCAGGCCGCTCCTTCTTGCGCTATTGCGCCTAACTCCTTGAATAAAGATAACGCCGTGCTTATGTGTTGGGAGGACTCTTTGAACAGCCCCTGATAGGCCCGTAGCAATGCAAAATATTGATGAGCCTTCGCCTTATTGAAGCTATCATGCATACTACGGCATAGCGTGATGCACTCTTGCAGGCTCTGCTCAGATTCCGAGAGTCTTCCCAGCACTTGCAGTTGAACCCCCAGATTCCAGAGCGAAGTCGCCAGGCTTTCTTTCTCATCGCACTCCTGGTCAATGCGAATGGATGCCCTGAGCAGGCCTACAGCGCGTTGGGGATAACCTGAGGCACTGTAGGCGTGGGCGAGGGCATCAAGTAACCAGGAATGTCGATTTCGTTCCAGGACCGGCAAAGGGGATCCGTCGTCGGGGAAAAAAGCCTGTAACAGTTCGATCACGATCTGGTAGGCCCCTAAATGATGATAGAGGAGACCCGCAAGGTGATGATAATACACCCCGAACGCTTGCTCGAACTGCTTCGCACGGATCAGGTGATGGCAGAGTTCGATGATGGGCGCGAGATCTTCTAGATGCTCCATGTGAGAGCGACTGCTTGAGGACGGCTCTCTAGAAAAGGCGCGAATTTTCCTTGGGGTCTCGGTGACTGCAACGGTGAGACCTTTTCCCGCCAGCGACCAGAAGTAGTCAGCTATACGGGCATGAACCTCTTCCTTTCTCAGAAGCCTGGCATACGCATACTGGCGGAGAACGGGGTGCAGGTCGTAGGATCTTTGCTCCCGATCAAAGAAGAGCAGGCCACGCTCCACCAGTTCGCGCAAACCAGCTTTCAGTTCTTTCTCCGCCTCGAATGGGCTCACCACCTTGATCATCTCGTAATTCACCTTTGACCGGAAAGCCGCTAGTTGACTGAGTACCTGCTGAAGGAGTGGATGGAGCGCATCGTACGCCAGCGACAGGATATGGTGTTCCCGCTGTATCAATTCAGTGAGAGGGTGATAGTCGATTGCCACAGCCACATCGGTCGGACGGGCGGGATCATTGACAATCAATCCAGTGAGCAGCCGTAGGGCGAGCGGGTGATTGCCGTAGAGCGTACAAAGGGCCTCAGTTTCGGCTCGAGTTCCCTGAACCCCCTGAGCACGAAAGAAAGCCATGGCGTCTTCAGTCTTGAGGGCCATGAGCTCTTCGCATCGACAGCCAGCCAGACCGTCTAGCTCGCGCGGCAGCAACCGGGTCGTGAGCAAGACCTTACTCGAGAGCGGATCGGCGGCCAGCCAGCGGAGAAAACTCCCGAGATGAGGATCAATGCAAACACGGAAGTTTCCTTGAGTATCTTGTGGTGCATCATTCCCCTGGTAAGCGGCGTTCAGGTTTGCGTATGCCCTCAACGCCCGCTCGAAGCCGTCCAGTACCAGCAACATACGATGACGTTGGAGCAAGGCAAGGAGCGCCTGGGTCTTCTCGTAAAGAGAGGTCATTCCCCGAGGGTTCACCGTTCCGCTACTCGCGTAGATCAACGCCTGATCGAGGAAGAGCGCAAAAGTGGCCTCTGGTTCATAGAATGACCACCACAGGACACCGTGAGGGCGAGTTGCTTCTGGCAAGCTCAGTATATCTTGTTGCAGCCAGGCCCAGGCGAGCGAGGACTTCCCCATGCCACCCAGGGCAACAAGAGCCAAAACCGGTCGTTTGTCTTCAGTCAACCATTCGGTAAGCCTCTGCCGCTCGTGAACACGGCCAGTGAAGTTTTTCTGCAAGGGGTAGGGATGAGCAAAGTACGGTTGAGGAGGAAGAGGCATGAGCCAATCAGGATCGGGCGCAGAACTCTTTTGTACATCTTGCTGAGGGTGCCTTATAGACAACGTGGGAGCAATGTTTTGCGTAATATGCCGTTCAAGCGTCTCTTGGTGCTCGACGAGTCCAAGTTCCTCGGCGTTTTTCCCATAGAGCTTACAGAGTCTCGCTCGATAGTGAGGACTCGGTTTACTCGCTCCACGCTCCCATGAGCTCACCCTTTTCTCATCAGTATGTATCGCCTTTGCGACCTGTTGCTGAGTCCAGCCTCGCAATTCGCGTTGATGGCGCAGGATATCATTCCACTTCCTGGGGCTGTTCATTGCTAGTACACCCTCCTTGATCGGAAATAGAACGCGCCGAACACCTTACTCTAGGGTAGTGTACTTGGTTCGAGTAAAGCTTTCAACTGTTGTCTGATCCTTGAACATCATTGGTATCCGGAGGATCCTGCGTGTGCTTCTTTTGTTGGTCGACAGTCTTTGGGATACTTTGTCTCTGTTCAAGATACGCCTCAATGTCGCTTTTCCGGTATCGCCAGTGTCTGCCAACTTTATACGCCTTCAATTCACCACGTTCAACCATACTTACGATGGTCTTTGCATGCATTTTGAGATAGCGAGCCACTTCTGCCGTGTCCATCAATGCTTCGTCAGACACGCTCGTGTTACCTCCTCACTACTAAGGTGAGGTCAGTGTACCATACTATCTGTTACACTACAATTAGGATTTTAGAATTACCATTCACTACTTGAAATAATCTCAAATTACTTCAAATTACTTGACATTGCCAACTCTCCTATGTTACACTCTTAAAAAGAGCATAAAAGGATACGCAAGGAGTAGATAGGGGGTGAACAGGGGGGAAATAGAGGGTAAACGAGGTTCCCTCAGGCAGAATACCAGGTTACAATCATGAACAAGAGACGCTTGCAGCTACGAACTACAAGCGTTTCGATAACCCGGTAGGCATGGGTGTCGGTGAAGTTGTCCAGACCACTCCAGCACCCATGCAGAGCTGTCCGAGTCTGCTTGCAGTATGTCCCATGTAGGCTCGGCCGTCAATCGCTGCCAGAGCGCAGCAGAAAGGAGCCTGCTATGGCCCAAACGCCTCTTGCCAAGCGCATTTGGTACCTGCATCCCTACGTGCTGTCTGCCGATCTGCTCTCTGACCAACCCACCCACAACGGCGACCCGTCCAGCTTGCGTGCTGACGCCAGTTGTGAGGGCACCTGCTACGTTCGGGTGCTGCGTGCCTTTGGCGATGGCACGTATCAGGCGCGTGTGGCAGCAACCCCTGGCTTCAATCCTCACCAGAAAGGATACACCCTGGTGCTCACCGAAGCGCAGCTGTCCCAAGCACGACCCTGGAATCAATGCGTACGGGCTGCCTAACCCTACGTGCACGGTGAGCGCACGTCTGCCAGTTGGCTTTCGAGACAAGGCGAACTGGTAGACGCGCTCTCAGTGAGCGGAACCCATTACGGTTTGAGTACACGCAAGTCCCACTGAGGCAGGGAACATCACAGAGATGCATCCCTGGATCAGTGGAACAGCTCAACTGCATTGAGCACGTTGCCCCGGTTGGACGATACGGGGTGACGGCACACCTGGACAAACCTTTCAGGGATGCCGGAGGCATCGCGTGGATCGCCGACGCAGGCGCGGCTTCCCTGGACTGCATACCTCACCACGCCTGAAGAACTGTGATGTGAGTCGGCGGCTAGTTGTCTGGAGGAGGTGTGCATGAGTTGCCTAAGAAGCGCTCATGTGGGATGGCGGATCGCTGGACAAACTGTGCACGTGAGCTCTGAGCGCCACAGCGGATAGGGCGGTTGGAGAAATCCCTTGTCAAAGGTGTGAGGACTATTTTGATTGATCTATGCTCTTCTTTGTCCAAATCAGGAATTGACCGCTCAGGTAGAAAAGCAGCCGTCAGAAGAGGGAGGTGGAGCCATGCCACGCAAGCAGCCGCCGACGCATACCTATACGGTGCTGATCTATGCCTACATCGATGAAGCGGCGAGGGCGCTGGGAGAGCGCGGCTTTGAGGAGATCACGGCGGAAAACGTGTACTATGGCAGGAGCGAGCGCATGGCAGGCTACAAGTTCTACACAGCGGTACGCGCCGCCATGGCGAACCCTCTGGCCTTTTCGGTGGCACTGTGGCGCGACAATGAAGTCATCGCCCGGGCCAAGCTATGACGCTTCGGCTCGCGCAGGCCTGCGAGGGCGTCTTTTGCGTGCCCCCAATGCCGCGATGATCGCGCGGCTGCCGTTGTCGATGGCTTCCTC
>WNFM01231025.1_pt1 | contig 24188 bp, 21 predicted proteins | sample 5400271 | NCBI WGS metagenome assembly WNFM01 (sample SAMN13153352, study PRJNA577476) | soil metagenome | isolation source: 60 cm saprolite on Douglas fir-dominated hillslope | place: USA:California | collected 2013-09-17 | reverse complement strand
GCGATCCCGAACGGCTCCTGCCAGCGCGACGGCATCAGCAGGGCGCGAGCCCGACGCAGGAGGCGCGGCAGGCGCTGGTGGGGAATCCACCCCCGCACCTCCGCGCCCGCGGCCTCGACCTGGTCGCGGAGGGGACCGGTGCCGGCCACGACGAGGGGGAGCGCGACGCCCGATTGCTTCCAGGCCGCGACGGCATCGAGCGGGCCCTTGGCCTCGACCAGGCGCCCCACGAAGAGGACGCACGGCGGCCCGTCGGGCTCCGCGCTCGCGGTGTCCGTCCCGAAGTCGACGAACGGGGGCACCACGGCAATGCGCTCGGCTGCGAGGCCGGCGCGCACCAGCTCGCGTCGCATGTACTCGGAGAGGACGATCAGGGGCGCCCCCTGGATCGCGAGAAGCCGCGCCTGGGTGAGCGCCATCATCTGGTCGTAGTACGCACGGTCGTCGAAGCAGTCCCCACACGCGGCCGGCGCGAGGGCCACGTCGCAGACCTCGCCCTTGGCCGTCCACTTGCCGCGGGCCGGGCAGAAGCTGCGGTGGTCCTGGACGGTGAACACGGCGCCGCGCGCGGCCGCGCGCTGCAACGCGCTCGGATTCACGACGGTGTGGACGTGGAGCACGTCCGCGTCGAGCCGGTCCAGGAGCGCATCCAGCGCCACCGGCCGCGGAGTGCGCGACTCCAGGCCCGGAAGCTCGTAGATCGTGGCCGGCACGTCCTCGGCCAGGCCGTCCACGGTGCCCGCGCCGATGTGGACGTCGTGGCCGCGCTCGGCCAGCGCCCTCGTGATCGACAGCAGGTGGCGATGGGCGCCGCCCCGGTCGGTCAGGCGGTCGGTCAGGTGCAGGACGCGCACGCCGCGATTATGCGGCCGGCTGGCGTACTGTTGGGGCATGCCTCGCACGAGCGCGGGCCTCTTGATGTTCCGGCGGCGGGAAAGCGGGCCCGAGGTCCTGCTCGTCCATCCCGGCGGCCCCTTCTGGGCCAAGAAGGACCTCGGCGCCTGGACGATCCCGAAAGGCGAGCTCGAGGACGGCGAGGACGAGCTGGGCACCGCGCGCCGCGAGTTCGAAGAGGAGACGGGCATCGCCCCGTCTGGTCCCTTCCTCCCTCTCGGCCGCGTCAAGCAGAAGAGCGGCAAGGTCGTTCACGCCTGGGCGTTCGAAGGCGATTGCGCGCCCGAGACGATTCGCAGCAACACATTCAAGATGGAATGGCCTGCCCGGTCGGGGATGTGGCGCGAATACCCTGAGGTGGATCAGGCGCAATGGTTCGCGCTGCAGGAAGCGAGGCGACGAATCAATCCGGCGCAAGTACCGCTTCTCGAGGCGCTACCTGGGCTCGCGGGGCCGATGATCAAGAGCTGACCGCCGACCTGGCCACAACCTCTATCCTGCTAACCGCGTCGACCGATCCGTTGTTGTTTTTCTGTTGCTTACCCCAACTCCTCCAACACCTGCTCCGTGTGCCCGTCCACCTTGACGTTGTCCCAGCGCTTCTGCACCTTCCCGTCCGCGCCGATGAGGTACGTCGTGCGCGCGATGCCCATGTACTTCTTGCCGTAGTTCGACTTCTCCTGCCAGACGCCGTACTTGTCCGCGACCTCGTGCTCGGCATCGGCGAGGAGGGGGAAGTTGAGGTCGTACTTCTTCGCGAACTTCGCCTTGCTCGCCTCGTCCAGGATGCTGACGCCGAGGATGGCCGCCTTGCTCGTCTTGAAACGCGGCAGGTTGTCGCGGAACGAGCAGGCCTCCTTGGTGCAGCCGGGGGTGTCGTCCTTCGGATAGAAGTACAGGATCACGGGCCGGCCGGCGTATTCCGAGAGCTTGTGGGTCTTTCCGCCCTGGTCCTTCAAGGTGAAGGCGGGCGCTTTCTTTCCGGGATCGATCAAGGGCATGCGCGTGGCTCCTCGCGTGTGTGACGCCTACTGTACTAAAGGCGACGCGGTCGTGGGCGAGGGCGAGCGACCCGACGATAACGTCGCCCCGCGGCGACAGGCCCGCGCTGGTAAGTACTTGAAGTCGCGGGCGTTTGCCGCGCAGGAGATGCGGAGGTCGCCGGCATGCCGATTGCTCGGAGTCCGGCGTGTCCGCTCCGTCCATCCTCAACGGTTCCTACCATCTCGACGGGTTCTTCGACGAGATGTTCGCCGCCAAGGACGACGTCCGCCCGCACTACCGCGCGCTGCACCAGCAGCTCGCGGAGATGACCTCGGAGACATTCGACGAGCGCCGCCGCGCCGCCGACGCCTCGTTCCTCTATCAGGGCGTCACGTTCACGGTCTACGCGGAGGAGGAAGGGGTCGAGCGCGTGTTCCCGTTCGACCTCGTCCCCCGGATCATCCCGGACCGGGAATGGGGTCACATCGAGCGCGGGCTGCGCCAGCGCGTGACCGCGCTCAACCTCTTCCTCCACGACGTCTACCACGCCCAGCGCATCCTCGGCGACGGGGTGATTCCGGCCGAGCTCGTCTTCGGGGCCCGCCATTTCCGCCGGGAGATGATCGGCATCGACGTGCCGCGCGACCTCTACGCGCACGTGGTGGGCACCGATCTCGTGCGCGACGGGGACGGCACGTACTGCGTTCTCGAGGACAACGTGCGCTCGCCCTCCGGCGTGAGCTACATGCTGGAGAACCGCCAGGCCATGAAGCGGATCTTCTCGCGCCTCTTTGCGCGGCATGGCGTGCGTCCGGTCGAGCACTACCCGCAGGAGCTGTTGGCCACCCTGCGCGCCGTCGCGCCCATTCCCGCCGCCGAGCCTTGCGTGGTGCTGCTCACGCCCGGCACCTACAACTCCGCCTACTTCGAGCACAGCTTCCTGGCCCGGCAGATGGGGATCGAGATCGTGGAGGGGCGCGACCTCGTCGTGCACGACGACCGCGTCTTCATGCGCACGACGCAGGGCCTCCAGGCGGTGGACGTCATCTACCGGCGCGTGGACGACGACTTCCTCGACCCCCTGGCCTTCCGCTCCGACAGCCTGCTGGGCGTGGCCGGCCTCATGAACGCCTATCGGGCCGGCAACGTCACGCTGGCCAACGCGGTGGGCACGGGAGTGGCGGACGACAAGGCCGTGTACGCCTACGTGCCGGAGATGATCCGCTATTACCTCTCCCAGGAGCCGATCCTGCAGAACGTGCCGACCTACCTCGGCTGCCACGAGCGCGATCGTACGTACATGCTCGAGCACCTCGACGAGCTGGTGGTGAAGTGCGCGAACGAGAGCGGGGGATACGGGATGCTCATCGGCCCCCACGCCTCCGCCGCCGAGCGCGACGAGTTCGCGCAGCGCATCCGGGCCCACCCGCGCAACTACATCGCGCAGCCGACGCTCGCCCTGTCCCGCCATCCCACCTACGTCGACGGCCTGCTCGAGGGCTGTCACGTGGACCTGCGCCCCTACATCCTGTCCGGCGAGCGCGTCACGATCGTGCCCGGCGGCCTGACCCGCGTGGCCCTGCGCCGCGGCTCGCTGGTGGTGAATTCCTCGCAGGGCGGCGGCAGCAAGGACACCTGGGTCCTCACGGCCTGACCATGCTCTCGCGCGTGGCCGAATCGCTGTACTGGATGGCGCGCTACATCGAGCGTGGGGAGGCGGTGGCGCGCCTGGCCGCGGTGGACTTCCAGGCCCTCCTCGACGGCACGCGGCGGGGCCGCCTCGAAGACGTCGTGCGCATCACCAGTGACGCCGTCCTCTTCCGCAGCATCTTCCCCTCCGGCGACGAGGCCGGCGTGCTCGAGTTCCTCCACGCCCATCCCGCGAACCCGAGCGGCGTGCTCGTCTGCCTCGCGCGGGCGCGCGAGAACGCGCGGGGCATGCGCGAGCAGATCAGCAGCGAGATGTGGGAGCACCTGAACCGCCTCTACCTCCTGGCCCGCGACGGGCGGGCGGCGGCCATGGCCGAAGGACCGTACGCGTTCTTCCGCCAGGTCCGCGACGGATCCCAGGCGTTCGAGGGCATCACCGCGGCCACCATGACGCATGCCCCCGCCTACGAGTTCATCCAGCTCGGCCGCTATCTCGAGCGCGCCGTCATCACCATCCGCACCCTGGCCGTGCGCTACGAGGACGTGTGCATGCTGGAAGACGGGAGCGCGCCCGCCAGCCTGGAGCTGATCACGCTCCTCAAGTCGTGCGGGGCCTTCGAGCCGTTCCGGCGGCAGCCGCGCGTGCAGCTCCGCGCGGGGGAGGTCGCGGAGTACCTCCTGCTGAACCCGCAGTTCCCGCGGGCCGTGCTGTTCTGCCTGGAGCGAATCGCGCGCGCGCTGTGGGCGGTGGCTCCGCCCTCGGTGCGCGCGGAGGAGAGGCTCGACCCGCCCGCCCGGCTGGTGGGGCGCCTGCGCGCCGATCTCGACTACCTGGACGTCCCGGAGGTGCTGGATTCCGGCCTCTCGCCCCTGCTCGACGACCTGCTGCGCCGCGTGCACCAGGTCGGGAACGAAGTCACCAGGACGTACTTCAATACGCGCGTCATCCTGCCCGCGCCGCGGGCGGCCGCGGCCGCGCAGCAACAGCAGCAGCAACAGCACCAGGCGCGCGCGTGAGGCTGCGCATCACCCACACGACGACGTTCCGCTACGATGTGCCGGTCAGCGAGGCCTACATGGAGATGCGACTCATGCCGCTGGACGCGGGGGGCCAGCGCTGCGAGTCCTTCCGTCTCACCACGGATCCGCCGGGCGAGGTCCGCAGCTACGTGGATCGTTTCGGCAACCGCGTCCGCCACTTCGACACCCTCAACCCGCACGACCGCCTGGTGGTCTCCGCGCGCAGCGACGTCTCGACGCCCGAAGCCTTCGCCTCGCCGGACCGGGCGCTGTCGCTCCTCGACGCCTTCGACTACATGCAGCCGACGGCGTACGCGCCGGACAGCGAGGCCGTGCGGACGTTCGCGCGCGCCCAGGCCGTTCGCGACGACGCCCTGGCCACGGCTCTGGCCCTGCTGCAAGGAACGCACGCCGCTCTCGCCTACGCTCCCGGAGCGACGACGGTGAAGACGACAGCGGACGAGGCGCTCGGCGCGGGACGGGGCGTGTGCCAGGACTTCGCCCACCTCATGATCGCGGGCTGCCGCGTCCTCGGCCTCCCCGCGCGCTACGTGAGTGGCTACGTGTTCGCGCCGCGACGAGGCACCGCTGCCGCCTCGCATGCCTGGACGGACGTCTTCGTGGCCGGCCATGGATGGCTGTCCCTGGATGCCACCCACGGCACCGTGCAGACCGATCACTACGTCCGCCTCGCCACCGGCCGCGACTACGCGGACGTCCCGCCCACCCGCGGCGTCTACAAGGGCGCGGGCAAGGAGGAGATGGCGGTAGACGTGAGCGTCGAGCGCATCTGATCCGCGAATTGGTGTATAGACAGGCATCGTCGTGCCGGCACCGATCGCGAGCGCAGCCCCTACCCCTCCCACGCGCATCGCCGTGGTCGCGGTCCATGGTGTCGCCGATCAGGCGCCGGGCGAGTCCGCGGCCGCGATCGCCGACCTGCTCGTGCGGCGCGGCGCGTACTCGCCGAGCGAGGTGAAGCGGCTCGCCTTGCGCGTGGAGAGGGTCCCGGTGGATCCGCGCACACCGCCGGTCCGACGGGACGCTCCTCCGCCCGCTCTCACCCTCGCCGCGAATCAGGGCGGCTTTGGCCAGGCGTTCATGCGCCGCCAGCTCGAACACTACGAGGTCGACCCGCGGGACGCCGTCTACGACACCGTGCGCGTGACGACCTCTCGGGCCGGGGAGGCGGGAGGGCCGGACATCGTGGTCGACGTCCACGAGGTGTACTGGGCGGACTTGTCCCGCCTGGGCAAGGGCGCGCTGCAGATCTTCGGCGAGCTGTACCAGATCATCTTCCACCTCGGACGTCTCGGGCATCACAGCGCCGACCACGCCTGCCGCGCGAACGGGGCCACCTGGGGATGGCGCCTCTACGCGCGGCTGGTGTCGACGGCGGTTTCGGTGCTGACCGAGCCCGTGCCCGAGCTGAACCTCCTCTTGTTCGCGATCGCGCTGACCGCCGTTCCGGGCCTCGTCTCCGACCGCTGGCGTGCGCCCGTGGCCCTCCTCGTCCTGGCCGGACTCGCGCTCGCCCTCCTCGGACTCGGCCTGTTCGTGGCCGCGCGCCGCGCGCATCCGTGGGCCTGGGCCGTGCCGCCGCTGCTCCTGATCGTCGCCTGCGTAGCCGCCGTCCTCTCCGTCTCCGGGCTGCCTCTCCCGCATGTCGCCGAGTGGCCGCTCCTGTCCTTCGAGGGCAGCCTGATCGGATTCGGTGTGGTGGCTGCCGTGTTCCGTACCTACGACCTCCGGCGCCCGGGCGCTCTGAAGACGGCGGTCGTTCTCGGCCTGCCCCTCGCCGCCGTTCTCTGGTGGCGGCTCTGGCACGCCGCGAACACGCAGGTGGGCGTGGTGACCGCGGGCCTCGTCGTGGCCGAGGTCGGCGTCGTCTTGCTGACCTTCTGTTTCGCGGTGATCTTCGTGCTGACCCTGATCGCCACGCCGCTCGGGTTCGTGCTCGCGAGGTCCAGTGCCGCCGACCGTCATGGCGCCGCCCGCGCCACGGGTACCGTGCGCCTCGCCCTGTCGATCGCCACCGGCGGCTTCCTCGTGCTCACGCTCACGGCGTGGGCCGGACTCTTCGCGATGCGCGCGCGGCTCGTGCCCGACATCCCGTACGCGCCCTGGCTCCCCTGGCCCGCCTACGGGACCTGCGCGCCGGAGACGGCCTGGAAATTCCTCGATCAGCTCCTCTTCGGCTTCGTGATGGACACGGGCACCCTGCCCGCGTTCGCGTTCATCGGCGCCGCCCTGGTGCTCGCCGCCTGGGCCGTATTGCCCGTCGCGCTGGCCGAGATCTCCCCTCCGGCGAAAGCGGCGGACTCCGCGGACCGCTATCGCACCTGGCTGGATCGCGGATTCAAGCTCGCGGCCGTCAGCGGCGTCCTCCTGTTCCTGGCTGTGTTCCTCGTGATGCCGCTGGCGGCGTGGATCGTGCCGGAAGCGATACGGCCGGTCTTGAGCACGTGCGTGTCCGCGCGCGGCCTGCTCAAGGCGGCCGCGCTCCTGGGAACGGCCGTCGTCGGCCTCTCCGTCGCCCGCGGCCGCTTCGAGCATCTCGCGCTCGGCTTCCGTCCCGTCGTCGACGTCGCCCTCGACGTGGACAACCACCTGCGCGAGCACCCCTGGCGGGCCAATCCCCGCGCGCGTATCGCCGCGCGCTACCTGTCCGTGCTGCGCGCCCTCGCCGACTATCCGGCCGTGATCATCGTGGCCCACAGCCAGGGGAGCGCGATCACCGCCGACCTCCTGCGGTTCCTCGAGTACGAGAAGATCCCAGCCCCGCCCCGCGTCTGGCTCTTCACCATGGGCTGTCCGCTGCGCCAGCTCTACAGCGAGCGTTTCCCGCAGCTCTACGACTGGGCGGCGCGGCCCGAGCCGTCGGAGCTCCGCGTCCGCCGCTGGTGGAACGCGTACCGCACCGGCGACTACGTGGGCCGGGCCCTGTGGGAGCCGGCGGCGCCTCCGGAGGGCGCCGAGGACATCTGCGTCGGCGGGGGAGCGCACACGCACTACTGGGACGGCACGAGCGAAGAGATCGGGGCGCGACTCGACGCGCTCGTGGTGGAGGCGGCTAGACCGCGCCCGTCCGCATCTGCTCCTTGAGGTAGTCCATCGTCCGCCAGCAGAAGGCGAGGATTGACCAGGTCGTGTTCTGCGTGCCGCCCGACACGAAGGGCGCCGCGTCCGCGAAGAACACGTTGGGCACGTCGTGCAGTCGGCAGAACTTGTTCGTGACCGACGCCTTCGGGTCCTCGCCCATGCGCGCGGTGCCGATCTCGTGGATCGACCACCCTTCCGGGAGCATGGTGGGATCGATCTTGATGTTCTCCGCGCCCGCGGCGCGCAGCATCTCGTCTGCGGTGTCGGCCATGTCCTTCGCCATGCGGATCTCGTTGTCGCGGAACCGGAAGTCGAAGCGCAGGGCCGGGATGCCCCAGGCATCCTTCACTTCCTTGTCGAGGGAGACGCGGTTCTCCTTGCGCGGCAGGACCTCGCCGAAGCCGCCGATCGACATCAGGGCCGGGTAGTATTTCCGTACGTTCGACTTGAACGCCTTGCCGAAGCCGGGCATGTCGTGGGCCATTCCCGGGTACTCGTAGGCGCCGCCGCCGCCCTGGAAGTGGTACCCGCGGATGAAGTCGGGGTGCTTGTCGGTGACGTTGCGGAAGCGCGGGATGTAGGGCGCGGTCGGGCGCCCGTCGTCCAGGGTCGGCTCCGTCCCCATGCGCATCGGGATGAAGCCGCTGCCCCGCGGGCCCATGTGATGCTCGCTGAGGTAGCAGCCCATGAGGCCGCTCGAGTTGCCGAGGCCGTTCGGGTGTTTCGCGGACTTCGAGTTGAGAAGGATGCGCGTGCTGTCGAGCGCGCCCGCGCCGAGGACGACCACCCGCGCCTTGAAGTCCATCACCTCTTTCGTGTTCGCGTCGATGACGCGCACGCCCGCGGCCTTGCCCGTGGCCTCGTCGAGGAAGACCTCGGAGACGACGGAGTAGGGCCGGATGGTGAGGTGGCCCGTGTCGCGCGCGGGATAGACCAGCGCCGCGGGCGAATGGAAGTCCGCGTTGACGTCGCAGCCGCGGCTGCAGCGCCCGCGGCCGAGGCAGCGCGAGCGGTACTTGTTGTTGAGCTGGCCTTCCGTGCTCACGCCGCAACGACCGGGGATGTACGAGCGGCCCATCTTGGCGAGCGTCCTCTTGAAATGCGTCTCCACGCAGTTCATCTTCATCGGCCGCTGGTAGATCCCGTCCGGCACCTGGATGAGGCCTTCCTTGGTGCCGGAGCAGCCGAGCAGGAGGTCGACCTTGTCGTAGTAGGGCGAGACGTCCTCGTAGCCGATCGGCCAGTCGACGTCGAAGCCGTCGCGGCTGGCCGCCTTGAACTGGAGCGGACCGTAGCGGATGGCCACGCGGCCCCAGTAGTTGGTCTTGCCGCCCAGGACGCGCGCGCGCACCCAGGAGTAGGGCGTGCCCGTGGTGGGATGCTCCTTCTCGTTGACGACCCAGTTCCGCGTGAAGGTGTTGCTCGTGTACGACGCGAGCTTCTTGTACTTCGCGAAGGCGGGGTTGTCGCCGTACGGCCGGTCGTAGAAGTTGTACTCCGCGGCCTGGAGCGCGCGATGGTCGCCGGGCAGGCGGCCGCGCCGTGGCGACGCGTAGGGCCATTCCATGGTCCGGTACTCCGCCTTGTGATCGAGCATGCGGCCCGCCTCCAGCATCAGCACCTTGATGCCGGCGGTGGCGAGGGGGAACGCGCCAGGGACCGGAGGTCGGCTTGATGGACGCCGCCAGCTTGCGCGACTCGTCGGTGATGGCGAGGAGGTCGAGGTCGAGGGTCTTGTCCGCGGGCGCCGCTGCGGCCACCGTCCGGCTGTTTGGCTGCATTTCAGGCCTCCGCCTTCTGCCCGCAGTACGGGCAATCCTTGCCGTCCACCGTCTGGCAGCCCACGAACTCGAGCAGGATCTTGTTGCCCTTGTACCGCAGCTCCTTGTGGATGCCGATCTCGGACGTGTAGTAGCCGTGGATGGTCGCCTGTTTGGTGTTCGCGAAGAACGTCTCGAGCTGCGACTTGCGGCTGCCGCGATGGCGTCCCACGTCGCCCAGCAGCGTGTCCACCTGCGGTGGCAGCGGCTTGGGCTCCTCGTTGCGCGGTACCTGGAGCGCGGGATCCGCGACGGACTTGGCCGTCTCGTACTTGCTGATGTCGGTGAGGAGCGCGTCCGTCTGCGCGGGATCCAGCTTCGCGAAGCCCCCGCCAAAGCGTTTCGAGGATTCCGCGTCCAGGGCGGCCAGGCCGGCCAGCCAGTCCTTGCGCAGCCCCTCATCCGCTTCCGCCAGCAGCAGGTCCATGTAGTCGGCGACGCGCGCGTCCTTCGCCCCCGGCGAGCGCTCGTCGGTCGGGATGATCGCCTCCACGAGGTGCTCGACGGTCGCGTACTGCGCGGGTGTGAGCACCCTCAGCACCGGCGCGGCGGTCGCCTTCTGCGCCTCCGCGAACGCGGCGAGCCCTTCGTCGGAGAGCCAGGGCAGGATGGTCGCGGCGCCGGCCGTGGCGCTGAGCGCCTTCAGCGCGTTGCGACGGGTGACGAGCGGAGCGGACATGGGTCACCTCCGGAGCGTGCGTGGGCTCACAGTCTACAGCGGCTCACGAACATGCGAGCCGTCCCATTCGTAACAAAGCGGCATGCAGCCAGTTCCAGGAACCACACCTCGCCGGCCGCAGGCCCACCGCGTCGCGCGCGAGGTGTGGGGTTCCGGGTTCGGGGTCGAGCTGGACCTCTCCCGCCAGGTCCTGTGGCTGTCGCTGCCGCCGCAGCGCGCGGGCGAGAACGACGACGAGCCGCTGGCGCCCTGCGACGACCGCACGGTCTCCGGATTCACGTCCGCCTCCGCGCTGTTCGTGAAGGCCAGGCTCTTCGACGAGGGCCTGTGCGCCGCCGTGGAGCTGGCCGCGCAGCAGGGCGCCGGAACCTTCACCGGGAAGGCAAACCTCCTGGCCACGCTCATCGGCGAGGCGCCCCAGATCGCGGCCGCGGCCTCGCTCGGCGGCCTGCCCGTCGCCGTCGACTCGGATGCCCGTCGGGTGCGCGAAGCCTTTCTCGCCCGATCGCTCGCCAAGCCGATCGGCATCTACACCTGGAGCGATGCCCTGCGCCGCCTCTTCCACCAGGATCGGCTGCTGCAGGACGAGCTGGCGGTGCCCACGGCCCGGGCCCTCGCGGCGAGACTGAGCGCGGATCCGCCGGCCGCCGCCGCCTACGGCGCCTATCTCGATCTGGTCGCCCGTCTCACGAACAAGCTCGACGCGGAGAAGCCGGATCTGCGCGCGCCGGATGGCCGATACTTCCTGCCCCCTTCGCGTGCCCACGGAACCGATCTCGTCAGCCGCCTGTTCGCGCACCGCCCGCCTCCCGACGGGTTCAGCCTCGTCGACGAGATGGTGCGGCGCATCCGCGCCGGCCTGCTCGCCCTTCATCCCAGCGGACGGTCGGGCTGGTACGAGTGGCAGACCTGGGCCCTGGAGCCGCTGCTCGCCCCGGACAAGACCCCGGAGGCGGCTCGCCTCCGCATGAACGACGGCTACCGCCGGCAGTTCGAGGAGATGTTCAAGCCCGCGACGACGGTGGCGCGGGAGGCCAACGTGCGGCCGCTCGGCCTGGTCACGCCGACCATGCCGGCGCTCAGCGTGCGCCCGAGCCTCAGCGTGGAACCGATGCTCACGTACTACCAGCGCCGCGCCGCCGGCTACGACTTCGTCCGCGGCGTGCTGGAGTCGAGCTTCGGCTGCGAGGGGCTTCGGTCCATGCGCCGGATCACCGCTTCGGGGGCGTCCGACGCGACCCTGGGCGACGAGCTGATGCAGGCGGCTTCGCTCTTCCGAGGCGCCGCCGCCGTCGCCGCCGAGGAGATCGGCATGGCGCGGGCCGAGGAATCGACGGCCCGGCAGTTCCGCTCCTGGGCGAAGGCGCCGGACCCGGAGCTGGCCACGGACATCCGCGCGATGGTCCCCGTCTTCCACGACCGCGCGCGCAACAAGACGAAGGTGTGGGCGGTGCTCGGCTGGTCCACGCGCAACCTGGAGGTCGAGTTCGCGACTCCGCCCGCGGCCCTCGTCCTGGAGGGCAACGTGCGGCTCGACTTCGTGCCCGAGACCCGTCCCATCACGTATCCCGTGCTCGCCGAGGCCTACGTCTCCCGCCTGATGGATGGCGACGAGTTCCGGGCCCACTGCGATCAGTACCGCACGCGCGCGGAGATCCTCCGCCACCTGTAGGCGCGTCGCCATCCGCGCTCCTTGCCGCGTGGCCGGCTCCCGCCTGGCCTAGAATGAACCACCGTTCGACCAGGAGGCGATTCATGAGCCTCACCCGGCGCGACAGCCTGCGTATCCTCGGAAGCGGCGTGGCCGCGGCCGCCCTCTGGCCGCGCGAGCGCCTCCTCGCGTATGCGGCCCGCAAAGGCGTCAAGTTCAAGGTCGGCGTCACGGACTGGAACCTCAAGCTGGAAGGCAAGCCGGAGGCGGTGGAGCTCGCGAAGAGGATCGGCTTCGACGGCGTGCAGATCAGCATCGGCAAGGGCACCGACCGCCTGCCCCTGAGCGATCCCGCGCTGCAGCAGACCTACCTCGCGGAGTCGAAGCGGGTCGGCCTGCCCCTCGCCTCGCTCTGCCTCGAGGTCCTCCATCGGAACTACCTCAAGAACGACCCGCTCGGCCAGCGATGGGTCGCGGACGCGATCCCCATCGCCCGCGCCATGGGGGTCAAGGTCATCCTGCTCCCGTTCTTCGGCAAGGGCGCGCTGGAGACGCCGGCGGAGATGGACCATGTCGGCGACGCGCTGCGCGAGGTCGCGCCCGCGGCGCAGAAGGCGGGCGTGATCCTGGGGCTCGAGGACACGATCTCCGCCCGCGACAACGTGCGCATCATGGAGCGCACGAAGTCGCCGGCGGTCCTGACCTACTACGACGTGGGCAACTCCACGAAGGGCGGGTTCAACGTGGTCGAGGAGATCCGCTGGCTGGGCGGCGACCGCATCTGCGAGGTCCATCTGAAGGACAACCCGAACTACCTCGGCCAGGGCAAGATCGATTTCCCGGCGGTGGTGGACGCCCTGGCGGACATCGGGTTCGCGCAGTGGGCGGAGCTGGAGACGGATTGCCCGTCCGGCTCCGTCGAGAAGGACATGGCCACGAATCTCACCTACATCCGCGGCGTCATGGCCAAGCGGTCGGCGGCCGCCTGAACCACGTCGCCGCCATCGTGCTCGCCGCCGGCTCTTCCACGCGGATGGGCCGGAACAAGCTGCTCCTCGAGATCGGGGGCGAGTCGCTCGTGCGGCGCGCGGTGCGGGCCGCCGGCAGTTCCGGTGTCGACCGCGTCGTGGTCGTCCTGGGCCACGACGAGGCGCGGGTCCGGGCCGAGCTCGAGGGCCTGCGCTGCGAGACGGTCGTGAATCCGGATCACGCCCGGGGGGCGGGGACTTCCCTGCACGCGGGCGTGCGGCAGGTCGCGGCCGAGGCGAGCGCGGTGGTGATCGTGCTGGCGGACATGCCGTTCGTGACCGCGGCCATGATCGCGGGCCTCGTCGATCGGTATGGGGCGACTCGCGCGCCCCTGGTCACGTCACGCTACGGCGACGTCCAGGCCCCTCCCACCCTGTACGACCGCGCTCTTTTCGCGGAGCTGCTGGCGATCGACGACGATCGCGGCGGCAAGCCGGTGGTGCTCCGCCACCAGACGGAGGCCGAGGTCGTGGCCTGGCCGGAGAGCGCGCTTCACGACATCGACGTGCCCGCCGACTACGACCGGATCACGAGCGGGTCCGCCACGTGATCAAGGCCCCTGGACCGCGGCCAGCACGCGCTTCACGAATTCGGGGAGGGCCTTGCCCTCGATCCAGCGCACCACCACCACGAGGTCGTTGACGGGATCGACGTAGATGGCGTTCGTGCCCGCGCCGACGTGGACGAACGCCGTGGCCGGCGCATCCGCCAGGTACTTCCGATCGGTGTTGAGGAAGTAGTTCATGAAGCCGTAGGTGGGCTGCGCGGGCGTGGGCGTGAGCGCTTTGCGGATCCACTCCTCGGACAGGACCTGGCGGTCGTTCCAACGGCCGCGCCGCAGGGTCAGCAGGCCGAAACGGGCCTGATCGCGCGCATCGATGAACATCCCGCCCCCCCAGTGGCCGCCGCCGCTGACGGACTGGACGAGCGCGCCGTCCAGGACGACCCACGAGTCCGCGTAGCCATACCAGCGCCAGGTCCGGGAGGCGCCGATCGGCTCCATCACGTACTCGGCCAGCACCTGGGGCAGCGGCCGCCGCCAGACGTTGAGGGCGGCCAGCGCGAGCAGGTTGACCCGGGAGTCGTTGTACTCGTACACCGTGCCCGGCGCGTGGCGCTCGCGGGCGATGTCCTTCTCGAGGTCCGCTGCCGGCCGGTCCGCCCAGTCGGGCTTGCCCCACAGCGTGCCCGACCAGTCGCTCGTCTGGCGCAGCAGGTGGTCCCACGTGATGGTCCGCGCGTGCGGGGAGGAGAAGAGGTCGAGCAGGCGTCCCTCGCGGTCGAGCACCGGCGCCGCGAAGACGGGCGCCACCGGGTCGTCGACGCTGCGGATGAGGGACCGGTCCACGGCCACCCCGACCACGGAGGAGAGGAAGCTCTTGGTGACGCTGTTCGTCACGTCCACGCGGTCGGGCTCGCCCCATTCCGCCACGATGTAGCCGTGGCGGACGACGATTCCGGTGGGATCGCCGCGCGGCCTCAAGGGTCCCCTGGCTTCGTTGAAGGGCTCGCGTCCGAACGCCCCCGTGTAGTGCGCGCGCTCGAGGTCGCGCGATTCCGTGGTCTCGTTCGCCTTCGCGAACGCGATGGCCTCGTCGAGGCGGACGGCGTCGAGGCCCGCCTGGGCGGGGGTACGGCGCTCCCACTCGCGGCCGGGCCAGTAGGGAGCCGCGGCGGAGCGGGCCGGAGCGGGCGCCGCGGCCAGCATCAGGGCCAGGCAGAGAAGAGTCATGAGCGGGTATTGTGCCGCACCTCGCCGGTCCCGGGCCGAACCTGCTGACACCATGCTGTCAGCAGACCCTCCGTACCTTCTGTCAGCGCGCCCCGGAAGGGACGCCCAGCGAAAGGATTCAAGATGCTGCAGAAGACCGTCCCCGCCTGGTTCGAGATCCCGAGCGTCGATCTCGACCGCGCCGTTCGCTTCTACGAGGGGATCCTCGAGACCAGGCTCGCACGCGAAGACATGGGCCCCATGCGCATGGGCGTGTTTCCGCACGAGAAGCCGCTTCCCACCGGGGCTGTCGTCCACGCGCCCGGCTACGAGCCGGCCAGCCAGGGCAGCGTGGTGTACCTGAACGTCGACGACATCCGGCCCGTGCTGGCCCGCGTACCCGCCGCGGGCGGCGCGGTGGCGCTGCCCCTCACGGCGCTCCCGGGCGGCGCGGGGGTGTTCGCGCAGATCCGGGACACCGAAGGCAACCGGGTCGGCCTGTACTCGGCCCGCTAGCTGCTAGCGGTTTGGCGGCGCGGGCCGGCTGCGCGAGCATTCACGCATGCGGCGTGCGGACCGGCTGTTCCTCATCATCCACACCCTTCGCGGGCGGCGGGCGGTCACGGCCCGCCGCCTCGCGGAGACGCTGCGCGTCTCGGCGCGCACCGTCTATCGCGACGTGGCCGACCTCCAGCTCTCGGGGAGAAGTGACGTCCCGCCACTGATGTTCACGAAGGCGGAGCTCGAAGCGCTGGTGGTGGGGGCGCGTTTCACCGAGGCCTTCGCCGGCGAGCGGTTGGCCGCCGCCGCGCGGCACGCCCTGGTGAAGGTCGAGGCCGTCCTCCCGGAGGATCTGCGGCGACGGGCCGAGCGCTCGCGGGTGCTGGTTCCGGCCGCCCGCCGTGCCGCCGCGCGCGCCGATCTCGACGCGCTGCACGAAGCGATCGAGAGCCGCCACCTCGTGCGCTTCGCCTATGCCCGGCCCGACGGGGCGGCCAGCCAGCGCGACGTCGAACCAGTGTGCCTCGCGTTCTGGGGTCGGGTCTGGACGCTGGGCGCATGGTGTCGCCTGCGCCAGGATTTCCGCAGTTTTCGCCTGGATCGCATGGCCGGCATGCACGTGCTCGAGGAGACGTACCCGGACGACCCCGCTCGCGGCCTGCGCGCTTTCCTCGCATCCGTCGGAGCGAACCCGGACGCGGAGGTCTGATTCAGCCGTATGGATGGCCAAGAAGCGCCATGAGTCCGAACCTCTGTAATCATTGCGCCGCGGCGACGTCATCCATGTACCTGGGAACACCTGAGGAGGTGCAGTGCAGGGTGCGGCGGTGAGGGAAGCGGCCTCGGACGAGCGCGCGGGCCTGGAGCGGGTCTTCGTCGAACATCAGGCGCGGGTCTTCCGGGCCGCCTACCGGATCACGGGCAACGCGCAGGACGCGGAGGACATCCTCCAGACGGTCTTCCTGCGCCTGGCCCGGCAGGCGGAAGGAACGCTCGACGTGGCCAACGCCGCGAGCTACCTCTACCGCGCGGCCATCAACAGCGGGTTCGACCTCCTCCGTGCGCGCCGCGTCCGCCTCAGCGTTCCTCTCGACGAGGCCGCGGACGCCCCGGGCGCGTTGCCCGGGCCGGAGGCGGCCCACGAGGCCGGGGAGATCCGCGACTGGCTGCGCCGGGCCCTGGCCACGCTGCCGCCGCGGGCGGCCGAGATCTTCGCCCTCCGCTACCTCGAAGGCCAGGCCAATCGCGACATCGCGCGTCTGCTGGGCATCTCGCGCGTGGCCGTCGCCGTCAGCCTGCACCGCACCCGGCAGCGCCTGCAGGACGAGCTCGGGCAATGGAGGAGAGGCCGGCGATGAGAGACGAGACCAGACGCAAGGAGTCGAGCCTGGACGATGCGATCGCCTCGCTGCGCGACGATGTGCCGGCTTCGGATGTGGCGGAGGAGGCGGCCGCGCGCGTGTGGGAGCGGCTTGCCCCGGCCCGACTGGGCTTCGCGCCCTCCTCGGATGCGATTGCCGGGTGCGCCGACATCGTGGCCCTTCTTCCCGCGCATCGCCGTGGAGAGTTGCCCGCCGCCCGCGCGCTCCTGATCGAAGACCACCTTCGCGATTGCGTGGCGTGCCGAGGAGCGTTCCTGCGGCCCGGCGAGCGGCACCTGGCGCTCCTCCCCTGGCGGGCGTCGAGCGGGTCCGCAGCCGCGGCGCCGCGCCGCCGGAGACAGTACGCGATGGCGGCGACCGTCCTGCTCGCCGCCCTCGCGTCCGCGTGGGCCGTCCACCAGGCCTTCTTCCGCGTGCCCGCGGGCAGCCGCGCCGCCGTGCAATCGGTCAGCGGCGGTCTCCAGCGCATCGCCGCCGACACCGCCGTCCGGCTCTCTCCGGGCGCGGAGATCGGCGAGGCCGAGCTCGTCCGCACGGCCGGCGCCTCGCGCGCCGTGCTCCGCCTCGGCGACGGCTCGCTGGTCGAGATGAGCGAGCGCGCCGAGCTGTCGGTCACGGCCCGCGGGCGCGACACCACCATCCATCTCATGCGCGGCCGCATCATCGTGCAGGCCGCGAAGCGGCGCAGCGGACACCTGCGCGTGGCCTCCGGTGACTGCACGGTCAGCGTCACCGGGACCGTCTTCTCCGTGAACAACGGCATCAAGGGCTCGCGCGTCTCCGTCTTCGAGGGCTCGGTGAGGGTGGCCGGCATGGGAGACGAGCAGGTGCTCGCCCCCGGCGACCAGTGGGCGACGAGCGCGGCCATGGAGTCAGTGCCGCTGCGAGAAGAGATCGCGTGGAGCGCGGACGTGGATCGTCACCTTGCGCTCTTGTCGGAGATGAAGGTCCTCCGTGAGCGTTTCCGGACCGTGCCCACGCCCGGCCTGCGTTACGACAGCCGCCTCCTGGGCGTCCTGCCCGAAGAGGCCGTGCTCTTCGCGTCGGCGCCGAACTACGGGCAGGCTCTCGCCGAGGCGCACCGCCTGTTCCGCGACCGCCTGCAGGAGAGCGCGGTGCTGCGCGAGTGGTGGGCCCAGGTCGACCCCGCGCGTCACGGTGGGCCGGACCTGGCGACGGTCGTCGAGAAGGTCAGCGGGTTCTCGGACTTCCTGGGCGAAGAGATCGTCCTGGCCGCGGTGGACACGGGGGGACCCGAGCGCGTCGTCCCCCTCGTCCTGGCCGAGGTGCGCAAACCCGGGCTGCGCGAGTTCCTTGAGGGCGAGCTGGCGCGCCTCCCCTCTCCGGAAGGGGATCACCACCCGGTGAGGATCGTGGACGAGGGTGAGGTCCCCGGCCCCGGCGCGGAGGGAGACATCTTCATCCTGCTTCGCCCCGGGCTGATGGCGGTGTCGGTCCGCGGCGCGGACCTGCAGCGGCTGGCCGCGCGCCTCGACCGGGCGCCCGCTCGGCCCGGTCTCGAGAGCACGCCTTTCGGCGCCCGGATCGCGGAGGCCTACGCGGATGGCGTGGGACTCCTGTTCGCGGCGGATCTGCAGCGGATCTCGGCCCGGGTGGCGGCGTCGGGGGCCAGCGCGCGCCGCGACGAGACTCTCCACCGCGCGGGGATCGACGGGCTGCGCTACCTCGTCTTCGAGCGGAAGCAGGTCGCGGACGAGGCGCGCACACAGGCGGTGCTGGCCTTCGACGGGGCGCCGCGCGGGATCGTCTCGTGGCTGGCCGCGCCGGCGCCCATGGGCACGCTCGACTTCGTCTCGCCCGCGGCCCTGGGCGCGGCCGCGTTCGTGGCCAAGAGCCCGGCCCTCATCTTCGACGACCTCGTGTCCATGGCCGTGGGCGCACCCGGAGGCGCGGGCGACGATCTGGCGGCCCTGGAGTCGAAGCTCGACCTGCACATCCGCGAGGACCTCGCGGAGACGCTGGGGGGCGAGTTCGCGGTCGCCCTGGACGGGCCGCTGCTTCCGACGCCGGCCTGGAAGCTCGTGGTCGAGGTGGCCGATCCGGCACGCCTGCAGTCCTCGCTGGAGGTCCTCGTGCGGCGTGCCAACGAAGAGGCCACGCGCGCCGGACGACCGGCGCTGGTCCTGGAATCCGAGGACGTGGGCGGGCAGGCGTACCACGTCATCCGCGGGGCTCGTCTGCCCGTCGAGCTGCACTACGCGCTCGCGGAGGGATACCTGGTGGCCGCGCCGTCACGCGCGCTCGTGATGCGCGCCTTGCAGACGCGCGCGTCGGGAGACACGCTGGCCCGCTCCGCGTCGTTCCGCGCGCTGTTCCCGCCCGACCGCGACGTCAACGTCTCCGGCCTCGTGTACGAGAACCTGGGACCGATGGTGCGCTCGTTGCTCGACGCCCCGGGCGCGGGTACGCTCACCGCGGACCAGCGGCGCTCCTTCGATGGATTGACGCGGGACGCGCGGCCCGCGGTCCTCTGCGCCTACGGGGAGCCGAGCGCGGTGCGCGTGGCCGGACTGGGCGGCGTGTTCGACCTCGACACCGCCGACCTCGCGCTGCCGATGTTGCTGGAACGCGTGCGGCGGGAAACTTCGCGGCTGGCGACTCCGTAGAAAGGACCAGTGCCACCCGTCATCGAGCTGGACCGCCTCGTCGTGCGCCTCGGAGGGCGCACGATCCTGGACGGCGTGACCGGCACGCTCTCCGGCCACGCGATCGGGCTGCTCGGCCCCAACGGGGCCGGGAAGTCGACCCTGATCAATGCGCTGCTCGGGTTCCACCCGGCGGCCTCCGGTGCCGTGCGCGTCTTCGGCGCGGACGTGCGCGAGGCCAAGGCGCTGCGCCGGCTCATCGGATACATGCCGGAGAACGACGCGTTCATCTCGCACATGACGGGCGTGCGCTTCGTCCGTTACATGGCGGAGCTGGCCGGGCTCCCCGCGGAGGCGGCCCTGGAGCGCGCGCACGAGGCATTCTTCTACGTGGGGCTCGGCGAGGCTCGCTACCGCAAGCTCGGCACGTACTCGCTGGGCATGAAGCAGCTGGCCAAGCTCGCCCAGGCCATCGCGCACGGGCCGCGCCTGCTCCTGCTCGACGAGCCCACCAACGGCCTCGACCCGCCCGCGCGGCAGCGGATGATCCGTCTCATCCGCGAGATCCGCGACGCGGGCCAGATGCACGTCCTCATCTCGTCCCACCTGCTGCGCGACGTCGAGGAGACGTGCGAGGAGGTCGTCATCCTCAAGCAAGGCCGGATCGCCGCCCACTGCGACCTGGAATCGGAGCGGCGCTCCAACCGCAAGTTCGTGGAGCTGGAGACGGTCGGGGCCGCGACGTCCTTCACCGACGCCGTGCAGGGCCTGGGCGCGGAGTGCGCGTTCTATCCCAACGGCCATGGCATCGCCCGGGTCAAGGTCGTGCTGCCGGACGAGGTCGAGATGCGCGAGCTGTTCCGTCTCGCCGCCGAGCACGACGTGCAGATCCGCCGCATGAACTACCGCCGCGATTCCCTGGAGGACATCTTCCTGGCCGCCATGAAGGAAGAGGGAGGCGCCCGTGGCCGTCCATAAGCGGGCCTACCGGCCCTACGAGGGACCACTCACCTCCGAGCGCTGGCGCTTCCTCGTCCTGCCGCGCTACGGGCTCCTGGAGCTGTTCGAGTCGCGCCTGCTCACTGTGTTCTGTGTCCTCTGCTTCGTGCCCTTCCTCATCGCGGCCGCCGCGATCTACATCGCCTACAGCCCGGCCGCGCGTGCCCTGCTCGAGATCTCGTCCGCGGGCGACTTCGTCCGCAAGCCGGACTTCTTCTTCGCGACGCTCACCCTCCAGGGCGGGCTCGCCTTCCTGCTCAGCGCGTGGGTGGCGCCGGTGCTCGTCTCGCCCGACCTCGTCAACGGAGCCTTGCCCCTGTATCTCTCGCGTCCGTTCACTCGGGCGGAGTACGTGGTCGGCAAGGCCACCGTGCTCCTGACCCTGCTCTCCGCCATCACCTGGGTGCCGGGGCTCGTGCTCTTCGCGCTGGAGGCGGGGCTGGCCGAGGGCTGGGGCGCCGCGAACGTCCGGATCGCCGTCGCGGTGTTCGCGGGTTCGTGGGTGTGGATCCTCGTGCTCACGCTCCTGGGCCTCGCCCTCTCCGCCTGGATCCGCTGGAGGGTCGTGGCCACCGGCTCGCTCGCCGGCGTCTTCTTCATGGGGGCGGCCTTCGGGGAGATGTGGCACGAGCTGCTGCACGGGCCGTGGGGTCGCCTGGCGAACCTCTATTACCTGGTGGGACTCGTGTGGCGGAGCCTGTTCGGCATGTTCTCTTCGCGTTCGATGGCCCAGGAGATGTTCAATGAGGGGCCCGGCCGCGACCTGCCCACCTGGGCGGCCTGGGCGGGACTGGCCGCGGCGGCCGCGCTGTCGGTGTGGCTCCTCGAGCGGCGGCTGCGCGCCCGCGAGGTGGTGTCGTGAGCGCGGAGCGGCGGATCACCTTCGAGGACGTCTCGAAGTTCTACGGCGAGGTGCTCGGCGTCAACCGCGTGACCCTCTCCCTGCCGCCGGGAATCACCAGCCTCGTCGGGCCCAACGGCTCCGGCAAGACGACGCTCATGAACCTCCTGACCGGGCTCATCCGCCCGACACGAGGACGCCTCACCGTGCTGGGGCTTCACCCCGACGACACCGTCGCCCTCGGCCGGCGCGTCGGCTACTGCACGCAGTTCGACTCGTTCCCGCGGGGCGTCACCGGCCGCTCCTTCATCCGCGGATGGCTGGGCCTGCACGGCCTGGGCGCCGCCGAAGCCGACCGCCTGACGGCGGAGACGCTGGAGCGGGTCGGGATGACGGAAGCGGCCGATCGCAAGATCGCGGCCTACAGCAAGGGCATGCGCCAGCGGATCCGCTTGGCCCTGTCGCTGAGCCACCGGCCCGAGGTCCTGGTCCTGGACGAGCCGCTCAACGGCCTCGATCCCATGGCCCGCGCCGAATGCCTGGCCCTCTTCCAGGGGCTCGCGCGCGAGGGGCTGCACGTCGTGATCTCGAGCCACATCCTCCACGAGGTGGATCGCGTGTCCGACCACGTGGTCCTGCTCAGCCACGGCTACGTGGTGGCCGAAGGACAGATCCACGACGTCCGCACCGAGGTCACCGATCATCCGATGCAGATGCTGGTCCGCTGCAACCGCCCGCACGCGCTGGCCGCGGGCCTGTTCGCCGCCGATCACGTGGTCGAGGTGCGGATCCACCCCGACGGCAAGGGCCTGCTCGTGCGCACCCGCGATGCGGCGGCCTTCCATCGCCAGCTCAACCGGATCGTGCTCGAGAGCGAGATCGAGCTGGAAGCGGTCTCACCCGCGGACGACGACGTGGGCGCGGTCTACCAGTACCTGATCGGCTCGGATACGGAGGCGGTGTGAACGCGATGGGGCAGACCTTGGCCGTGATGCGGATGGAGCTGCGCCGTGGCGTTTCCTGGCGCAGCTTCTGGGTGATCGCCATGGCGTTCGCGCCGGTGGTCATCATCGCCGCGCACGCGATCGAGGACCACACGCACCCGCTCGAACAAGAGACCCTGATCCTGAACGGCATCGTCCAGATCTACTACGTCCGCTTCGGCCTCTTCTTCGGCTGCCTCGGCCTCTTCCTGCGCCTGGTGCGGGGGGAAGTCGCGGAGCGGACGCTGCACTACCTGTTCCTCGCGCCCCTGCGCCGGGAAGCGCTCCTGGTCGGCAAGTTCCTCGCCGGAGTGGTCACGACCGTCCTCGTGTTCGGGACGGGCGTGACCGCCTCCGTGCTCTTGATGTACGGACACTTCGGCGAGGGGCGGATGGTCCTCGCCCACGGGCCGGGCCTGGCCCATCTCCGCCTCGACCTCCTGGTCGTCCTGCTGGGCTGCCTGGGCTACGGCGCCGTGTTCCTGGCCTTCAGCCTGCTCTTCAAGAACCCCGTCGTCCCCGCCGTCGCCCTCCTGTTCTGGGAAGGCGTCAACGCCGCGCTGCCCGCCTGGCTCAAGCACGTCAGCGTGACCTTCTATCTCAAGCCGCTCTTCCCGGTGGAGCTGCCGATGAAGGGGGTCTTGAGCCTCTTCACCGTCGTGGCGGAGCCGACGCCGGTCTGGCTGGCCGTGTCGGGTCTCTTCGCCTTCACCTTCCTGGTGGTCGCCCTGGCGTGCTGGCGGATGAGAGGAATCGAGGTCTCGTACAGCTCGGACTGAGCGGCCTCAATAGACGAGGACGCCGAACCCCCAGCACAGCAGCGCGTTCGCGGTGGCCATCGTGAAGTCGTCCGTCCCGCGGGGCGAGAACAGCTCGAGGAGCGTGTTCGAGAGCGAGATCACGACGGCCAGGATGGCCCAGGTCAGGGGCAGGTGGCGGCTGAAGACCACGGCCAGGCAGACGGCGAGGGAGGCGACGAAGCCCGCCACCGTCCCTGCCACCGACTTGCGGTTGACCTCACCCATGCCCCAGACCCGCAGCTTCTGCTTGCCGATGAGCGAGCCCACGATCTCGGCGGCGGCGTCGGCGGCGAGGTAGGAGGGCCAGATGAAGGCGAACAGGGGGGCGAACGTCTGGGGCGGGAAGTGGATGGCGAGCCGCGCCGAGACCGGGACGAAGATGAATTTGAACGTGCCCCACAGGGTCGAGATGAGCAGGCAGTTCGCGCGTCCGAGGACGCCGTCCATGATGCGCGCCTGCGCGCCGTAGACCACGCGTCCGAAGAACCCGTCCGAGTAGTAGAAGGCCAGGAACAGCCAGCTCAGGGCCATGGCGTCGAACAGGCTGTCCGCGGCGCCGAACTGCAGGTACTCCGGCTTCGGGTCCACGGACACTCGTCCGTAGATGTAGAGGAAGCCCATGATCCCGAGGGTCAGGAAGCGGCCGCGCCGGCCGACCATGTCCGTGATACGGATGCGGCGCTCGGAGTAGCGGCTCAGGTACTCCGAGAGGACGAACGGACGGTTCATGCGCGAGGTGAACACCTCGCGCACCTCGTCCTTCGACATGCCCACGAACCGGCGGAGGAGCAGGGCGCGGATGCCCCACCAGATCAAGCCCCAGATCACGCTGAAGACGAGGAAGCCGAAGAAGACGTTGAGGAGGGCCTGCTTGTCGATGCGGTACTTGCCGAAGAACGGGGCGCGCTCGGGGCCGAGCACCATCACCACCACCCAGAAGAGGGTGATCCCGCAGTTGTAGAGCAGCGATCCCTGGAAGACCCGGCGGGCGGTGCGAAGGTGATGCTCGGCCGGGCCGGGAGGGACGGGGATCGCCTCGGCGATGGGCTCCGCGCTCATGGCGCGCGATCGTACCCCAGGCCCCGATCCGCGCCTACTTGACGGAGGGGGCCTGCGGCACGTCGGTGAGCGGCGGGAGATGCGCGAAGAGCTGCGCCATCTCCACGAACTGGCGGAGCTCGTCGAGGGTGATGCGCTGGTCGACGGTGGCCAGCACCAGGCCGTGGCGCAGCATCCGCGCGTGATAGCTGCGCCGGTGGGGGCCGAGGTCCGCGAAGTCGACGGGCACATCGTGGGGCGACGTCGCCGCTTTCACCAGGTCGCCGGCCGGCGCGAAGGCGTTGCCGAGCCACGACAGGATCCGGTCTCTCGCCTTCACGTTGGCGGCAAGGATGAAATGACTGGCCAGCCGGATCTCCTGCTTGGCGGGACCGCCGTCGCCGCCCTCGGCCCCGATGATGGTCAGCTTGGCCACCGGCCGGCCCTGGCCGTCGAGGAGGCGAGCGCTCGCCCAGACTCGCAACACGTCGTCGGGTG
>WNFM01234974.1_pt2 | contig 24199 bp, 26 predicted proteins | sample 5400271 | NCBI WGS metagenome assembly WNFM01 (sample SAMN13153352, study PRJNA577476) | soil metagenome | isolation source: 60 cm saprolite on Douglas fir-dominated hillslope | place: USA:California | collected 2013-09-17 | reverse complement strand
ATGAGTTCAAGGTCACGCAGTTTGCGCGCTTTCGCCATCTCGCCCAGGCCGACCACAGGCTCGAGCGCACGAATCAACACGCAGCCGGCGTCGCCCGCAGGCAGGCAGGAGATATTCAGGCAATAATGAACGCCATAAATGAAGTAAACATACGCGTGGCCAGGAGGTCCGAACAGCACCGCGTTGCGCTCGGTATGACCCGCGGCGGCGTGAGCGGCCAGATCGTCCGCGCCAAGATACGCTTCCACTTCAACAATACGCCCAGCAATCCGTTTGCGCTCCTCACGGCGGACAATGAGCTTACCCAGCAGCTCACGCGAGACGATGCGCGGATCACGATTGAAGAACGCGCGGCGAAGGAGCTTTGCAGTGATCGGCGATTTTGATGACAGAGCGACGCTCATTTCTTTCGCTTCAGTTAGCAGGTCCGGAATGCGCGACCGGCTGCTTCTTGCCGGCGATCCACGTATTCACGTTTCGCTCCAGGATGTCCAGCGGCAGCGGCCCTGAACCAAGCACCACGTCATGAAATTCCTTGAGATCGAATTTCCCGCCCAGCTTCTGGCGTGCGCGCGCTCGCAGCTCTTTGATCTTCAGCTCGCCGGTCTTGTAGGCCAGCGCTTGTCCGGGCCAGGCAATGTAGCGATCAATCTCATTGGTCACATCCAGCTCGTGCTTCGGGCAGTTTTCCATGAAGTAGCGGATGGCCTGGGCGCGCGTCCAATGTTTCACGTGCATGCCGGTATCGACCACCAGGCGCACAGCGCGCCACATTTCATAGCTGAGCTGGCCGAACTTGGAATAAGGATCGCCGTAGAGACCCATGTCATCACCCAACGACTCAGCGTAAAGACCCCAGCCTTCAACGAAGACCGTGTACTCGCCAAAACGGCGAAACATGGGCATTTCTCCCAATTCATGCGCGCGAGCGATCTGAAGATGGTGTCCAGGCACCGATTCATGCAGAGAAAGCGCCGTCATTTCCCACTTGGGCCGAGTATCTGGTTTATAAAGATTGACAAAGTAGGTACCGGCGCGCGAACCGTCAGCAGCTCCCTCGCGGTAATACGCGGTCGTCGTATCGGGCGCGATACTGGCTGGAATTGGCTCCACGCCGTAGGGCTCGCGCGGCAAGGTTCGAAAGATTTTGACCAGATTCGGGTCCACGGTCTTGGCCAGCGCTTTGTACGCCTCCAACAGCTCTTCCGGCGTCTTATAGAAGAATTGCGGATCGGTGCGCAGAAACTTAAAGAACCCGTCGCGTGAGCCTTTGAAGCCAGTCTGCTGCATTACCTGGTCCATTTCCTGGTTGATCCGCGCCACCTCTCTCAAGCCGGTCTGATGGACCTCTTCCGGCGTCACCTGCGTTGTGGTGTAGTGGCGCACCATGAAGACATAGAGTTCTTCGCCGTGCGGTAGCTGCCACGCGCCGACCTGACCGTAACATGCGGGTAAATATTCGCTCTCAAAAAACTGCTTGAATTTGGTGAACGCCGGAACGATCTGCTGCTCCACGGTTTGTTTTGCCTGCTGCTGGAGCTTCTGTTGATCGGCGGCGGAGATGTCCTTTGGAAAATGACGAAAAGGCTTATAAAAACCGCTTGCCGCCGGGTCGGCGACGATCTGCTTTTCTACCTGGCCGGGAATCCGCTCCATGATGACCCGGGGATGGACCATTCGTTCCTGCATTCCCAGCCGCAATAAGGCGGTGAAGTGATCGAGAAAGGCGGGAATGGCATGCATGCGAGCAAGCCAGTCTTCATAGTCCTTGAGCGTTTCAAAACGCAGCGCATCAGCCAGAGTGTCACTGGTTTGCGGGCCTTCACGCTGGTTAAAGTCCATCAGGAACCAGCGGTACTTGTATTGCTCCACGCGATCGGCGTAGCGCTTTTGAAACAGGTCATAATTGAGCTGGTCCGTCTTGTTCAGCTTGGTGCGATCGATCCGGGCGAGTTGCGCCAAAATCTCCTGATTGTGATGGTTGCGGCGGGCATAAGCTTCCGGGCTCTTGTCCGTCCAGCGATCATTCCAGCGACGGTCTCCCAGCTCTGAGGCCTGCTCCGGCCGCTGTTGCATGTCATAGTCCCAGGCCGCGGCAAATAATTCATGCAGTGCCTTCGCGCCGCCCCGTTTTTGAGCGACCAGCTCACCCACGGCAACAATACAAAGCAGCACCAAAGGCCAAGCCTTCATTTAGTTCCTCCGTTTTCAGCGGAAAGTGTATAGCAGAATGCCCGCAGGTTTAAAATTGTGAACGATCGCAGCAGCAGTTCACATTCACGGAAGTACCTGGAGGAAGGGTTTATGAAGTTTCGCAGATCGTTTGGACTGGGATTGATGCTGGCAGCTTCGTTCTTGAGCGCCGGCGCCGCCACGATTCCGGCAGGAAGCCACGCCACTGTCCGGCTCAATACGTCATTGAGTTCGGCTACCGCCACCAGGGAGCAGCCCTGGAGCGGGACTCTGACCCATGACATTGTGGCTGACGGTAAAACCCTGGCCAAAGCCGGTGATCCCGTAAAAGGCAAAGTCACGTATGTAAACCGCAGCGGACGCCTGCACAAGCCGGGCGCACTCAGCCTGCGCCTGACTTCCATTAATGGTGAAACCGTTTACAGCTCGCGCGTCACTCGCCAGGGCAAGAGCCATACCAAGAGCAACGTAACCAAGATCGGCGGCGGAGCGGGCGCAGGCGCGCTGATTGGGGCGCTGGCGGGAGGCGGCAAGGGCGCGGCCATCGGCGCGGCTGCCGGCGCGGGTGCGGGTACCGGAGTTGCTGCCGCCACGGGCAAGCAGGAAGTCACCATTCCCGCGGAGAGCGTCCTCACCTTCACCATTACCGGATCAAAGTAAGTTGCTTCAACCATAGGCCGGCGCTGCCTTCGCGAAGCGGCGCTGGCCTGAGTTGATTTTCTATTCTTCCGCTTCCTCTGTTCCTCTGTGTTGCAAAGTTTTTGGGTTACTTCAGCGCAGCTATCACCGCGGCCGCGTGCTCATCCGGCTTCACCCCATTGATGACGGCCGAGATCTTGCCCTCCGGTCCGATCACGAAGGTCGTCCGCTCGATGCCCATATATTTTTTCCCGTACATGCTCTTTTCCTTGAGCACGCCGAACTTTTTGGCCACGGCCTTGTCTTCGTCAGCCAGGAGCGAGTAAGGAAGGTCATACTTCTCTTTGAACTTCTTCTGAGCGGATGGTTTGTCGCCGGAGATGCCGAACACAATCGCGCCGGCCCTCTGGATTTTCTGGAATGCGTCGCGGAACCCGCACGCTTCAATGGTTCAACCCGGCGTGTTGGCTTTGGGAAAGAAGAACAGGACCACATTCTTGCCGCGATAGTCTTTCAGCGCGATTGTCTTTCCCTCTTCATTAGGCAGGGAGAACTCGGGGGCTTTATCATTAACTTCCATGGATTTTCCGTGTTAATAAACTCAATGAATTTATATAGCAGAAGAAGGTTCCTGACCAGCGCGACCCTGCTGCTGGTGTTCGTGCTCACATTCACTGCCATCCGGGCGCAACGGCGGACCCCGCACAAACTCCGCGCCACAGCCGTGCTGGAAGTTACGACTGACGCGGTTGGAATCGTTTCCACCAAAGTGTTTCCCGTCACCATTCTGGATGAGGGCCGTTTCCGGGATGCCAGCGTTTACAAGGCTACGCCCCGTCCCATGGCGTTAGAAAACGGCATTGTGTATGAAGCCCAGAAGACCGGAATGCCGGCCGGCTACGTAACGATTGTGAACGGCGTCAACAACAACGGCTGGACGGGGCTGGGTAAGTGGCAGCCGGTCACTACGGCAAAGAAGGCCGAGACCCCGCAACCGGTGAAGGCCAGCGACGAGCGGCCCATTCTCCATCATGGCGACGCCGGCGGAACTGCCGCGCCAGCCGCCACCGCTACTCCCGCGCCTGATCACGCTTCCACCCCCAGCGCACCTGCCCCTGAGCCTGCGCCTGACGATACTGACCGCCCGGTGCTGCGCCGCCGCGCCCCGGAAAAGCCTGTGGAACCGCTAGCGGCCAAACCGGTCCCGCCTGCTGAGGGCACGGTCCCCGCGGCGAAGGCGCCCGTCTTCACGCCCGGAACCAAGACGTACGTTGCTGTCTCTGACACGCAGTCGCTGGATGTCCGATCTTACGCATTCGTGTGGAAACCCGGCGAAGAGCAGCAGATGGAACCCAGGATGCGCAAGCTGGCCCTGGCCCAGCTTCCCCGGGAGAACGCGCAGCTCACGCCGAATTCACTGCAAAACGTCGTTATGCGCTCCTTTGATCTGGATTTAACCAATGATGCGGTGATCGTCTTGAGTGCTGAAATTCCCGGCAGTTATCTGGCGCAGGGAAACAAGAGTGCGCCGGGAAAGTTTGTCTCACGTTACGTTACGGTGATTGCCCGTGTGGATTTTGAAGGCGTGCCGCAGAAGCTAGCCTCCAGCGTTACCGATTCATCGCGCCTGGATGTGGCGCCGCGGCTGGAATTGATCGATGCCGTGGATGTTGACGGCGACGGCCTCGCCGAACTGATATTCCATGAATACAGCTTCGATCAGAAAAGCTTCATCGTTTATGGCGTTGGTCGAAGCACGGTGACCAAGGTATTTGAGGGAGGAAGCACGCCGCTCAAGTAAGTCTCACCACGGAGGCACGGAGAAGATCAAAAGCAAAGTACATTGGCATGCCCGTCAAACTGATTTGCGTCCCTTAGCCTTCAATTGGTCAAGTTTATCTGCGTTCATCAGCGAATATCTGCGGCAAAGGTTTTTAGCTCCCTGCTCTTCTTCGTGTCTCCGTGCCTCCGTGGTAGGTTTACCCTCCGCTCACCGCCGGAACAATCAGTATTTCTGCGCCCTCGGGGACCTTGGTCGATAATCCGTCCGCAAACCGAATGGCCTCTTCGCCCACGAATATATTGATGTGCTGCCGCACGGCGCCTTGTTCGTCGAGAATGCGGTCGCGAAGCGCGGGATGAAGCTGCCACAGCGACGCCAGCGCATCCGCCACCGTCGCGGGTGAGCCGTCAAGCTCAAGCGAGTTGCGGCCGCCGGCAAAAGAAGCCAGATACGACGGTATGCGGACGGTGACTGCCATGAGCTATCTCTTCGCGGCGCGTGCTCGACCTTTAGTTTGTCGCTTCGCTGGCGCTCTCCTGCTCGCCGATCTTTTCTTCTGGATCTTCTCCTTCTCCGCGCCTCCGCGTCTCCGCGGTGAACTTGTCCCACCGTCCCCCACCAGCGCCGCACGCACACAAACTACCGCAGGCAGCCCTTCAAGGATCGTCTGCCAGGATTTACCCTCATCGCTCGACCCGTAGACCTTGCCGCTTCTGGTGCCGAAATAAATTCCGGTGGGATCAGCGGCATCCGTCGCCATGGAATCACGGAGAACAGTCTCCAACGCATTCTTCTGCGGCAGGCCGCGAGTAAGCGGCTCCCAGCTTGCGCCTGCGTTGTGCGTGCGATAAACGCGCATCTTGCCTTCCGGCGTGCAGCGATACTCATCGGACTCAATGGGAACAATGTAGACCGTGTCAGGATCGTGGGGGTGCATGACCATGCAAAAGCCGAAGTCTGAGGGCACGCCGTTGGCAATGTCTTTCCACGAATTGCCACCATCATCGCTGCGATAGAGTCCCCAGTGGTTCTGCAGGAACAGCCGCTGTGGCTGCGCCGGATGCTGCACGATCTTGTGCACACACTGGCCGAATTCCGGATACTTGTCCGGCAGAAACTCTGCTCGTACTCCTTGATTTCTCGCCTGCCAGGTTGTGCCTCCATCATCAGAGCGGTAGGTCCCCGCCGTAGATATGGCAATGACCATCCGCCTGGGATTGACCGGATCAGGCAAAATCGTATGCAGGCACATGCCGCCGCCGCCGGGCACCCACCGGTCGCGGTGAGGATGGTCCAGCAATCCTTTTACTGGTGACCACGTTTTACCGCCGTCATGCGACTCAAAGAGCGCGGCAGGTTCAACTCCGCAGTAGAGAGTGTCCGGATCGTCTGCGCGGCCCAGGCAGATCTGCCAGATGTTCTTGAGCGCGAGCTTTGACTCTTCCGGGAACTTTACGGAATAAGCCTCAGGCTCGGTTATGGTCTTGCCGTAATCGTCCGACGAGCACAGCACCGTTCCCCAGCGAAAGCTCTGCTGCGCCCACCACAGCCGATGCCGGCCCTGCCGCTGATCGAACGCCATGGCATAAACCGGCGAGCCAATGGAGTACGGCCCGCCCACGTCCCACTTCTTGCGCGCCGCATTTGAGCGCAGCACAAACGCGCCCTTCATGGTGCCCACAAGCACAATTACATCGCCCTTTTTCGCTGACACATGTTGCACCCGCGGCATGGTTCCCTCCGGAAGAAACGAACCACATATTGTAGCCGTTCTTGCCCGCGGGCTTTTTATTTTCGAAGCCCGTTTGAACGAACAAGCCTCCTACCTTTAAGATGATCCGGCCAAGAAACTCGTTCGTAGCGGCGAAAGAGAGGATACGATGCGCAAAATGCTTCTTACGGTAATTCTTTTCTCCTTGTTCGGGTCGATTCAGTCCGTTGCTCAAGGCCAGGACTTCAGCAAAGTTGAGATGAAAGTGAAGAAGGTTGCCGGGACGGTTTACATGCTTGAGGGAGCAGGCGGAAACATCGGCGCCTCCGTAGGCGACGACGGCATTGTCATGGTGGATGATGAATTTCTTCCTCTGGCGGAAAAGATTGAAGCCGCGCTGAAAGGCATTACCGACAAGCCGGTCAAGGTCGTGCTGAATACGCATTGGCACGGCGATCACACCGGTGGCAATCCGCATTTCGGTGAAAAGGCGCCCATCGTGGCGCAGGAAAACGTGCGCAAGCGCCTGGTCACTGGCGGTAAAACGCGCTTCGGCAAAACCGAGCCCGCGGCAAAAACTGCTTTGCCAATCATCACCTTCGAAGAGAACGTCTCTGTGCACCTGAACGGCGAGGACATCCAGGCCATTCACTTTCCCAACGGCCATACTGACGGCGACAGCGTGATCTTTTTCAAGCAATCGAACGTGGTCCACATGGGTGACGACTTCTTCAATGGCGGCATGTTCCCGTTCATCGACATTGACAGCGGCGGCAGCGTGCAGGGCATGATCGCCGGCGATGAAAAGGTCCTGGCCGAAGTTCCTGACGATGTGAAGATCATCCCCGGCCACGGTCCGCTGGGCACCAAAGACGATCTGAGGAAGTTCGTCAACGTCCTCAAAGAAACTTCAGCCGCGGTTGAGGCCGGCATCAAGAAGGGCAAGACGGTCGACCAGCTCAAGCAGGAAAAAGTTCTGGCCAAGTGGGATTCCTGGGGACAGAGCTTCATCAAGACCGATATGTTTATCGAAATTCTCTACGCCAGCTTGAAGAACAAGCCCACTGGGCCGAAGAACGCGCATGGACATATAAGCAAGTAGCTTTGTCTGAAATCCCGACCCTGAGCTTGCCGCAGGGGAGGGAAATAATATGGCCGAGTTTGGTCTTAAGGGCAATACAGTCAGCGCGAATGCACGCGAAATACGCGAATAATTCAAATTTCGTGTTCATTCGCGTTTATTCGCGGCCAAACTGATTTGATCGCTATGGGCATTCTTTGCTGCTTGCGGCACCTCTGAGCTATCCCAACTTCTTCTTCAACAGCTCATTTACCAGCTCCGGTTTGGCCTGCCCCTTTGAGGCCTTCATCACCTGGCCGACAAAGAAGCCGATGACAGTGGTCTTGCCCGCTCGGTACTGCTCCAGCTGTTTGGGGTTTGCAGCGATTACCTCGTCAATGATCCTTTCGATCGCGGAGAGATCAGTGATCTGCTGCGGCTTTTCCCGCTCATAGACGGCAGGGAAATCTTCTCCGCCGGCAAAAGCTTTGTCGTAAAGATCTTTGAGGATCTTGCTGGAGATGTCGCCGGACTCCACCAGATTGGCCGACATCGCAACACCCTTCATGGAGATGGGAGATTGTTCGATCTCCAGCCCACGGGCCTTGAGGCGTCCCATCAACTCGCTTTGCACCAGGTTGGCCACGCGCTTGGGATTCTTCGCCGCCTTCGCTGCCTCCTCAAATTGATCCGCCAGGGCTTTGCTCACGGTGAGCACTTGAGCGTCGTATTCGGTAATGCCGTAATCGCTGACCATGCGCTTGCGACGGGCCTCGGGCAACTCCGGCAATTTCTCGCGAATAGAGGCCTGCAAGCGCGCATCCACCACCAGCGGCAACAAGTCAGGCTCGGGAAAATACCGGTAATCATGGGCCTGTTCCTTGGAGCGCATGCTGTAGGTCTTGCCTTCACCGGCATTGTAGAACCGCGTTTCCTGCTGGATCTTCTCGCCCGCGTCAAGCGCTTCGATCTGCCGATCGATTTCGTACTCGATCGCCTCGCGGATGAAGCGGAATGAATTTACGTTCTTGATCTCCGCCTTGGTGCCGAACTTCTCCTGGCCTCTGGGGCGCACGCTTACATTGGCGTCGCAGCGCAGCGAGCCTTCTTCCATATTGCAGTCGCTCACGCCGGTGTACAAGATGATCTCTTTCATCAGCGTCAGATAGGCATAGGCTTCATCGGCCGACCGCATATCCGGCTCGCTGACAATCTCAATCAATGGCGTGCCGCTACGATTAAGATCGATTGATGTATAAATGCCAGAGTCCACCAGACCATCATGGATGCTCTTGCCTGCGTCCTCTTCCATATGCAGGCGTGTGATCCCGATCCGCTTTGTTCCTCCGCTGTGGAGCGCGATCTCGATGTACCCGTGCTCAGCCAGAGGCTTATCGAATTGGGAAACCTGGTAACCCTTGGGCAGGTCGGGATAAAAATAATTCTTGCGGGCAAAGATCGAAGTCTCGCGTACCTGGCAGTTCAACGCCTGAGCCGCGAGCACGGCAAACTCCACTGCGCGCCGGTTCAACACTGGCAGCGCTCCGGGCAAACCCAGACATACCGGACAGACGTTGGTATTGGGCGGCGCGCCAAACTGGGTGGAGCAGCCGCAGAAAATCTTAGTGCGGGTAAGGAGTTGGACGTGCACCTCCAGCCCGATCACCGGCTCATATTTTTCGCGCACTGTGGCTGAAACCTGTGGGCTGGCGGCCATGCAGGAATTATAGGACCAAAGCCCAACTACTTAGCAGGCGGGTTGGTGGCGGGCTTGTCCATGGGAATATCAAAATAGAAAAGCTCCTGGTTGCCCGCCTTAATGCCGGAGATGTACAGGTGCGCTCCGGGGCCGGGCACGTCCGTTCCCATCATGTCGAAGAACAAATAACCGCTGTGCGTTGCGTGCGGCGTGACTGGCACGGTGAGGAACTGCGCCGATTCGTATTCCTCGCGCACCTCTTTGCTGATCGGTTCCTTCTTCTTGCCCACAGGGAACGGTAGTTTTATCCCCGGCTTGCTGTTGTCGGCCTTGCTGGGCTTTACCAGGCGGCGATAAATATCGGCATCGGTCGCAGGTTCAAGTTTGTCTCGCCGGGCCGTGATGTACTCAATCTTCAGGTCCTGGAGCATCAGCGTCTTGTCGCTATCGTTGGAAATCATGAGCCGCACGGGATAGAAACCGTAGCCCTTATAGTTCACTTTGAAAACGCCGGCCTTCTCCGGCGTGTCACAGGGATCAACGGCGATGGTGACCTTCTCATCGTTATGCGCCTCATGCAACGGATAGGTGCTGGCGGGAGCCGCAGGCGGCGGATTGAAGTGCTTCTCGCAGAAAAGCAGCGTGGTAAGCAGCACTACAGCGGCGGCAATCTTCCCGGCTTTCACGCTTCGATTATATCCAGCCCGCGCCCGGGTTTGCACATCTGGGCGGTTTCCATAGAATGGCTAGTCCCTCATGTATGTTCTCTACAGTCTGCTTTTGGCCGCCGCGGCACTGCTTTCGCTGCCGTGGTGGGCTTTGCAGATGCTGCGCCTGGGCAAATATCGCGCCGGGTTTACGGAGCGTCTGGGTCGTGTGCCTGCGCGTCTGCAAGCCGCGAAACCAAACTCCATCTGGGTACACGCAGTTTCCGTGGGAGAAGTGCTGGCGGTGAGCCAGCTGATTGCCGAACTTAAGCATACTTATCCGGAGACACAAATCTTCGTCTCTACCACCACTACCACGGGCCAGCGCCTGGCGCGCGCACGCTTTGGTGAAGATCGGTGCTTCTTCATGCCATTGGACTTGGGTTTTGCCGTGCGTGCTTATCTGGACGCCCTCAAGCCGCGGCTGCTCATCCTTGCTGAAACTGAGTTTTGGCCCAACCTGCTCCATCTGGCGCGCAAGAAAGGTACGACCGTTGCCATTGTGAATGCGCGTATCTCGGACCGCTCGTTTCCCCGCTATCGCCGTTTCCGCTGGTTCTTTCGGCGAGTATTGTCGCAGGTGGACTTGTTTCTGGCACAAACCGCGGCAGATGCAGAGCGTCTGCGTGAGATCGGCGCTGCGCCTGAGCGCGTGCGTGTCAGCGGCAATTTGAAATTCGATATGCGCCCGAGCTCTGCGGCAAAACTGGCTGAAGAGCTGCGGTTGGCGATCGCGCATGACTCTCCGGTGATCGTCTGCGGCAGCACTGCCGAAGGTGAAGAAGAACTCTTGCTTGCGGCGTTTAAGCAGGTCCAGCGGCAATTCCCTCGGGCCATGATGATCGTGGCGCCACGGCATCCGGAGCGCTTTGATAAAGTTGCCAACCTCATCGCTTCCTTCGATATCCCGTTTGTTCGACGCAGTTCGTGGACGGCCGCCCACCCGATCAGCGGCGGCATATTCTTGCTGGATAGCGTCGGCGAGCTTGCCTCAGTCTATGCGCTGGCGGACATCGCCTTTGTTGGCGGCAGCCTGGTTCCCACCGGAGGCCACAATATTTTGGAGCCCGCGCAGTATGGTGCGGCCATCGTCGCCGGCCCGCATACATTTAATTTCCGTGAGATCGTCAGCATCTTCGAAACCGGCGATGCGCTGCGTGTGACGACCGCTGAAACGCTTTCTAGCCAGTTGTTCGATCTGCTGGAAAACCCTGAAGAGCGCAAGCGTCTCGGCCAACGCGGCAAAAAACTTTTTGAGCAACACGCCGGTGCGACACAACGAACTATGCGCGCACTCGAGCCACTGCTCCGACGCGCACCGGAGAGCCAATGAACCCGCTGTCCATGCTATTCGGGGCCGGTGTCGCGATCAGGAACGCCCTGTATGACCGCGGCGCCTTGAAAGCGCATAAGCTCACCCGGCCCGTGGTGAGCATTGGAAACATTTCCGTGGGCGGCAGCGGGAAGACGCCCTTTGTAATCGCGCTGGGAGAGCTACTGAAGCAGCGCGGCATTGAATTCGACGTGCTTTCCCGCGGCTACGGCCGCAGCTCCGCAGAAATCAGCGTTGTCGATCCCGCCGGTTTGCCAGATCAATTCGGCGACGAGCCTCTTCTGATTGCGCGCAAGCTTCAAATCCCGGTGATTATTGGGGTAGATCGCTATCAGGCGGGCCTTCTGGCAGAAAACAAATTCTCCAGCTGGCTTCATCTACTCGACGATGGATTTCAACACCGGCGTCTGCATCGCGATTTTGACATTGTCCTGCTGCCCAAAGAGAACCTGGCCGGCACGCTGCTGCCTGTTGGCTGCCTCCGTGAGCCGATCTCGGCATTGCGTCGGGCGGACGCAGTGGTGCTGGCCGATCCCCTGGAGCATGCCCAGATCAGGGCGCAAATCTGGCCTGTGCGGCGGTCTGTTACCCTGTCTGGCGTCGGTGGCAGGGCTGTCGCCTTTTGCGGAATTGGGCGACCGGGACAATTCTTTGACGCAATCAAGGGGCTCGGCCAGAATATTGCCGCCAAAATGATTTTCCGCGACCATCATCGCTACCAGCAGGCAGATGTCGATCGCTTATTGCGCCTCAAAACCAATACAGGCGCTGAAGCATTCATCACTACTGAAAAAGACCTGATCAATCTGGGAGGCCTTTCCACCCAGCTTCAGCCCTTGCGTACAGCCGAACTGCGCACGCAGCTTCAGGCTCCGGATCAGGCCCTGACTCTCCTGTTAGAAACCTTAGAACAGCGTACCGGCTGCAGAGTTTAGCCCGGGCATGAGAAAATCTTTCAGGCCATGCAAAAAACCCCAAAAGCGGCAGACCGGCTGGTCAAGATCATTGAACAGTTTCCCAAGCTCAGCATTACCGTGCTGGGAGACTTGATCGCCGATGAGTTTATTTACGGCGAGATTTCGCGTGTTTCACGGGAAGCGCCGGTGCTGATCCTGCGCCACCGTGACCGCACTGTGGTCCCGGGCGGCGCCGGCAATGCCATTTACAACCTGGCCGATTTGGGCGTTACCGTGCTTCCTGTAGGCGTGATCGGCGACGACGAAGCGGGCCGCATGCTGCTGCACGCTTTTCGGCAAAAGCATATCTCGGTGAGCGCGATTCGCCGGATCAAAGGTCGCGGAACGGTGACCAAGACGCGCGTGCTCGCGGGCACTACCCACTCGCCACGCCAGCAGGTGATACGCGTGGACCGCGAGCCGGAAACCCCGCTGGACCGCGCGGCTGTGCGCGACATCACCTTCCAGGCGCGAGGCTACGTCCGCGCTTCCGATGCCCTGCTGATTTCCGACTACGGTTACGGCGCGGCCACGCCGGAAATCTTTGACAATATCCGCTCCCGCGCCTCGCTGAACGGAATTCCTGTGACGCTTGATTCGCGCTATCGCACGTTGGCTTATAGCGGCGTTACCGCGGCCACGCCCAATGAGGCGGAACTGGAAGAGGTCCTGCGCACGCGGATTGGCAATGACAATTCGCGCCTTCTGGCCACAGGCAGAGCGGTGATGCAGAAGATGAAGCTGCAATCGCTCCTGGTAACGCGCGGCAAAGACGGCATGGTGATATTTTCCCGCTCCAACAAACCGGTGATGATCCCGATCCACGGTTCTGACGAAGTGGCCGACGTTACCGGCGCGGGCGACACGGTGATTGCAACCTATACGGCCGCTCTTGCCGCCGGCGCCGATCCTGAATCGGCCGCGCGGCTGGCAAATTACGCCGGGGGCATCGTGGTGATGAAGCGGGGTACGGCCACGGTGACGCGCAACGAACTCCTGCGTGCCGTGATGGAGGACTGACCTGTCCGCTATCTCCCAAAAAGTCCTTGCCGCATCTCAATTAGCAGAGCAGGTGCTCAAGTGGCGCGCTGGCGGAGAGAAGATCATCCTCACCAACGGATGTTTTGACCTGCTGCACGTGGGCCATGTTCGCTATTTTCACGCGGCCAAGGACCTTGGTGGGAAGCTGATTGTGGCCGTCAACTCTGATGCCAGCGTGCGCCAGCTCAAGGGCGAGGGACGTCCGCGCGTTCCCGAGCAGGAGCGCGCTGAAGTGCTGGCTGCCCTGCAGGACGTGGACGCCGTAACCATTTTTGATGCGCTGGATGTCCGCGAACTTGTCCGGCTGATTCGCCCGGACATACACGCCAAAGGCACCGACTACACCGAAGAAAGCGTCCCTGAGCGCGAGGTAGTGATTGCCTGCGGCGGACGCGTTGCCATTGTCGGCGACCCGAAAGACCATTCCACCAGCGAGTTGTTGCGAAGGACAGAATGGCGAAAATCCTGATTGTGCGGCTGGGCGCCATGGGAGACATCCTGCATGCTCTGCCCGCGGTTACCGGGATTCGCGACGCGCTGCCGCACGCGACCATCGGATGGCTGGTAGAGGAACGCTGGTCAGAGTTGCTGACCGCGCAGGGACGAAAAGCGAGCCCAAGCACTATCAGCCCCAAAAAACCGCTGGTGAATCACGTACATACCCTGGACACCCGGCGATGGCGTAAGCATTTCTTCCGCGCGTCGGCCACCTCCGAGGTTTTGGGCGCAATCGGGAGAGTGCGCAAGATGAACTATGACATCGCGCTCGACTTCCAGGGCTCCATCAAGTCAGCGGCGTTCGCAAAATGGGGCGGCGCACAAGCTATCGTGGGCTTTCCCGATCCCCGCGAGTCCGCCGCGCGATTTTTCTACCGGCAAAAGTTCCCTCGTTGTGGCGAGCACGTAATCGAACAGAACCATTCTCTAGCCACGCAAGCGCTCAAGAATTATCTTGGTGCCGCAGAGCTGAAATTGTCCGCGCCAAGGCTTCCTCTTGATCCATTGGCTGAAAGCTGGGCGGAAGCCGAGATTGCCCGGCTGGGCATTGCCAGTTTTGCCATCGTCAACCCTGGAGCGGGCTGGGGAGCGAAGCAGTGGCCGCCGCAACGCTTTGGCGAGGTGGCCCGGGCGCTGGCGGCGCACAACATAAAGACACTGGTCAACACCGCGGCCGGTGAAGAAGATCTGGCGCGGGCGGTAGCGGAAGCGAGCGGCGGCAACGCGCTGGAATTGCGGTGCACCATTGGACAGCTTGTGGCGCTCACCCGCCGCGCCCGCATTTTTGTTAGTGGCGATACGGGTCCGTTGCACCTTGCGGCCGCACTGAATATTCCCGTGGTCGCACTCTATGGCCCCACCGATCCAGCGCGTACCGGACCATTTGGAACTCGAGCGATCACGTTGCGTCATCCTGAAAGCGAAACCACCTTTTCGCACCATTCTGAAACTGAGGCGGGCTTGTTGAGAATCAGTGCAGAAGAAGTTATCTCTGCTGCTCGACATTTGCTGGGAAGCCCCAATGCCTAGCTGGGCGCGGGTAGCCACCCGATCACGCGTGCCGCTGGGGTTTGTTTTCGCGGCAGCCTATCTCTGGTTTGCCCGTCCTACGTGGGCGTTTCTTCTTAGCGGCGCAATCATTGTACTGGCCGGCATTATGGTTCGCGCGCTGGCTTCAGGACACATACGCAAGAACGCCGAACTCGCCATCACCGGCCCTTACGCTTACACGCGCAATCCTCTTTACCTGGGATCAATCCTGATTGCGCTTGGCTTTATTGTGGCGGCGCGGAATCTTTGGATCGGTCTGGCCGCTCTTGCCATGTTTGCTTTCGTGTATCTGCCGGTCATCAAAGCGGAGGAGGGTTACCTGCGCTCCGCGTTTCCGGACTATGCTCTTTACGCCAGCCATGTGCCGCGTTTTTTACCGCGTCTCACCCGATATCAAGCGGAAGCCGCTGCAAATGCTGGTCCCCGGCGTTTTTCCGCGGAGCTTTACCTGCGACATCGCGAGTACAATGCGGCTTTAGGCTCTGGTTTGATGATCGGCGCGTTGATCCTGAAAATGATGCTGATACTCCACTGATCCGATGATCCGATTTCGCAACCGTCTCATCAAGTACCTTGTTATCGTCCTGGCGGCGTCCGCGCATCCAGTTGTGTCTTTGGCGCTTCCACCGCCACAGAGCAAGAAGAAGCCGCCCGCAGCTCCGACGCCTGCGCCCGCATCACCCGCGGCCGAAAAGTCGGTGATGACTGCTCCCTCCTTGATCAAGCCGCGGCCGGAATACCAATTCCCCGTGGGACAAACTTACGTCTATGGCGCAGAATGGCGCATCTTCAACGCCGGCATCGCGACTCTGCGCTTGGAGAAGGCGGGGCAGGAAAACCGAGTGATCGGCACTGCCAACGCGTCGGGGACCGTTGCGCTTCTCTATCACGTGCATGACCGTTTTGAATCCTTTTTTGACGCTTCCACTTTCTGTTCCCTCAACACCTCCAGGCATGTTGAGGAAGGCTTTCGCCGTGTGGAGAACACCATCACCTTTGACTACCAGCGCGGCAAAGTCGTGCTGGACCAGAAAAACATCAGGAAGAAAGAGAGCAAGCACGAGGAACATGAGATCCCTAACTGCGTGACTGACATGCTTTCCGCGGTTTATTACACTGCTTCTCTGCCGTTGCAGCCCGGCGGGATGTACAGCTTTCCCTTGAGTGACGGCGGCGCGGCGCTCACCATCAATGTGCGCGTGGAAGCGCGTGAACAAGTCAAGACACCGGCCGGGACCTTCAATGCTATACGCGTCCAGCCGGAGACAGCTTCCGGCCTCCTCAAGGACAAGGGCAAAATATGGATCTGGTACTCTGACGACGCGGCGCGCGTTCCCGTGCAGATGCGCGCACGCATGTCATGGGGCACACTCACCTTTATGTTGCTGCGGATCGAGAAAAAATAGCGTTCCCGGCCTTAGCCAGATGGATGGCCGGATGTTGAATGCCCTTTTCTGCAATAATGACTGCAACGCTAGAATGGGGGTAACCGATGAGTACACAACCAAAGGCCGATCCTGAGCTGGTGGAGGTGTTTGATACGCTGCAGGAATCTGAGGCGATGGTGGTCCACGGCCTGCTGACCTCGGCGGGCATTGAGTCCATTGTCACCAACCTGCTGGCTCCACAAGACGTTTTTCCCGGGGTGGGCGGCCTTTCCGTGCGGGTGATTCCTGCGCAAGAAGAAGCGGCGCGGCAAATCATTGAAGACTACAAGGCCAACGCTGCCGCTGAGGACGACCAGGCCCCCGTTGCAGAGGACGAGAGCGAACCAGCATAGGCGACTCTCATTGTTTCAGAATGTTCTATTTTCTGTTCCTGGCAGATTTTCCGGGCTTCTTCTCTCCTCCGAACGTTGTAAACTATTGTCGCTTCGCTTCCCCCAATTTGGACTCGAACTCATGAGAATCTGGCCGTTCTCACATACCGCGTTCCGGACCCACTCGCCGGCGCGGGAGGTGGAATTTGCGTATTTTGGTGATTGAAGATGAGCCCAAAGTCGCGCGCAGCCTGGTGCATGGCTTGGAGGAAGAGCATTTCGTCACCGATCTGGCTTCCGATGGGGAATCAGGCCTCCAACTGGCTTTGAAAACCAATTACGACGGAATCATTCTGGACTGGAACCTGCCCCGGCTGGATGGATTGACCCTGCTCCGAAGGCTTCGCCAGTCAGGCTCCAGCACGCGGGTGCTGATCTTGAGCGGCCGCCGCGAAGTGGCAGACCGTGTTTCAGGCCTGGAAGCCGGCGCGGACGACTATCTGATCAAGCCATTTTCCTTTCAGGAGCTCTTGGCGCGCCTGCACACTCTTCTGCGACGCTCCATCGAGCTGCTGGACACGATCACCGTGGATGATCTGGAGCTGGACCGCATGCACCGCACGGTCAAGCGCGCAGGCAAGCAGATTGACCTTACCCAGCGGGAATATGCTCTGCTGGAGTATCTGATGCGCAACGCGGGGCGGACGGTTACGCGCACCATGGTGATTGAGCACGTCTGGAACCTGGGGTTTGACGGCCTGACCAACGTGGTTGACGTCTACATCAGCTATCTTCGGGCCAAGGTCGATCAGGGTTTTGCCAAACCCCTGATTCATACCAAGCGCGGGATCGGGTTCATGATCGGTTCACCACAGGAACCCGAACCTGAAAAGACTTAGGGAGAAGAAGCGGGCATGTCTTCATCTGGCGCCCGAACTCGCCTGCACGTTTCTTCCATCCAGCAGAAATGTAACCGCTCCCAGCATATCTGTGCGATAGGTCTGTACGTGGTTCTGCTGCAATCGCGAGAGCACCACCGCCCGGGGATGGCCAAACCCATTGCGCTCGCCCACTGAAATCACGGCAAAGCGCGGCCGCACGGCAGCCAGAAGTTCTGGAGTTGTGGACGTGGCGCTGCCGTGATGTGTCACCTTCAACAGGTCAGCGCGCGGGGACGCCGCAGCAATGAACCTCTCCATGTTCTTTTCCAAGTCGCCCGCCAGCAGCGCACTGGTCTCTCCAAAGGCAATCAAGAGCGTCAGCGAGTCATCATTCTCGTGCCGGGGTTTAGGCTGCCAATCTGGCGGCGGTGAAAGCACACGAACTTTGGTTCCGCTCCAGTCCAGCACCTCGCCCGCCGTGTGCTGACGAACAACCACATGGTTTGCAGCTGCGGCCTGGTAGAGCCGCATCAGCGCCGGCCTTTGAGGGTTCACTCCCACCCACAGTTCCGCCGGATGAAAATCTTCCAGAATTCGCGCCAGCCCGCCAATATGGTCGCCATGCGCGTGAGTGAGGACCGCCACGTCCAGGTGCGATAGCCCCCGCGACCACAAGTACGGCGCTACGACGTCTTCTCCGAAATCAAATTCGCTGTGCACCGGGCCGATACTGCCGCCGGCATCAATCAACATGGTCCGGCCTTCAGGCGAAACGATCAAAAGCGAATCACCCTGCCCGACGTCAATGGCCGTAACCTCGAGCTTTCCCGATTCAATGCGTGGAGCAGCAGAGTAGAACGCCACAATACTGGCGGAAACGAACAACGCCGTCAGACCCCCGATTGCCACGAGCCGTCGCTGCCGGACCGCAAGGAATGCAATCAAGATCCCTGTTGCGGCGAGTAGCACGATCAGCGGGGTGGCGTCTGGCACGCGCCATTGCGAAATAGAAAAGTGGGTTAGAGACTTCAGGCACAGCAGTGTCCAATGCAGAGAAGCCGCGGCTACCATCGCGACCAAACGTGCCAGCGGAAGTGAGATGTAACTCAAGACAATGGCTGCTACGCCCGAATTGAGCATGATCCCGGAGAGCGGCAGGACCAGAATGTTTGCGGGCAGGCCGATGATGGCAGCTCGGTGAAAATAGCTTCGCATCGGCAACACCAGGACTGCCTGCGTGATTGCCGACACGACCACCAGCTCGCAAATTGCCAATGCGACCCCGCTCACGGCAGTGACGATGAAGCGTGACGGCCCTGCGCCGATGAATGGCGCCAACCTGCCGGCGATCAGCCGCAGGTCGAGACGAAGCTGAGCAAGCTTCGGCTGCAACCCGAGGTCGTACGCGGTGGAGTCAAGGTGCCGCAATGCTCCCCGGTAGGGAGAGATTGTTCGCGCCAGAATCGGCAAGCTAATGCCGGTGATCGCCAGCAATGCCAGGAAGGTCAGCTGAAACCCCGCATCAAACAGAGCTGTGGGCGAGAGCACCAGAACAACCAGCGCGGCAAAACCCGTGGCATTGAGGCCGCTGCGACTGCGATAGAGCAGCCGCGCGACCAGAAAGACGCAAAGCATGAGCACCGCGCGCATGATCGGCACGCCCATGCCGGCAATGTAGGCGTAAAAAATCGAGAGCGCAATGGTGACCAGAGACGCGATCCATTCGGGGCAGCGCAGGCGTCGCGCGATCCAGAACACGGCAAAAGCCAGCAGCGCCACGTTCATACCGGAGACGACCAGCAGATGGTAGACGCCGGTCTGCTGAAATTCCTCGCGCACGTTTCGCAGCAGCATTGAGTCGTCGCCCACGATCATGGCGGCAAACAGCGCGGCGTCATCGTGGCTCCAAAGCCCTTTTTCGCGGACGTGCTCCAGGATGCTCTCGCGGATCCGGCTGCGCCAGAAACCAAGCGTGCTGCCCGATCTTCCGGGAAGGACCTTAACATCTTCTGCCTTGGCTGATGCCAGTACGGTTATGCCAATGCCGCGCAGATAACCTTCGTAGTCGAAGGCGCCGGGATTGCGAAAATTGCGAGGCATCCGCAGCTTAGCGATCAGCCTGACGCGGTCTCCATAGGCCAGCCGCGGAAATTGCGAGTTTTCAGGATCGACATTTTCCTCGTTCGCGGCGCGAGAGAAGACCGTGGCGCGAACGCCCACAGGCGCGCCAAACTTTATGCCATCGAGCTCGATGGACTCGGTCTGCAGATCAAAGCGCTCGCGTGGCCCGCCTCCGGCAAGCAGCACGCCGTCATTGGTAACGTGCGCCACGATCTCCACCCGCTCGCCGCTCAGAAATTCCGCGGGTGGAACAGTGTTGCGCTGAAGCGGCGTGGCGATGCGCGCGAATGCACCCGCACAAAGCAGCGCCAACACCGCCGATAGCTGGGCCAGCCGCCCGCTCTTCGCTACCACCGCGGCAATGGCACATATCGCCAGCAGCGTGGCGGCCCATCCCCACAGCGCCGGTGACCGCTGCAGATGTCCGGCGAGCCAGACGCCGCCGGCAAATGCGAGCGCGGCCAGGGCCAGCGGAGCACGAGGGGCGGATTGCGGCTGCGAAGCCATAAATTTCGCCAGAGAGCATAACCTTGCGCCTGAGGTTTTACACAACTATTTCGGATGACGAGCACTTACAGAAATCCGAGAAGCTCAAAAAATCGATTGTGCAAAGCGGCTTTGGCGGCTAGAGTGTCACCCAGGAAATGGAGCCTGGAATGAAACATTCAGCCTTGAAGTTGATGAGTCTCCTTCTCGTGGCCGGTGCGCTCACCATGATTGGCCACGGACAGGTCAGCCCGGCAAGAACCGTGGAAGGCACAGGCTGCGTCTGGGAAGGCGTTGAAGCGGGCTGCCTGATGGTGACCGACAAAGAGACCGACAATCTTTATAACCTGCTGATCTCTTCGGGAGAGAAGCCGCAGGTCGGCACCGGTGTCTTCTTCATGGGAACGGTTCGTCAGGGCGTAACCGCCTGCATGCAAGGCCAGCCGGTTGAGGTGAAGAGCTGGGTAAAACGGAAGATGAACTGCACCGCGCCGGAGAGGAAGAAAAAAAATCCCTACTAGCGGGCCAGCCGCACCACGCTCTCAATGTGGAAGGTTTGGGGGAAGAGATCGACCATGTGGACCTCCTCCACGTGATAGCCGGTTTCCAGCAGCGTGCGCACATCGCGCGCCAGCGTGGACGGATCGCATGAGACGTAGACAATCCTCTTTACTCGCAGCGCGGCCAGCAACTGCGTTGATTTCGCTCCCAGGCCTGCGCGGGGTGGATCGACCACTACCAGTTCCGGCTGCATGTTGATGCAGCGCGGCAAGAAGCCTTCCGCAGTGCTACGCACCGGGACCATGTTCTTGATGGCGTTGGCCTGCAAATCCGCGGACGAAACCGGCGCAGATTCCACGGCGAAGACCTGGTCAAAACGTTTGGCCAGATGCGTGGCGAACAGACCTACGCCGGCGTACAGATCGAGGGCGATGCGGCCGTGAAAGTCGCCCACAACTGTCTGCACCAGCTCGCGCACAAGATAACGGTTGACCTGAAAGAATGATCCGGCGCTCACGCGCAGTGACTTTTCACCAATCTGGTACGTCAGGAAACCAGCGCCCACGGTGTACTTTGGCGGCTCAGTGCCGGGCTCTACGCCGGAGTTCTCAGCAAAAAAAGCCATGCCCTTGATCTCCGGGACTTTGGCCTGCAACGCCGCGGCAAAGTCATGCATCTCCGGCGCGCCGGGCGCAAAATAGACTTCCAACAACATCTTGGTATCAGCGTGATCGGCAAAGAATTCAATCTCACTGATGCCCGCCGGCACCTTGCCCGCTTCACCCAGCTCCCACAATTGCTGTAACACGCGATTGATGAGCTTGGAGCTGATAGGGCACTCTTTTACCGGCAGCAGATCGTGCGAGCCCAGGCGATGGTAGCCGATGGCAAAGCTCGCGCCGGCGCTGACCTTCATGCGCGAGCGATTGCGGTAATTCCACGGTTCGCTGGGATGCGTGATGATCTCGCCCTTCCATTCCAGCTTGCCATTGCGCAGCAGCGTCTCTTTCAGGATGGCGCGCTTGTTCTCAAGCTGCGCCGTGTATCCGGCGTGCTGATAGTGGCAGCCGCCACAGCTTCCGAAATAAGGGCATGGCGGTTTTACGCGATACGGCGACGGCTTCAGAACCTGGTCAACCGTGGCGCGGGAAAAGCTGCTCTTCTCCTGCACGATGGTGGCGCTTACTTCTTCACCGGGAAGCACAAAGGGCAGAAATACCGTCTTCCCTTCGGGAAGACGGGCCAGACCATCGCCGCCATAGACGAGCTTTTCGACTGTCAAATTCACAGATAAAAGAGGCTGAGACGTGGAATTTTCGCCCTCTCGAATAGACGCTTGTGAATAAACTGTTTCTGGAGCTGTTGGATCTGCACTCCAGGCATTTTACTGCGATAAGGAGCTATTTCGCGATCAGCCTCCGCGCGCAATTCGAACAAATCGCTCTCCGTGGCGGTCATGGTCAGCGCGGCCAGAAGCTTTTCCTCCAGCACTGAAAGCCGCTGCTCCAGCTCTTCCAGCCGCGGCGGCGCAGCATTGACCCATTTTGACGCCAGGTCAGTAAGTGTAACAGCGCATTCTTCCGCCACCAACTTCACCGCCGCTGATGCACTTACTTGGCGTAGTTTCTCCGCATTGCGGGTAAAGAACCGCGCAATCTCTTCCGGCTCCAGCCCGGCTGATGCGGCCGGCTCTTCGCGCGCGGCGCCCACAGCGGCCTCTTTCATTTCTTCCGCTGCGGCAAGGACCTCCTGGGCGCAATAGGCCAGGCTGTTTATTTTTTTGGTCTTGGGCGGCCGGCGGTCGTATTTGTCGAACGTGGCGTCAATGCCGCGCAGTACCGCCTCAAGCGGCACGCCTGCGTCTTTCCAGGTTTCGATCAGCGCCCAATCGATGGTGGAAAGCAGCAATCCCGTGGCCCGACGCCGCTGGTAGCGTTCTTCGACCTCAGTGAAATAGTTGAAGTAGTTTTCCACGACATAAGTCACGAAGCGGGCTTCTGTTTCTGTGCCGCCGTGTTGCGTTCCCAGATGATGCGAAGGCCTTCCAGCGTGAGCAGATCATCAATGTTCTTGATGTACTTGGAATGGTCGCCAATGAGCTGCGCCAGCCCGCCGGTAGCCACAATCCTGGTGTCTGCGCCCATTTCGGCAATGAGGCGTTCCAGAATTCCGTCCACCAGGCCCAGGTAGCCGAAGAACAAGCCTGCTTGAATGCTGCCGACGGTGTTGGTGCCAATGATTTTCGCCGGTTTGCGTATGTCCACAAAGGGCAGGCGCGCGGTATGCTCAAACAGCGCCCGCGCGGAGATTCCAATGCCGGGCGAGATCACACCCCCCAGGTATTCCCCTTTCCGGGAAACAGCGTCAAAAGTTGTGGCCGTACCCAGGTCAACCACCACGCACGGACCGCCATATTTCTCAAACGCGGCCACACCGTTCACAATTCGGTCCGCGCCTACTTCCTGCGGATTCTCATACAGCACGGGCATGCCGGTCTTGATGCCCGGCTCAACGAACAACGGCTTGAGATGGAAGTAGCGCTCGCAGACTTCGCGCAGCGTGGAATCCATGGGCGGAACAACCGAAGAAATAATGATGCCGCGAACATCCGCGGCTTCCACTTTTCCGATCGCGAAGAGGTTGCGGAACAAGACGCCGTACTCGTCCACCGTATGGGTCATTACGGTGGCAACGCGCCAATGGGCCAGCAGACGCGGCGTGCCGACCTTGGCGGCAAAGCCGGGAACGCCCAACTCATAGACGCCCAGCACGGTGTTGGTGTTTCCAACGTCAAGAACCAGAAGCATCGTTTTTCCCCTGCACCGGCCGGACACTGCCTGAAATCACGATGCGCAGGCCCTTGTCGGTGCGCACGCGCAGAAAGCCGCACGGATCCAGGCCGTCAGTAACGCCCTTGTAGCCGCCATCTTCATTCACGTGCACCAGCATGCCGTGCGCGTATGACGACCGCGATTCCACGCGCCGCATAATGGGCTCAAAACGCAGCGCCGGCGTGCGTATAGGGCTGCCCATGGCGCGAAGCAGGGCGCGATATTCGCGGTCGAGCGCGCGAATCAGCGCGGCGGCAACCTCCAGGCGAGAAAATTCCCGGCCCGCCTCCAGCCGCAACGAAGTCGCGCTTCCATCCAGGTCAGCGGGAAAATCATGCTGGTTTACATTCACGCCAATGCCAACGACCGCGTGGTGCACTTTGCTGGACTCAGAACTCATCTCGGTGAGGATGCCGGCAAACTTCTTGTCGGCGATAAGCAGATCGTTGGGCCAGCGGATATCCGCCGCCAAACCCGTGGTCTCCCTGACCGCATCTTGCACCGCGACTCCGGCGATCAGAGAAAGCCACAATGCTTCTGCCGGGGCCATGGGCGGACGAAGCAGGAAAGAGCAGTAAATGCCGGTGCCACGCTCGGAGTGCCAGGTGTGGGTGCTGCGGCCGCGGCCCGCGGTCTGTTCTTCAGCCAGGAATACCGCGCCTTCCGGAGTATCTTCAGGGTGCTCGCCGGCCAGGACAGCTCCACGCAACGCCACGGAGTTAGTGGAATCGGCCTGCACACAATGGTGCAGGTTGCCGGAAAAGATAGTGTTTCGCACCAGGGGCGCGAGCTTTTCCGGCAATAGGAACTCCGGGTTCGTCACAAATCTATTTCCCCGCTGCCGGCGCAGGCGGGGCCTGGCGGGCTTCCACGTAGAGATCGATCTTTACTTCGCCGCCAATCATTGCGACGGGTGCGGCTTTGCCGACTCCATAGTCCTGCCGGTTGAC
>WNFM01173072.1_pt1 | contig 24209 bp, 27 predicted proteins | sample 5400271 | NCBI WGS metagenome assembly WNFM01 (sample SAMN13153352, study PRJNA577476) | soil metagenome | isolation source: 60 cm saprolite on Douglas fir-dominated hillslope | place: USA:California | collected 2013-09-17 | reverse complement strand
TGTTCTCGTGCTCCCCTTGCGATCAGCCAAGGGTGGTGCATGCGCGTGCTCCGGGTCGATGAGGCGACGATCCGGCCAGTGCGGAGGGGGAAGCAGCGCGGATCTTGGATCGAACTTACCGATGGGAAGCGGCCGGCCGGGGTGGCTGAAACGCCTCAGTCGATTACGGCGCCGCCGGTGAGGTTGATCTCCGTCGCGGTCATGGTGGCGGCCCAGTCTGAGGCGGCGAACACCGCGGCGTTGGCGACGTCCTGATAGCTGGGCCGGCGTCCGAGAAGCGTCTCCTCGGAGAGCGGGTCGCCGGGTTCCGGGTTGTCCGGGTCGGGTGATCCGGGAGACAGTATCCAGGCGACCCGGATTCCGCTGCGCCCGAGTTCGCTCGCCAGTTGCCTGCTCAGCCCGGCCAGCGCGGACCAGGCGACGTGGGAGCCGCCCAGCCTTGGAATTGCTTCACGGCCGCCGCCCAGGGCGAGTATCACCCCACCGCGCCCCAGCATGTGGCGCGCGCTCACGGTGGCGATGTTGAAGTGGGTGGCGATGACCTTGCTGACAGGGCGGGCGAAATCGGTGAATTCCATGTCGAGCAAGGGGATGCCTTGCAGGTCATCGTTGGAGGTGGCGTTGAACGCGATATCGATGCCCCCGGTTGCGGCGACCTCGTCCGCGTGTGTCCGCACGGCGGATTTGTCCAGGGCGTCCACGACGGCAGTTTCCACGTTCCCGCCAGCGTCCCGGATCTGCTCCGCGACCTTGGCTAGTGTGCCCGGGGTCCTGCCGGTGAGAACGACCCGAGCCCCTTCGCGCGCGAACGCACCCGCGACCGCTGCTCCGACCGGTCCCGCCGCGCCGTAGACGATCGCGGTCTTGCTCCGTGGCAAGCCCATCATTGCCGTATTCCTTTCCCTGACGGGGAGCCAAGACTCTGCCCGGGATCAACGGCGGCTGTCTCGGCCTCGGCGACCTCGCTGGACGGGATTACCCGCCGCAGTCGCGCCGCGGAGACGACCGCGAGCGCTACCACGATGACAGCGCTGACTCCGGCCACCACGTCCACTCCGCTGGTGAACGCCGCGCGAGCGGACCCGAGTATCACGGCCGCGCTGTGCCGGGGCAGTTGCCCGGCGGCGGTGGTGGCACTGCCCAGCGTGCCACTGATTGCCCGCGCGGCGGCGCCGGGAACCCCCGGAGGGATGTGACCCGTCACGCGGTAGTGGTAGACGGCGGTCCCGATGCTGCCCAGAACTGCGATACCGAGGGCGCCGCCGAACTCAGTGCTGGTCTCGGACAGCCCTGAAGCCGCTCCGGCCGATTCCGGCGGGGCTGACCCGAGGACCATCCCGACCACCAGATTGGTCACCGGGGCAAGCCCTAGCCCGAACACCGCCGACCCGATTACCACGACAGCCAGCCCAAGCGAGGAGGTCTGGGTGAGGAGGCCGAACCCGGCGGCGGATAGGCCCAGGCCGGCGGCCATCGCGAAGGCCGTGTGCAGCCGGCGTGCGAACAGCGGAGTCACCAGTGATCCCCCGATCAGCCCGGCCATCACCGGCAGCATCCACAGGCCAGCTCGCAGCGACGACAAGCCCAGCACCAGCTGCAGGTACTGCGAGATCAGCAGCAGCATCCCGAGGATCACGAAGTAGACCAGCGTGTTGATGCCCAGCGCGGCGCTGAATCCAGGCTCGCGGAACAACCGCAGGTCAATGAGCGGATCAGCCAGCGAACGCTGCCGCCGCACAAATCCCCAGCCAATCAGCAGGCCGGCCACAACCGCGGAGACCGGGCCTATGCGGAGGCCACCCTCGGCGATCTCCGTTAGTCCGTACACGACTAGCAAGATCGCGGCGAGAGACAGGCCCACACTGAGGAAATCCGGCCGCCCGGCCGCGGCGTTCCGGTATTCCGGCAGCAGGACCGGCGCGGCTGCCAGCAAGACGGCCATTACCGGCACCGCGAGCAGGAATACCGCACCCCACCAGAAAACCTGCAGCAGCGCCCCGCCGACCAGCGGGCCGATCGCGCCACCGAGGGGCAGGCTGGTCGACCAGACGGCAATGGCCACCGTCCGCTGCCTCTCATCCCGGAACATGTTGCTGATCAGCGAGAGAGTCGACGGCATCAGCGTCGCCCCTGCGAACCCGAGCACCGCGCGGGCCCCGATCAGCATGTCAGCGCTCACCGAGTACGCCGCCACTAGCGACGCGGTACTGAAGCCGACGGCGCCGAGCATCAGCAGCCGACGACGCCCGATGCGATCTCCCAGGGTTCCCATGGTGACCAGGAAGCCGGCCAGGATGAACCCGTAGATATCCACGATCCACAGCAACTGGGTGGCAGTGGGCATCAGTTCACGGCTGATAACCGGAACAGCGAGGTTCAGCACGCTGAAATCCAGGGCGATGACGAACGCGGGCAGAGCCAGCACTGCCAGCCCCGCCCACTCCCGCCGGCCCGCCCGCGGCTCGCCACCGGTCATCGACGGTCCCCTCTGCGCTCTGCGGCGTCACGATGTCCAGCTCATCGTGCGAGGGTCGGCTGTCGGTCGGCTGTCGGTCGATTGCCGGTCGTGATGCCAGCCGCCACACGCGGCGGCTGGATCATGGCGGATTCCCTGAATGGTCCAGAACCGGCTGGCGGGCTGGTAGGTGATCCGGCGGCGCAGGTGCTGGCTGGCGAACCAGGTGTCGCACTGCTGCTGGGTGCCGGTCTGACAGGCAGGTACATCCGGAAGGGTGAACACCTTACCGTTCGGCATGATCGTCTCGCTGGAGATGATCCATGCGCCCGGCAGGTTGGTGACCGCGATGACGATCTGGCCGTTGCTGTTCATCTGGTCATCGGCCAGGTTCACGGTGACCGGCATCGTGTTCGTGACCGGCGTCACGAGAGCGGGCCGGATGAACGCCGACATCACGAACAGCACGGCGGCGAACAACGGCCGCTATGGGCGATCTGCCGGCAGTCCCGATGGGTTCCGCCATACATATCTCAGACCCATCGGCTTGCCGTTCAGGCGGGCAGGGTCTCCGCCTGGCGGTGGAACGTCGTCGCGCTCCACACAGCTACCGCCCCGCGCCGCGTAGAAGGCGCGGGCATCGCTGTTCTGCTCAAGGACCCACAAGTACAGCCCGGACGAGGGTGACCAGTCCAGGACCGCCTGCCCGGTCAGGGCCAGCAGCCTGGTTCCGATGCCTTGTCTCTTCAGTCCGTGCGCGACGTGGAGGTTGTCGATGAACGCGCCCCAGGTAGGGTCCTCGCCGAGGAGCGTGTGCGCAAATCCCACGACCTCGCCGCCGCGCTCGGCCAGGATCGTGCGCGCCCGCGGGTGCGGCGCGCTCAGGCGTTCGGCCCACACCAGCAGCAGGTACCCGGCGACGTCGCTGTCGAGGAAGGCATCGGAGTAGGCACCCCGGTAGTGACGCTGCCAGCTGTCGGCGTGCAGCCTGGCGATGGCGTGGGTGTCGCCCGGGCGGGCCGCCCGGAACCGCAGGTCGCCCGAAGCAGGCATGGTCCTGTCTCCTCACCGCTCCTATTTCCGGATCGCGCCGTAGCTGACGAGTACTAGCAACTACTGAGGTCGTGGCCTGGGTGGCCCGCCGCGCCACACGGGCTGCGGGCGGCGGCCGGCGGCGGCCTCGAAGGCGGCCCGGGCCAGCAGGCGGGTTGAGTCGAGCACGGGAAGCGCGACGGCGCGGGCTGGCAGCAGGAGGGGTATCTCGGTGCAGGCGAGGGCGATCGCGTCGCAGCCGTGTGCGGCGAGGCGTTCGATGATGCGGATGCATTCCTGCCGCGACCTGGTGGCGAAGACGCCGTTCACCAGTTCCGATTGGATGATCTCGTCGAGGATGGCGCGGTCGGGCTGGCTGGGTATCTCTGCGGCTACCTGCCGGGCAGCGAGTGCCCGCGGGTAGACCGGGCCGTCCATGGTGTATCGGGTGCCGAGGATGCCGACGCGCTTGCGGCCGTCGCGGGCGGCCTGATCGGCGACCACGTCGGCGATGTGCAGGCCGGGTAGCGCGAGGTCGGGTCCGGCCTGCTCCAGTGCCAGATGGGCGGTGTTGTCGGGGCAGGCGAAGAAGTCGGCTCCGGCTGCGGCGAGCCGCTGCACGCTGACCGACAGCACGACCCGGACTGACAGGTAGTCTGCCGTCTGCCATGCGGGCAGGCTGCGGGCCAGCGCGATGCAGTCCAGCGTCAGGTCCGGGTGGTCATGCGGGCCGAGCTCGGCGAAGCCTTCCTGGCAGAATGCGCGGAAGCACAGCGAGGCACCTTCCGGGGTGGTGGCGAGTATGCCGGCATGCTTCACGGGCACTCCACCGACCGCGGGACAAGATTCGGGTTGCGGCTCTTGGCGGGGTGGGTGAGCTGGTAGCCGTCGGCTGGGGTGGCATGGGTCTGCTGGTAACCGTGGGAGGCGACAAGCCTGCTCGCCTCACGGATGCCCCAGCCATGACAGGATGGCTCGCGGAGTTCGGCCTGCAGATCCGCCAGTGTCTGGGTCAGTGGCAGGAGAAGGTGATCGCGGTGTGCCCGCGCTTCGGTCACGAACGCGGCTCGCTGCGGCGTGAGCACCTCGCCGGCATCGCCGGGCGTAAGTTCAGCAAGCGTTCCCGGCTCAGTCTGGATCAAGGCTTCTCCTCTTGATAGTCTTCTGGAACTCTAGAAGAGAGTGTTTCTAATGGCAAGGAAAGCACCCATAGCGACGCGCGCTCAGCGCTGTGAGGCGGGCATGCAGTGAGCCGCCCAGCCCGCCCGGCCGCCTACGACCGGCAGCCGAAGTACCTGCGCATCCACGGCGATCTGCGGGAGCGCATCACCAGCGGCCGGTGGCTTGCCGGCACCCCGCTGCCGTCTCAGCGCGAACTCGCAGCGCAGTTCGGCGTCAGCATCATGACCCTGCGCCAGGCCCTCCAGTTGCTCACCGACGATGGGCTGGTCGAGGCGCGCCACGGCAGCGGCACCTACGTGGCCGCCCGCTATGCCTACGACCTCGGCCACCTGCGCAGCTTCGCCAGCGACCTCAGCGCCCAGGGTGCCGAGATCACCACAGAACTGCTCGCCGCAGAAGCGGTAACGCCGCCTGCCGACGTCGGTGCCCGCCTCGGCGCCCCCGGCGAAGTGCTCCGACTGCGCCGCCTGCGACTCTCGGCCGGCCGGCCCCTGATCGTCCAGACTTCCTACCTCCCGGCTGCGCTGGCCCACGTCCTTGAGCCGGAGAACCTCGGACACCGAGGGCTGTACGCCATCCTGGCCGAGCACGGGCTGACCATCACGCGCGCTAACGAAACCATCAGCCCCACAACACTCGGCCCGCACGATGCCCGCGACCTTGCCCGGCCCCAATCCAGTCCCGCACTGCTCAGCCACCGGATCAGCTTCACTGAGACCGGCATCCCGATCATCGACGATCACGCACTGCTCCCCGCCGACAGCGTCGTCATCACGGCGAACCGCTCGCCGGAGCGCCTCGAAGTGCATTACACACTCGCGGGCTAGCACGCAGTGCATAGGTCGCGCCAATGCCCGCCAGAACAGATGTTCTGCGCTGTCGGGTTTTCAAATGGCTATTGCTTCGATAGACATTCCTATTCGGCGTTCGGCGCGCCCCGATACGAACGAGGATGTTGAATTGATGATCGCTGCGACCATTAGTGGCATACAGTCTGGCGCATAAGTATACGAGGTCGCAGCGCCCTCTATTCGGCATGTGCGGGTCGGTCGCCGCTCTTACATGCATGTGGGGCAGGAGTGCGGAACTGCCCCAAGGACCTCTATTGGCAGCTGGCACCCCACCGATTACGGCTGCAGGGCCTGGGCGGGGCAGTCTTGCTCGTGGGCGCCTACCTCACCTACCGCCAGCTTGGGACCGCCCGCGAGGGACAGATCACCGAGCGGTTCACCTGTTTGCTTGATCTTCGTGAGAGACGTTCCCGCGGATATGAACCCTCGAACGCATGCGGAAGCGGCTGCCTGATGACGACGGCGCCGAGGCGCTGACGGACCGCGGCCCCAACCTTAACGCGAACCGTCAGGCGCGACTCTCGCGTCCTCTCCTGACGGGTCGCAGCCCATGCATAACCGGATAAGCAGTGCGCAGTCACGCGCGAAACCGGCACAGCCCTCAAGAGCGCCGAAGTCGGCGGTCTGGCGCCACGACAGGCTCGAAGTTCGTGTCGCGCTGGGTGACCGGGCTGGTCAGTAGCCTGCGCACGAGATCCGCCGATCTGGTCGACCGACGACTGTCTCGTATCAACGCGAGAGATGCTCCGGATCTGGACGTTCTGGGTGCCATCTAGATCCGGTCGGCCAGGAATTCCTCCCACGTCCGCTTGCCGACAGCGCGGTCCGGGGCCAGGTTCGCCCCGGCCCGCAGCGCCCTGGCGGCCTGGCCTGGAATGTGCACCGGGACCAGCGGCCGCCGCTTGCCGACCGCGCTGAGGTAGCTCTTGATCAGCTCGGCCACGGTGTAGATTTTCGGGCCTGCCAGGTCGGGGACCAGGCCGGATGGGTCGCCGAGCGCCAGCTCGGCCATCCGCTCGGCGACCTCGGTGGCGTCGACCGGCTGGAACCGGGAGCCGGTCGGGGCCGGGATCACCGGGAGTTTTGCCAGCGCCCTGGCCACCATCAGGATGAGGTCGTGGAACTGGGTGGCGCGCAGCGTGGTCCAGCCGATGCCGGACTGCTCGACGACCCGCTCGGTGGCGAGCTTCATGCCGAAGTAGCCGAAGAACGCCCGGTCGATGGCGCTGCCCTGCGGGATCCGGCCCGCGCCGACGACGGAGATGACCACGATGTGCCGCGCGTCCCTGGCCGCGCTGACCAGCGCGCGGGTCTTCTGCTCGTCGCCCTTGCTGCTGCCTGCGCAGTGCACGATGACCTCGGCGCCTCGCACAGCGGCCTCGATGCCCTCACCGGTGCTGAGGTCACCGGCCGTGTAGCGGATGCCTTCGGCGGATTCCCGGGGGTGGCGGCTTAGGACGGTGACGCTGGCGCCGGCATCTCGCAGCCGCTGCGCCACGGGCCGCCCGAGCGTACCGGTACCGCCCGTGACCAGGATCGATGTTGTCATGACGTCTCCCTTCACGGGGAGCCTGTAAGAATGCGTCACCAGCCGCAACGAGCGTAACCGTGCGGGTCTGACCGGGCACCTCGGCCGAGATCATGTCGCAGCGAGGAGCACGGCGATCCTCTACCGTCTACCGTCATGTCCGGATGGATTTACCGCTATCGCTCAAGCGCCAGCCGGCCGGCGAGGCCGATCATGATCGTTCCCGCGCCGACGTCCAGGGCCTGTCGCGCACGCCGCCGTCGCGACAGCCATCTGCCGAGCCGTCCGGCCGTGACGCCTACTGTGCCATCGATCAGTATCTCGAATGCGATGAAGATCGCTCCCAGGACGGCGAACTGCAGCGGCACGTGCCCCAGGCCGCGATCCACGAACTGCGGCAGGAGCGCCACTATGAAGGTGACCGACTTGGGGTTCACCAGGTTCGTCACTGCGCCGCGCAGGTATGCGTAACGCCCGCTCACGGGCGTGTTCTGCGCAGCGGCATGCAGCCGGCTGCCGCGCCGGGCGCTGCGCAGTGCTTGCACCCCCAGGTACAGCAGGTATGCCGCCCCGCCCAGCCGCAGCACCGTGAAGGCCGTCGGCGCTTCCGCAAATAGCGCCGCCAGGCCTGCCGCTACGGCGGTGATCTGGACGACCTCGCTGGAGACCACACCGAGGGTGGCGAGCAGTCCCGCGCGAGGTCCCCCGCGTGTGCCGGTGGCAAGAACAAACAGCATGTCCGGGCCCGGTGCGATCATGGCCAGGAACACCGCCGCCACGTAGAGGCCGAGGAGATGAACATTCACGTCGGTCCCCTTCTGACCAGGCGGGCTCACACGGTGCTCACCACTCTAAAGTCCTAGCCCGAGCCGTCCCTCTCGCAGATGCGCCCAGGCCCATGTCCTGTCCCGGTAGATGCAGCGTCGCTGAGCCGCATGCTGGGCGAGTAGATGCCGCGTCGATGAGCCGCATGCTGGTTCCAGGACGCGTCCTCGCAACGGCCGGTAGGCAGCCATCTACCTCGCGCCCCCCGTCAGCCGCAATCCCTCGCCAAGACAATTCCCCTGATGGCAAGGCTAGGCCGGCCCGGCAACCTCCGCGAGGCCGGGCAGCGCCCGCCGGAGCTCCCCGCCAGAGCTGATGCCAAGCTTTGCGAACACCGTGCGCAGGTGCCATCCGGCCGCGGGTGCCGGTGCAGCTGCACGGGACCGATGCCGGTCCTATCTTCGCCGGCGAGGGCGACATTGACGCCGCTCGCCAGGCAAGCCACCGACGCCGATCTGTTCCTCTACCCGGCGGCCAGTCCTATGTCGCCGACAGCTCGCTGCCGCCCTACGACGCGGACGCCATCGCTCACTTGATCTAGCAGATGCCCGACTTCCTCCGCGCGCGGTCGACATCCCGCCAGACGGTCCCGGTCGACAATCACCACCCGGGAACTCAACCGGTCCACGCCCGGCTGGCAGGTTCTGCTGCGGCGGGACGCCCGGCGCGGGCGAGCCGCCCTCCCGATTACCGCGCCGCCTCAGCCCTATCTGCCCGCGGACCCGCCAGGCAGCGATGAAGGCCTCTACGGAGCCATGAAGCCAGAACGGGACATTCTGCGCCCGATACACGGTGTAGCAAGCGCAATCACCACCACGCGCCTATTCGGCGGACGCTTCGTCTCTCTACAAGTCCGTCACGGTCCGTGATCCTGCCTTGCCATTGGCGAAGCGCGCAGTGCCGCCGATCTGCGCCGCTGGCCAGTCATCACCGCAGTCAGGTCATGTCGCGCAAAGGTGGTTGTTCTGTGCGCCATAGTGAAGCAACGTCCGCGCGTAACTGCACTGGCAGTCACCGCGGCGGTTACCGATTTAGTTCTTCGCGTTGCCGAATTCACCTGTATATATGGAATCAAGGCGGCGCGCTACGCGCCGCGGGCCGACGCCAGCGCTCGGCCTCTGCCTCGGAAGGCCCGGCCGGCGCGCGCCGGCCCCAGCCACAGCTAGCCACTGATCAGCCAGACTCGCACGGCATGCAACCAGGGCTGCATAATGCCATCTTCCCGGGCGGTCCAGTGTCCCGCTCCCGGCCGCTGTATCTAGGTCGCTCCCTCCGGTCGCGTCGCATGCGATCGGCTTCGCCGAACCTAGACACAGCGCCCGCTCGCCGGGGATTGGCGCCTATCGAGGAAGACGGGGCAGATCAGGGAACGGCCCGGCCGTTGCGGTCCTAGCGCTCGCGATCTATCCGGCTGAATCGGTGAGGCGCTGGCGCGCGTCCAAGGTGAAGTCCAGCGCGGGCAGGGCACTGGCGAGTTCGATGAGGTTGTCGACGTGACCGGTAAGGCAGGCCAGTACGTGGTCGATCATCGCCTCACAAGGAACCAGCGCCAGAAGCGGCGTGTGCGCATCAGGCGAGGCCAGTCACGGAGCGGGAGCCCCCGGTAAGGACTAACGTGGATGCACAGGCCCTCATCGCCAGGGAGCAAACAGCCACCGAGGCAGTCTCCCCAGCAATGCTTGCAGTGACGAATCTGCGACATCTGACTCCCGGCAAAGAACGTGGGCCGTCTCGCCGCTCATGCCTTCTTGGCAAGGGTACAGCGCGCACGGGGAGACCCAGCCTCTTGCCACAGGTCCGGGGCGGCTTCACCCGGCACGGGAGTATCAGCCCTCCACGGGAGCCGTCAAGGGTTCCAAGATCCTTTGGCCGCTACTCGCCCGCGCTCACACATCCTGCGCTCTACGGCCAACGTGGAGGGCTCAACAGCGTGGTCGCGCTCCGTGATCGGCCATCGGTGTCACGGTACGCACTAGATCCGCCGATCTGCGTGGCCAGTGATCTCTTGAAATTCGCCAGCCGATGGCTGCATACCGGGTCGTTCGGCGCGGATATGTGTCGTCGGCTCACGCTATTGGATCTGCACACATGTAGGCGGTCTGTGCGCGGCCGTCATCCTGGTGAGCCAGGAGCTAGAGTCCGCTACTCCGATGCGCGGTGTCGCGTGGAATGGCGGCTTGACTGCCAGACGATCACGCAGGGGCGACGGAGCGGTAGCCGAGACCTACCTGATGGAAGAGGAAGGCGTACCAGTCCGTTGTCTCGTCGATGACCTGATCGAGCGGCCCGGCCAGGTGGCCGCCGGACTCCAGCCGCAGCAGCACCGGCCGGTCTGAGGACGTGGCTTGCTGGAGCCGGGCCGTCATCTTTTTGGCATGCCAGGCATCGACCCGGCTGTCGTGCTCACCGGCAGTCAGCAGTACGGCCGGGTAGGCCGTCCCGTCCACCACGTTGTGGTACGGCGAATAGGCCAGCAGCGCCGCGAACTGCGCGGGATCTTCTACCGTGCCGTATTCCGGGATGTTGAATTTCCCGTTAGTGCTGGTCTCGGTGCGCAACGAGTCCATCGCCGGCACCGCGGCCACGACCGCGCAGGCGATGTCCGGCCGCTGGGTGAGCACCGCCCCCATCAGCAGTCCGCCGTTGGAACCGCCCATAATCGCCAGCCGCTCGTGACGGGTGATCCCGGTGTTGTGCAGGTGGTCCGCGCAGGCGATGAAGTCGTCGAAGCAGTTCTGCTTAGCGGTCAGCCGGCCGGCGCGATGCCACTGTTCGCCGTATTCGCCGCCGCCGCGGATGTTAGCCAGCACATAGACCCCGCCCTGCTCCAGCCACAGCAGCAGATCGGGATCGAAATGCGGTCCCAGCGAGATGCCGAACCCGCCGTAGGCGGTCAGCAGCGCCGGCGCGGTCCCGTCCCGTGGTGTGCCCGGGGCGGCGATCACGTTGATCGGCACCCGGGTCCCGTCCTTCGACCTCGCGAACTCGCGGGTCACCTCGAACCCGGACAGATCGACGGAGGCCGTAGTCCTCAGGGCGGTGGGCCGGGGTACTTCGCCGGGGGCAGCCAGCCACCAGGTGGCCGGCTCGGTGAAGGACTCGCGCGGCCAGGCGATCAGGTCCGGGCCCAGCGCCACCAGGCCGGCGTAGTGCGACGACACCGAGCTCATGGGCGGAATCTCCACCCCCGCGAGGGGCGCACCCTGGCCGTCGAAGGCGCGCACCTGCTGCGGGCCGCCGTCCATGTCCACCACCCACACGGTGTCACCGGTCACGGCCAAGTCTGCGATGACCGTGTGCCCGGCGGGCACGATCTCCTCGGCCCCGGCAATCGTGCCGCCGCTGGTCAGCGACAGGCGGAGCACCCGGCCTCGCGGGGCATCCCGCAGCGACAGCAGGTAGAGGGCGTGCGGGCCGAGCACGGCCCGCACGCACTTGCCGGAGACGTCCGCCACCAGCCACCACGAGCCGCTGGCCTCCTGGCCGCGGAGGAAGACCTGCCACTCACCGCTGTCGCCCCTCTGCACCCGGTCCATCACCCAGTGGCCATCGGGCGAAGCGGACAGGCGGTGCTCCGCGATCCGCTCGTCGGCGAACGGGCCGGCCAGATCGAGGCGGTCACCCGGGTCACCGAGCTCGCGGAACCACAACTGCTTCTGGAAGCCCGCCGGGTCGGCGCACAGGGTGTACCAGAACCCCGAGCCGTCGTGACGCCAGGCCACCGATCCGCCTATCAGGTTCACGTGCGGGATCGGCTCATCCACGACCTCTCCGGTGCCGACGTCATAGACGTGCAACGCCCCGTCCTCGGTGCCGTGCTCGGACAAGGAGACGGCGACCTTGGTGCCGTCCGGGGACGGAACGAAGAAGTCGATGGTGGTCTCGCCCGACGGGTCGATGACATCCGGATCCACCACCACCCGCTCGGTCGCCGCATCGCCGAGGTCGGTCAGAGCGACCAGGAATGGCTGCTGCCGGGGTGTCTGAACCTTCAGCGCGAAGAAGGTGCCTCCACCCGGCCGGAGCTGCAGGTACGCCGTTTTCTCAAACTTCAGCAACTGCTCGACCCGGGCCCGCAGCGCGGTTCGCCAGCCGATCTCGCCGAAATAGGTGGCGCTGCGGTCCTGCTGAGCCCTGGTCCAGGCGACGGTCTCGTCCGCGGAGGCGTCCTCCAGCCACCTATAGTCCTCGGTGACATCAACTCCATGGAAAGTGTCGGTTACCGGGATCCGCGGAGCCCGCACCAAGGGCAGCTCGGTCATGCAGCCAGTCAACAACCAAGACACGCGACGCACAACTAAAGATCTTTAATTCGGGATGTCCTACCGTTCCGGGACTTTCAGGGTGGCAAGAGGATCGGTCTGTGGGGTCGGTGCCCTGAATGGTGATGGCCGCCCTCCCTGCTGGCGGCAGGGGATGAGATGGTTGCCCTGATGGGTGACCAGCGTGGTGCGGGATGCGTTGATACGCCGGCAGAGCGGCGTGCGGCCCTGATCGCCTTCCTTGGCGCTGGCATGCCTTCTGCGCCCTCAAAGGCGCTGATGGTCGAGGCGCTGGCTGGTGCGCGCCGGGCGGTCGCGATGTACCAGGCACACGGCCAGGCCGTGGACGACTGGCTGGCCGACGAGGTCCGCCTCCGGGGGATCAGGGAAAATGCTGCCGTCTTGGCGGTGCTGGAGCTGCTGCCCGGGCGGCGAGAAGAAACTGCCCGGGCATACCGTCTCGACCACCCGGACCGCGCTGGCGCGCTCAGCGACCTGCTGGCGGTCCTTGACCCGCCCGGTTCGGCCGCGGGCTTACGGGGCCTGCGGTCCCAGGCTCAGGCGGCCAGGGCGAGGAACCCGTCGATGAGCGCAGGCCGGTGCTGGATGTAGTGGGGCGGACAGATTCTGGCCCTCCGGCTTCTGCAAGTGTTCAATCTGGTCCCAGGGTCAGCCCTGTCCCTGCGAGGCAGCCGTCGATGAGGCCGGGCTGGTACTGGATCTTCTTCAGCCCGTGGCGGATGACCTGGACCAGGTGGCCGAAGCTGGCGACGGCCAGGTTGGCCAGCACGCCGCCCTTGAGCACCGACCAGATGCCCTCCACCGGATTCAGGTCAGGCGCGTACGCGGGCAGCCGGAACACCCGCAGCCACGCCTGGGCGCCGGTGAACGCGCGCAGCTCGGCGCGCAGATGCACGCTGAGGTTGTCCCACACCAGCACGATGTTCCCGCCGGGCAGCTGGTAATGGGCGGCGATGAGCAGGTCCCGGTACTCGATCCAGGTGAACGCCCTGGTCTCGCCCTTGCGCCCCCGGTAATAGTGCAGCCGGTAGATCAGCCGGCTGCGGTGGCCGGGCCGGTAGCAGGCCAGCCCGGCCACCGAGACGTGCCCGGTGCCCCCGCCCCGGACCCGGATGACCGGGGTGATCCCGCGCCGCCCCCAGGTCCGCGACCGCGGCGGCCTCATCGACTGGCCGCACTCGTCCTCGAAGACGATCCACCCGCCGAGGGCCGCCGCTGTCCTTTTAACCGCGGCCAGGTCTTCTTCTTCCACACCTCGACCGCGCCGTCGTCGCGCTCGATGGCCCGGCGCGTGCCCAGCTGGCAGCTCCAGCCCCGGCGCCGCAGCAGGTACCAGATCCCCGCGATGGTGTACTGCACCCTGAATTTCCCGGCGACCAGATCCCGGATGCGGGCCAGCGTCCACCGCTGGTCAGCCCACCCCGTCGCCAGCGGCCCGGCATCCAGCACCACATCCAGCGCGGCCAGCTGCTGCTCATCCAGCCGGCACCGCGCCGCCTGCCCCCGGGAAGATAAACCGGCCGGGCCGCCCTCCTGCCACGCCTGCCGCCACCGCCGCACCGACCGCTCGCTGACCCGCAACTCCGCGGCGATCACCGCGGTCGGTGCCCGCTGCTCGAATCTCTTCACCGCTTCCAGCCGGACAAGCTCCCGCCGTCTTCGGCCCTCGGCGGTCAGCCCGCCACCTTGCGCATACCGCATGCACCCTGCATACCGCCGCAGACTCCACACGTCAGCCGGCGGACATCACGAATTAAAGATCTTTAAACGCCTGCCGCGGTTCGTCACGACCACATCGCCGAACTTCGCTGATAGGACACAAACGAACCGCCCACTCACGCCTTGATGAGAGCGCGGCACGTTCCTGAGGAACTGAGCCAGATAAGAACGTTCTGTGAGCAGCCTGAGCGGTATCAGCTCCGACCGCCGCGCCACGCATAATCGGCAGCATCGTTCGGCGCGAGCGCCGAGAAATACGAGGAAGGAAATCAGAGACTGCGCTAGCCATGAAGATCTGCATGAGTATGTGCAGATGAGCATAAGCATTCGGGAGCAACGCACTACTTTCGGCAGATCCGGATGGATCGGCGGGACCGTAGCGCTGCCCCGAAGTTGCTGATGGCGTGGGTTTTGCCGGGAGCGGTGCATGCAGGGGTTAGGGGGCCATGTGCTGGCGGCGGCACGGGCACTGGCGCGCGGGTGGCTGGTTGCCGAGCGGGGCGGTGAGGATCCGGGGCTGGTCCGGGGGCATGCTGGGAAGGCGGCTCAACCGCAGCACGCACTAAAGAAGGGAGAAGGTAGTTGAAAGAAAGCGCAGCCGTGCCAGCGGTACAGGAGCCTAGTGGCAGCGCCCTGGACACGGACGGGTACATCGTCGTGCCGACCGGCCTGCCCCGCTCGATCCTCGAAGCCGTCGTGGACGACATCTGGCGCCATGCCGGCGCCACACCCCGCGACCCCGCCACGTGGTACCAGCCGACAATAATCCGGCCACGGCCGGGAATGGTCGAGATGTATCACTACCAGTCGATGTGGGACGTCCGGCAGCACCCGGCGGTCTACCGAATTTTCCGCGACCTGCACCGCACAGACGAATTGTGGGTCTCCATCGACCGGGTCGCGTTCAAGCCACCAGTCCGGCCCGACCAGCCCGACTACGACCAGCCTGGCTTCATCCACTGGGACACCGACATCAACATGTACCCGGACATCCCACTCTGGCTGCAAGGGGTTCTTGCTCTTGAGGATACGTCCGCCGATATGGGCGGCTTCCAGTGCGTCCCCTCCGTCTACCGCGACCAGCAGCGCTTCCTCGACGAACGGTCCCAGGCTGGTCCGATCCCCCGTGCCCCCGACATCGCCGACCATCCGATCGTCAAGGTTCCCCTGGCCGCTGGCGACCTGGCTATCTGGAAGACGACGCTTTTGCACGGAAACGGCAGAAACAACGCGCAGCGCCCCCGGCTGGCCCAATACCTCGCCATGAACCCGCTGCCCCCGGCCGGAGAGCAGCGCGAGACGGTGCGGCGAAACCGCATTATCTCATGGTCCGCCTGCGCGCCCCCAGACGGCGATGCCTTTCCCGGTGACCCCCGCCGCATCGAGGAGCAGCGGGGTGAACCGGCGTCGCTCGGCCCGCTGGGCCGGCGCCTGCTAGGACTCGACGAATGGGCAAATGACCCAGGCACGCCCTGAACGCTCACATCGAAGTACGCGCTCCCCAATCGCGCCGGGCACCCGCTGAATCGGGGGGTGGCCGCGGTGCACGGCGCCCCAGTCCGACACCAGGTACGGCCCGTACCCAGGCGCGCCGACTGCTCGCCCGCTTCCTGTTCGGGCACCCTACGGTGCACCGACTCGAAAGGGCGTGATGCGCGGCTCCGGGTGGCGCGACGGCGCCCGCGTGAATGGCAAGTTATGGCGCGACGATGTTCCGCTTCTCGGCCTCGTCCCTCAACGGCCTATCAGCGCGCGGCTTGGTAAAGCTCGCGCGTCAGCCAGGGCGCCAGCCACTGCACCCCCTGCGGGGTCAGGTGGACGCCGTCGCTGCGTACCTGCACGCCGTTCACATTCCAGGTGAAGGTGCCGTTGGGGCAGAGCTCGCGGTTGAGGTCCAGCACCCGGGTGCCGGGATGCGCGGCGACGACCGCGCGCACCAGCCAGTTCCAGTAGGTCACCCGGATTGGATCGTCCTCCGGATAGAGGCTGCCGTCCGGCTGCTCACCGCCTCGGTTGTACGGCTCGGTGGCCACGACGACGCGCGCGCCGGTCGAACCCAGCAGGGTAATCGCTTTACCGAGCAGAGCGGCCAGGTAACTGTCGTAGGCAAGGTCGCCGAGATGCAGCCACCGGCCCTGGTAGTAGCGGTCCATCGTCTCCCAGCGGCCGACGAACAGCAGCACCTCATCGGGGCGGTCGGAGCGCAGCTGCCGCAGCCAGCGCTGCGGCCACGCGTCGCAGATGGGGTTGTCCGGATACTGCTTTCCGGAGAAGCGATAGGGGCCGCCGGTCACGATGCCGCAGCCCAGCACGGAGTGGTCGGTGAACCGGATGCCCGGTGCCGGCGGCATGTAGAGCATCAGCGTCAGCGAAACGGAGTCACCGAATACGGTGACCGTGAGCGGGCCATGCCGGGCGGCTGCCCGCGGCGCGGCTGCGGGCAATCGTGGGGTCGGCCTAGCCCGCAGGGAAAGGGGAGCGGTGAGTGCGCCCGCGGGCGGCGGTGCCACTGCGACCTGCGGTACCTGGGCCTGCGGCGCCTGGGCGGGAGCGGTGGCGGCCGCGACGACGAGTACGGCGGCGACGCCCGCGGCGGCGGCCGGGAGCACCCGCCGCGGGCGCACCCGGACGCGCTGCGCGGGACGTTCGATCAGCACCATCGAGGCACCGGCGAGCACGCCGGTGACCGCGACGCGCAGCGCGGCGAGGGAGTAGCCGTGCAGGCCGCTGCGTTCGCCGTCGAGGGCGAGGTAGACCGGCCAGTGCCAGAGATACAGGCCGTAGGAGATGCGGCCGATGCCGACCAGGAGGCGGGTCGAAAGTAGCCGCGCCACCGCCTGCCCGGAATCGAGGACGACGCCGGCCACCAGCGCCGCGGCGGCCAGGGCCGTGAGCAGCAGCAGGCCGTGCCGGAACTCGCTGGGAGCGCCATCGGCCGTCGTCGCGACACCGGTCAGCGCCGCGAGGCCGCAGACCGACAGCAGTAACGGCAGCGGTCGGCGTGCCGCGCGCTGCGGCGACTGGCGGCCGAGCGGGGTGGCGCTGCGCCATCGCCAGGTTGGTGCCAGCAGCGCGGCCAGGGCCGCACCGACGAGCAGTTCCTGGGCGCGCGTGTCGGTGCCGAAATAGACCCGCCCCGGGCTGGCCACGCGGGTCAGGACATACGTGGCAAGCGCGGACGCGGCTACTCCCGCGAGAGAAAGCGCCAGTAGGCGCCGCCGCTTCACCGCGCGGCACGCGAGCAGGAGCAGCGGCCAGACGACGTAAAACTGCTCCTCGACCGCGAGCGACCAGGTGTGCTGCAGCGGCGACGGTGTCCCGCCCTGCGCGAAGTAATCCGTGCCCGCCAGCGCCCAGCGCCAGTTGCCAGACCAGAGCGCCGCCGCGATCGCGTCCCCGCGCAACGCAGCGACCGAATCCGGAACGAACAGCGGGCGCGCCGCCAGCACCGCGACGATCATGACTAGCGCCGCTGGCAGCAGCCGCCGCGCACGGCGTGTCCAGAACCCGCCGAGGTCGATCCGTCCGGTGACCATCAGCTCGTCGTACAGCAGGACGCCGACGAAGCCGCCAGGCAGGAACGGGATACCGGCGTGAGTGGCGAGCACCGCCAGGACGGCAAGCGCGCGGATACCGTCGAGCGGGCGGAGACGATGATCCAGAGCCACCAAGCGCACGCCTTGCACATGTCCACCGAGCTGCTGCCTTTGCAGCTCCGCCATCCTATGGCGTTATCTCCGATTTCCGCGACGCGGCTACCGCACACACGTGTGTGAGAGGCTTCTCGGCGCGCGGCCGAATTGCGAGACCAGGATCCGGGCGCGGTCGGCACGCGCAGGTCCTCTGCATCTGCACAGCGCTAATGGGCCCGAGCTCAACCGCACGGCCGCCCATACTGCGGCTCGGCAACCCCGCCGGGGTCGTTCACGCCACGTCGGGCCGGGTCATCAGGGGCGATCGCAGCTGGCGCAGCAGATCAGGACCGGTGAGGGGCACGATGTTCCAGGTCGCGACGGCACGAGGGGCGGCGACGACGAGGCGGACACGGCTCGGGCTGGTGATGACGATGAGGTCTGCCACGAAAACCGCGCCCTGCCATGCGGCAGAGCCGACACCCCGGTCGATGCGTCAATGACCGCCGTGGCGGATCGTCCGGTACTGGAGTCGCCGGTCTCCCGCGGGAGGGACAGCCGCCGCATCCGCTCGGCAAGCACCTGGCGCTGCTGCAGGTTACCTTCCAGGGCGAGCGCCGTCGGCGGGCGATGTCTGCCTACGGGCTGGTGCTAGCCGCCGGCGTCGCGGCGGGCCAGGTGCTCCGGGGGTATCCTGGTCACCGCGGACCTGCTCGGTACCGGATGGCGGCCGATCTTCCTGGTCAACCTCCCGCCCGGGCTGGCCGTGCTCGCCTTCGCGTCCCGGCGCCTGCCCCGCGGGCGGCAGGCGGCAGGTGCGCGCCTCGACGCGGCCGGCGCGGGATGGCTGGCCACCGGGGTCCTCGCGCTGATCATCCCGCTGACGTTCGGCGCCGACGCCGGATGGCCCGCATGGTCGTGGCTGACGCTGGCGGCCGGCGTGGTTGCCCTGGCGGTCTTCGCCTGGCACGAGGCCCGGCTGGCCGGCAACGGGCGCGAGCCGCTGATCGACCCAGCCCTGCTGGCCCGGACCGGCGTCCGCAGCGGCCTGGCGGGGATCTTCACCCTGCACGCCAGCTACGGCGGGCTGCTGTTCACCATGGCTGTCTGCCTCTAGCATGCCCTGGCCGAGAGCCCGCTGCGGTCCGGGCTCACATTCGCCGGATACGCGGCCGGGTTCGCGACCGCGTCGATCACCTGGACCCGGCTTCCCTGGCAGTCGCGGCTCCCGCAAGCAGCCTTCGAGATCTTCGCCGCCGCCTGCGGCCTGCTCGCGTGGCTGACCAGCGCCGCGGCATGGCCCTGGCAGGCCACCGCGGTGCTCGTCGTCGCTGGGGCGGCGCACGGCAGCGGGTTCGACGCGCTCGTGCACCGCACCGCAGCCGGTGTCCCCGTCGACCATGCCGCGTCCTTCAGCGGCGTCCTGGCCAACATCAACCAGCTCGCCACCGTCACCGGGATGGCCGTCGCCGGGACCCTTTACCTGTCCGCCGGGCAGGCCACGGGGCTCCGGCCAATGCCGGTGGTGCTGCTCGCCCTCTCCGCCGCCCTCGCGGTCGCCGGCGGCGTGGCGGTAGCCCTCCACCGCGCCCGCCGCGCCGGGCTTGCCCGCGACGAGGGCGCACAGGCCAGCGGTGACCGCCGCGGGCCAGAGCGCTAGTAGCATCCCAGGGAACGTGACTGACGCGGAGGCGGGGATGGACGACACAGACCGTGACCTGGACCTCGCCGTTGAACTGATCAACACCTACTGGGTGCTGGCCAGCCCCCCCGACCGGCTCACCGACATCAGCGTCTACCAGCGCATCCTGGCCGACGCGGGCGAAGACACCCTCGCCAGCCAGCTGCGCCCGGACGATCTGGCCGAACTGCGCGCGCTGCGCACCCAGCTCGAGCCGGTCTTCACCGCCGGCAGCGTCGAAGCGGCGGTGGCCGCCCTGAACCCCATGCTTCGCGACGCCGCGGTCACGGCCTGGCTCGCGCCCGGTCACGGCACGGCCCGATGGGACCCTGCCGCGGGGCAGCAGGGCATGACTACCTTGCGCACCCGGCTGCTCGCCGCCCTGGCCGCCCACCTCGTCCGCCACGGCACCACACGCCTGGGCGCCTGCCAGGCCGCCCCATGCAACTGCGTCTATGTCGACCACAGCCGCGCCCGGACCCGCCGCTACTGCTGCGACCAGTGCAACGACCGCGCCGCGGCCGCCGCCTACCGCCGCCGGAAGACCAGCTGAGCCGCTAGTCCCTGGGCGCCCGCCGAGCGGGCAAGAGCCCGCTTGATAAAGAACTTCATGCCGCTTGCCGGGCGGCCGGGTCCGACGGTTTGCGATCGCCGCCCCAGCGCTGGATCGGTGACCGGCCGGCTTCGTAGCGGGCGAGCCTCCTGGTCATGATGAAGACGGTGGCCCAGTAGACCACGGCCTCGTGGTTCTCGGTGCAGCGCTCGTGGTCACGCACGAGCCTCCGCCATCTCATCAGCCAGCCGAAGGTCCGCTCGACGACCCATCCGCGGCGGACGATCTGGAAGCTGTGCGCGCTGGTGCGCCGGGCAACCTCGACGGTGATGGCGGCGACGGTCTTGACCCACCGGGCGAGCGGGGCACCGCGCGTTGCCATACGCAGGATCGACACGCCGTTGACGCCGTCCAACCCGGACCTTAACTAACTACGTGGCCTTGGGGCTAGGCCTGGGCTAGGCCGCCGGTCATCATTCCGCGCCTCGCCAGCTCGCTGACCTTGACGGAACGGATCTGGCCGTCGCGTCAATACTTACTCGTGGGCGGGAAGCAGGCGACCGGGGCCATCGCGGCACGGGAGGACTTCGAGGCCGTGTTCCGGGAGCACTTCGCCCCGGTGCACCGGTTCATCGCGCGGCGCGTGGGCAAGGCCCTGGCCGAGGACCTGGCGGCCGAGGTGTTCGCGGACAGCGTACCGGCGGCGGGCCGCGTACCAGCCCGAGCGCGGGTCACTGCGGTCCTGGCTGTACGGGATCGCCACCAACGTAGTGCGCGGGCACTGGCGGGACGAGCAGCAGCTACTTGAGCTCGACGCGCGAGTAGCGCATGACTGGCCCGGGTCGCTGCCCGGGGCCCAGTTCGCCGACGCGGCCGACGAGCGGGTGATCGCCGCGACTTTGGCGCCGCGGATCGCGGGGGCGCTCGCGGCGCTGAACCGCGAGCAGCGCGAGGTGCTGCTGCTGCACGCGTGGGCCGATCTCAGCCACGAGGAGATCGCCGCCGCGCTCGGCATCGCGCAGGGCGCAGCAGCGGGCCTGGCCCAAAGGCTACGGCCCCGGCCCGCTCCCCGACGTCACCTGCGCGGACGCCAGCCACTGCGCGATGATCGGCTTCGTTGAGCGCAACGGCACAGAAGGCGAACAGTACGGCTACACGTCGGAGAAAGACGCCGTCCAGTACACCGTGATCGCGTTCTCCTCCGACGGCGGAGCGACCTGGACGGCCAGCACGCTCCCGCACACGATCCCCTACCCGATGATCGACGCCCTGACCTGCCCGACCACGCGGACCTGCTACGGAGCCGGAAGCGATAACATCGCCCAGCGGATCGGCAATACATACAACGGGTCATCCCCGGTCGTCGCCATCACCCACGACGCCGGCCGTACCTGGCAGCGGGTCACCTTCGCCGTCCCCGCGAAGGTGTCCAGTGCCCACAGCCGGACGCGTGCATCGCGATCGGCGTCTCCGACCAGGGATCGACGTCCACGCCCATCTACACCAACCACGGCTGATCACGCCGGCTGCTCGGGATCTTCAGCGGCAGGGCGGCTCCCGGACGGTCATGGGCGGCGGTCGCTGGCAGTGGCTGCCGGATCATCGATGTGCGTCGAGGAGGGTTATCGACAGTTCCGGGCTCTCGACGTGGGCGTTGTGACCGAGGCCGGGGAGCGTAACCGTTGGGGCACCAAGCCGGGCTAGGTGCCCGTCTGTATTCATCGGGTCGTGCTCGCCGCGAGCCAGGGTCACCGGGGCCTGCGACCGTGCCAGCAGTTGCGCCATATCGGGCGCCCCGACCGCGAGGGCACCCGGGTCCATGGCCACCCCCCATCGCCCGTCCTGCTCGCGCAGCCCGGCGTCCACAGCTGGATCATCGGCGGGCAGCAGGCCGGTCAGACCGGATACCCGCAGGTAGCGGGCGGCAGCCTCGTCACGCGAGGCGTACCAGGCCGGCGGCCGGCGGGCCGCGGCCTGAGCCCGGTCCAGATCCTCATCGGTCCACACAACTTTGATCCCCAGGCCGATGACCGCCTGCACCGGCACGGGGAACCTGCCGCTGGCCAGGGCCAGACCGACGACGCCGCCCAGCGAATGTCCCAGCACGACGATGCGGGCACCGGGCGGGACGATACCGGCGACCGCGGCAGCGAAGCCGTCGAAGGTATACGCGGCCAACGGCGGCGAACCGCCATGACCGGGCAGGTCCGGCGCTAACCAGCGCCCCGGCCACCGCCGGGCGAGCAACGGCCACCACCCATCCCAGACGTCGCCAGTCGCGCCAAGGCCGTGCAACAACACCAAATGCGGCTCCCCGCTGCCGCCCTCGTGAACCCGCAAACCAGCCTCCATAGCCGCAGTCTGCCACCGCGCACGGCCCGAGGCCGCCCACGCGGGCACCCGGCATCGCCTGCTTGCGCAGCCGCATCGGCTGGCTAGAGTCGGCAACAGCAGCAACGGTGGCACGCAGCGGCGTGGCGCTCGCGACGTTTGTCGAGGGGTTCCTGGGGCGGCAATGACACTGGCCCGGTCTGCCCGGCCTGAAACTGAGATCGTATTCGATCCTGCTACCTACGTCGAAGGCGTGCCGTTCGAGGCCCTGGCCCGGCTGCGAACAGAGACCCCCGTCGTCTGGGTGGCTGAGATTCCCGTCCTGGGCTGGCCGGCAGGCCCAGGGTTCTGGCTGGTGCTGCGGCACGCGGACGTCGAATCGGTGCTGGCCAGGCCGCAGCTGTTCTCTTCCTCGCTGGGAGCCACGCAGATCCGTGACCCGGCGACGCCGCAGGCGCTCGGCAACGTCCGGCAGATGATGCTCAACATGGACCCGCCAGATCACTCCCGGCTGCGCCGGCTGCTGAGCCGGTCATTCACGCGGCAGGCGGTCTCTCAGCTTGAGGACCGTATCCGCGGTCATGCGCGGGCCATCTGCGACCGGGTGTTCACCGGCCCGCGCGGTGAATGCGACTTCGCCAAGGACGTGGCCGCGGATCTGCCGCTGCTCACGCTGGCCGACGTGCTGGGCGTGCCGCAGCAGGACCGCTGGCTGCTCTTCGACTGGTCCAACCGGGTGATCGGCTACCAGGACCCCGACTATGCCTCCTCGGCCGAGTTCGACCCGGCCGCAGGCACGCCCATGGCCAGGCAGGCGCTGGCGCTGCGGCCGGTGCCCGGCAGTGACGGCCGGATGCCCGATCCGCGGACCCGCGAGGGAATGCCGGACCTCTACGCCTACGCCCACCTGCTGGCTGACGACAAGCGGCGCCACCCTGGGGATGACGTGATGTCGATCCTGCTGGCACAGGTGGACGACGACGGCGGCCAGGTGTCGGTGGCTGAGTTCGAGAACCTGTTCTGGCTGTTCGCGGTGGCCGGGAACGAAACGCTGCGTAACGGCCTGCCGGGCGCGTCCATCGCGTTGCTCGAGCACCCGGGCGCACAGGATGACCTGCGCGCCGATCCGGCGTTGATGCCCGCCGCGGTCGAGGAGATGCTGCGCTGGTGGACGCCGGTCATGACCTTCCGCCGGACCGCGTCCGCCGACTGCGAACTCAGCGGGCAGCGCATCGGCGAAGGAGACAAGGTAGTCGTCTCATTCACCTCGGCCAACCGCGACGAAGCTGTCTTCACCGGCCCCGACCGCTTTGACATCCGCCGCCACCCCAACCCGCATCTGGTGTTCGGGCACGGCCCGCACTTCTGCCTGGGCGCCCACTTCGCCCGCACCCAGATGCGCGCGCTATTCGATGAGGTCCTGGCCCGCACGTCCTCGCTCAGATGCGCGGGCCAGCCGTCTTACCTGCGATCGAACTTCCAGCGCGGCGTCAAGCGGCTGCCCATCAGCTGGACCGCATCAGCCATACGGCGTCCACACCGATATGGTGAGCAGGCTTGAGCACAGAGCGTGACGTAGAGGCGTGGGCTCCCTGGCATGCGGCCAACGCCGGATCGCCGATTTTGCGCGGGCGTCCGGCTCGGTGTTCGGTCGTGGCAGAGCGTTCAGATCGGCCGATACGATCGGGCCATGAGGTTCGCGATCGCTATCCCGCAGTTCTACGCGGACGGCGAGTTCGATCCGGAGGCTTTCGGTGCCTATCTTGCCCGCGCCGAGGAGCTCGGTTTCCACAGCGCCTGGGCGCAGGAGCAGACGCTGGGTTCGTGGCCGCAGCTCAGCCCGCTCGAGGCGATGACCTTCGCCGCGGCGTGCACTGATCGCCTGCGGCTCGGCTGCGTGGTGTTCGTGTCCACGCTGCACAACCCGGTGCACCTCGCGAAGGCCATTGCATCGCTGGACCAGCTCAGCCGCGGCCGGATCGAGGTGGGGGTTGGCAGCGGCGGCCCGATGCGGCCGTTCGCCGCGTTCGGCCTCGAGCCGGGCCGGTACGTGGCGCGGTTCACCGAGGGCGTCGCGCTGATGAAGGCGCTGTGGACCCGGGAGCGGGTGAGGTTCCCGGGGGAGTTCTGGCAGCTT